>ERZ773359.3200-NODE-3200-length-19194-cov-10.547469_pt1 | contig 19194 bp, 34 predicted proteins | sample MGYA00374955_ERZ773359 | MGnify/ENA primary metagenome ERZ773359 (study PRJEB29098, sample SAMN04486028) | biogas fermenter metagenome | study: EMG produced TPA metagenomics assembly of the Biogas fermentation microbial communities from Germany - Plant 4 DNA1... | reverse complement strand
AGGACAGTAGGAGCTGGAGTTGTTACTAAGATTCTTGGGTAATGAAGATAATGGAAAGAAGGGGATTTAACACTCCCTTCTTTTCATATAAAAAAAGCACAAAAAAGCTAGAAAGCATAAAAAAAGACTTGAGTTTTTCTAAAATATACTATAAACTATTATAGTGTCCAAAATCTTAAATTTTAGGCATTGCGATGATACAAAAGGTTGCCCAGCACTCAATCCTATAAATAAATATAACAATTGAAATATCTCGATTCATTGTAAGTTCGATTGTATTAATTTTGTTTATTGGCTTGAGTGCTGGGGGAATTTTTGTTGAGAATGTCCGGTTTAAAATCGGGCGACAGGGATTGTCTTAAATGGTTAAGGCCATTTATATAAAAAAAGTTACAACACACCCGGAAGTGTGTATCGACAATTCCTTGTCGCATGTAAAAAATAGCATGCGATAGAAGGAGGGAATTTAATGTCAAGTAAGAACAAACAAAAAATTAGAATTAGGTTAAAAGCTTATGATCACGAGTTGTTGGATTCATCGGCACAAAAAATAGTAGAAACTGCAAAGAGAACTGGAGCTGATGTATCTGGTCCGGTGCCACTGCCAACTGATAAGGAAATTATTACTATTTTAAGAGCGGTTCATAAGTATAAGGACTCAAGAGAGCAATTTGAGCAAAGAACTCATAAGAGATTAATCGACATTCTCAATCCAAATCAAAAAACTGTAGATTCACTTATGAAGTTGAATTTACCAGCAGGAGTAGATATTGAGATTAAGCTATAATTTCTTAGTATGATTACCAATGGTAATCCGCTGTAAGATAATAGGAGGTGTAAAGAAATGAAGAATATATTGGGCAGAAAAATAGGAATGACCCAAATATTTGATGAAGATGGAGTTATCACCCCAGTAACAGTTGTTGAAGCTGGACCTGTAACGGTGATACAAAAGAAAACAGTAGAAACTGACGGATATAATGCAATACAAGTAGGATTTAAAGACCAAAAGGAAAATAGAATCAATAGGCCATTAAAAGGGCATTTTGATAAAGCCGGAGTTGGATACAAGAAGTACATTAGAGAATTTAGAGTAGACAATGTTGAAGAATTTGAAGTTGGTCAAGAAATTAAGGCAGATGTATTTGAAGCTGGAGACAAAGTAGACGTTACAGGAAGATCAAAAGGAAAAGGAACTCAAGGTCCAATCAAGAGACACAACTTTTCAATGGGACCAGCAAGCCATGGTTCAAAATACCACAGAGGGCCAGGTGCTAGAGCAGCAGCAGCTGATCCGGGTAGAGTGTTCAAAGGCTCGAAACAAGCTGGTAGAATGGGTAATGAAAGAGTGACAGTTCAAAACCTTGAAGTGGTTAGGGTTGATGCTGATAAGAACTTATTATTGATTAAAGGAGCTGTCCCAGGACCAAAAGGTGGTTTGTTGATTATAAAGGAAACTGTCAAAAAAGGCAAGAAGTAGTAGAAAGGAGGAACTGGCATGCCTAAGGTGAATGTTTACAATGTGTTAGGTGAACAAGTAGGGGAAATAGAATTAAGTGATAGTGTATTTGGCGTTGAGGTAAACGAGCATGCACTTTATCAAGTGGTAAAGAACCATTTAGCCAATAGAAGACAAGGAACTCAATCTGCTAAGACTAGAGCAGAAGTTAGAGGTGGAGGAAGGAAACCTTGGAGACAAAAGGGTACAGGTAGAGCCCGTCATGGAAGTATTAGAGCACCTCAATGGGTTGGTGGTGGAGTAGTATTTGCACCAAAACCAAGGGATTACAGCTACAGAGTTCCTAAGAAGATAAGAAGACTAGCTATGAAATCGGCTTTAAGTTCAAAGGTTTTAAATGACGAGATAATAGTGTTGGAAGAACTAAATTTAGAAGAGCCTAAGACTAAGGAAATGGTAAAGATTTTAGATAATATAAAGGCTAGCAAAAAAGCATTAATAGTAATGGATGAAAAGAATATAAACGTAATTAAATCGGCAAGAAATATTCCAAACGTAGAAACCGCACTAGTTAATACTTTAAATGTATATGATATTTTAAACTATGACTCCTTTATAATCACTAAAGATGCGGTTAAAAAAGTGGAGGAGGTGTTTGCGTAATGCGTAATCCACACGATATCATTATTAAGCCTATAATCACTGAGGAAAGTATGAACGCAATGGCCGATAAAAAATACACCTTCCAAGTAGATAAAAAGGCTAATAAATCTGAAATTAAAAAAGCTATAGAAAAGATATTCGATGTAAAGGTTAAGAAGGTAAACACCATGAATATGCAGGGCAAGGAAAAAAGAATGGGAGTCCATGTTGGTAGAAGACCAAGCTGGAAAAAAGCCATAGTGACATTAACTGAGGATTCTAAAGAGATAGAATTCTTCGAAGGTATGTAGTAGATTTTTGAAGAAGGAGGGAACAACATTGAGTATCAAAAAGTACAAGGCAACTTCCCCAGGTTTACGTCAAATGAGTGTTTCCGCATTTGAAGAGATAACAAAAAAGGAACCAGAAAAATCTTTGGTTGTTAGCTTAAACAAAAAAGGTGGAAGAAACTCTCAAGGTAGAATAACTGTACGCCACAGAGGAGGCGGCGCTAAGAGAAAATATAGAATCATAGATTTCAAGAGGGATAAAGACGGTATACCTGGAAAGGTTGCAGCAATAGAATATGATCCCAATAGAACTGCAAGAATTGCATTAATCCATTATGTAGATGGAGAAAAGAGATATATAATCGCTCCAAACAAGTTAAAGGTTGGAGATGTTATTGAATCTGGAGAAAACGCAGATATCAAAGTAGGTAATGCTTTACCCCTTAGAAACATTCCTGTTGGTACTACTGTTCATAATATAGAGCTTAGCCCTGGAAAAGGAGGGCAACTTGCAAGATCGGCAGGTTCTGAAGCTCAACTGATGGCTAAAGAAGGAAAATATGCACAATTAAGACTACCTTCAGGGGAGTTTAGACTAGTCCTACAAGAGTGTCGTGCAACAATCGGTCAAGTAGGAAATGTTGAACATGAAAACTTGACATTGGGTAAGGCAGGGAAGAGTAGACACAGAGGTAGAAGACCTCATGTTAGAGGTAGTGCTATGAACCCGGTAGATCACCCACACGGTGGTGGAGAAGGAAGAGCGCCTATCGGTATGCCATCGCCATTAACTCCATGGGGTAAACCTACACTAGGATATAAGACTAGACCGAAAAATAAGAAATCGGACAAATATATTGTAAGAAGAAGGAAAAAGTAGCTAAGGATATCTGAAAGGAGGAATAGTAATGGGTAGGTCTTTAAAGAAGGGTCCATTTTGCGATGACCATCTTCTAAAGAAGATAGAAGAATTAAATAAAAAGAACGAGAAAAAAGTAATCAAGACTTGGTCACGTCGTTCCACTATATTTCCTCAGATGGTAGGGCATACCATTGCGGTTCATGATGGCAGAAAACATGTACCCATATATATTACAGAGGACATGGTAGGCCATAAACTTGGTGAATTTGCTCCTACTAGAACATTTAGAGGACATGGTGACAAGACTGAAAGGTCGACGGCACTCAAATAGAAATGAAGGAGGGAATGAGGATGGAAGCTAGAGCTGAAGCTAAGTATATTCGGATTTCACCCTTAAAGGTTAATTATATATGCAAAGAAATTAGAGGAAAGCATGTAGACGAAGCTTTAACAATCCTTAGATTTACACCTAAAAAAGGAGCAAGGATCCTTGAAAAAGTGTTAAACTCTGCTATCGCTAATGCAGAAAATAACTTTAATTTAGATAGGGATAATCTATATGTAAAAGAAGCCTATGCTAATGATGGGCCACAGCTGAAGAGATGGAGACCTCGTGCAAGAGGAATGGCTTATCCAATATTGAAAAGAACTAGCCATATTGGAGTGGTAGTTGAAGAGAGAGAGTAGAAAAGGAGGGATAGTTAATGGGTCAAAAGGTAAACCCACATGGCTTAAGGGTTGGAATAGTTAAGGACTGGGATTCTAAATGGTATGCCGATAGCAAGAATTTCAGTGAATATTTAATAGAGGACTATGAGATTCGTGAACATATTAAGAACAAGATGTTTATTGCAGGTATTTCTAGAATTGAGATAGAAAGGGCAGCTAATCGAGTAAAGGTTACTGTTTATACAGCAAAACCAGGTATGGTAATAGGAAAAGGTGGTTCAGGCGTTGAGGCCTTAAGAAAAGACATTGAAAAGATCACTAAGAAAAATGTAATAATAAATGTAGAGGAAGTAAAAGTTCCAGAACTAGACGCTCAGTTGGTAGCTGAAAACATTGCTGCTCAGCTTGAAAGAAGAGTTTCCTTTAGAAGAGCTATGAAGCAAGCTATACAAAGGACTATGAGAGCAGGAGCAGAAGGAATTAAGACTGCTGTATCTGGTAGACTAGGTGGAGCAGATATGGCTAGGACAGAAGGTTATAGTGAAGGAACTATACCTCTTCAAACATTAAGAGCAGATATAGACTATGGTTTCGCTGAAGCGGATACAATCTACGGAAAGTTAGGAGTTAAGGTGTGGATATATAAAGGAGAAATTCTTCCTACTAAAAAAGTAGATGAAGACAAGAAAAATGATGGGAAGGATTCGAAAAAGTAGTAAATAGCTTGTAGGAAGGAGGAAGGTAAAATGTTAATGCCTAAAAGAGTAAAATATCGTAGAGTTCATAGAGGAAGAATGAAGGGAAAAGCAACTAGAGGTAATAAGCTAACATACGGAGAATTTGGATTACAAGCTCTTGAACCAGCATGGATAACCTCAAACCAAATAGAAGCAGCCAGACGTGCTATGACTAGATCTATAAGAAGAGGCGGGAATATCTGGATTAAAATATTCCCTGATAAACCAGTAACAGAAAAACCAGCTGAAACTCGTATGGGTTCTGGTAAAGGTTCACCAGAATATTGGGTAGCAGTTGTAAAACCAGGAAGAATACTATTCGAAATGGGTGGAGTATCAGAAGAAGTAGCTAGAGAGGCTATGAGATTGGCAGCACATAAATTACCAATAAAGACTAAGTTTGTCACTCGTGAAGATGGAGAAGAAAAGGGTGGTGAAGCTAATGAAGGCTAAGGAAATTCGCCAAATGACGGATAAAGAATTAGAGGAAAAACTATTAGATTTAAAAAATGAATTATTTAATCTGCGATTTCAATTGGCTACAGGTCAATTAGACAATCCCATGAGAATAAAAGCGGTTAGAAAAGATATTGCCCGTATAAAAACCATCGTTAGAGAACGAGAATTAGGTATAGGAAAGGAGGTTTAACCTCAGATGGATAGAGGAAATCGTAAGGTAAGAGTAGGTTATGTGGTAAGCGATAAAATGGATAAAACTGTTGTTGTTGCTGTTGAGACTTTTGTAACCCACCCTTTATATAAAAAGCAAATAAAAAGAACTTCAAAATTTAAAGCCCACGATGAAAATAATGAATGTAGAGTTGGGGACTTAGTAAGAATAATGGAAACTAGACCATTAAGTAAGGATAAGCGTTGGAGAGTTATGGAGATAGTAGAAAAAGCAAAATAGTCCTTATGCCTGGAAAGGAGGTATTCTAATGATTCAAACTGAAAGTAGAATAAAAGTTGCAGACAATTCAGGTGCAAGAGAGCTATTAGTAATCAGGGTATTAGGCGGTACTAATAAAAAATATGCTAATATCGGAGATATAGTAGTTTGCTCTGTTAAAAGTGCAACACCTGGAGGAGTTGTTAAAAAAGGAGATATCATTAAGGCTGTTGTTGTTAGGACTAAACATGGTGTTAGAAGGAATGATGGCTCCTATATTAAGTTTGACGACAACGCAGCTGTTATTATTAAAGATGACCATAATCCGGTAGGAACCCGTATTTTTGGCCCTGTAACTAGGGAGTTAAGAAGAGGAAACTTTATGAAGATAATATCCTTAGCACCAGAAGTTCTATAAGAGGAGGTGTAGAGCATGCATGTAAAGAGCGGTGATACTGTAATAGTTATCTCTGGAAAAGACAAAGGCAAAATTGGTAAAGTACTAAAAGTATTTCCTAAGGAAAACAGGATAATTGTTGAGGGCGTGAATATGGTTACTAAGCATATGAGGGCCCAAGGACCAACACAACAAGGTGGAATAATTAAAAGGGAAGGGCCTATCCACGCTTCAAAAGCAATGTATTATTGCGAAAAGGATAAAAAGGGAGTTAGGATAGGACACAAATTCTTAGATAATGGTAAAAAGGTTAGAATATGTAGAAAATGTGGAGAAGTATTGGATAAATAGTTGGCAATTGAAAGGAGGTAATAAATATGGCTTCCAGACTAAAGGAAAAATATCAAAATGAAGTTATACCAGCCTTAATGGAGAGGTTTCAATATAAAAACGTTATGGAAGTTCCAAGACTGGAAAAGATAGTATTAAACATGGGCATAGGAGAAGCTAAAGATAATCCAAAAGCCTTAGAATCCGCTGTAAATGAAATGGCATTAATTGCTGGGCAAAAACCAGTAGTAACCCGTGCTAAAAAGTCTATTTCGAATTTCAAACTACGTGAGGGAATGAATGTAGGAGTTAAGGTAACCTTAAGAGGAGATAGGATGTATGATTTCCTAGATAAGCTTATGAATATCTCATTACCGAGGGTTAGAGACTTTAGAGGAGTTAGTCCTTCCTCTTTTGATGGTAGAGGAAATTATGCCCTAGGAATTAAAGAGCAGTTGATATTCCCAGAAATAGATTATGATATGGTTGATAGTATCAGAGGAATGGATATTGTTATAGTTACAACGGCTGAAACGGATGAAGAGGCTAGAGCCTTTTTAGAGTTAATGGGAATGCCTTTTAGAAAATAAGAAGGAGGTAAGATATTTTGGCAAAAAAATCGATGATCGCTAAACAGAAGAGAAAGGCCAAGTTTAGCACAAGAGAATATAACAGATGTCAAATATGTGGTAGACCCCGTGCGTATTTAAGAAAATATGGTGTATGTCGTATTTGCTTTAGAGAACTAGCCTATAAGGGACAAATTCCTGGTGTTAGGAAGGCCAGTTGGTAGTACTAAGCTTATGAAAGGAGGTAGCTAATTATGATGACTGACCCAATTGCAGATATGTTAACAAGAATAAGGAATGGTAATAATGCAAAACACGATTCTGTTGATATTCCTGCCTCAAATATTAAGAAGGAAATAGCTCGAATTTTATTAGATGAAGGTTATATTAAAGGATATGATGTAATAGACGATGGTAAACAAGGAATTATCAGAGTAGAGTTAAAATACGGCAAGTATAATGAGAAGGTGCTAAGTGGAATTAAGAGAATATCCAAGCCAGGATTAAGGGTTTATGTAAAGAGCGATGAGATACCTAGAGTTTTAGGTGGGCTTGGAATAGCAATCCTTTCAACCTCAAAAGGTATATTAACCGATAAGGAAGCAAGAAAAGAAGGAGTAGGCGGAGAAGTTATTTGTTACGTTTGGTAATAAAGTCAATCTACAGGAACAGGAGGTGCACTTATGTCAAGAATAGGTTTGAAACCAATAGATATTCCAAATGGAGTTGAAGTTAAACTAGGTGAAGGAAACTCCATAGAAGTAAAGGGTCCTAAAGGGGTTTTAAGCGACAAATTAAGCCCAGAGATGGAAATAAAGATTGAAGATAATCAAATCTTTGTAAATAGACCATCAGATGATAAGAAACATAAATCCTTACACGGATTAACTAGAACACTGATTGCTAATATGGTGGAAGGAGTAACCAATGGTTATTCCAAGAAGCTAGAAATTCATGGTACTGGTTACAGAGCTCAAAAACAAGGTAAGAAGTTGATCTTAAACTTAGGTTTCTCACATCCAGTAGAATTAGAAGATCCTGAAGGAATTGAAGTGGAAGTACCATCACCTAACCAAATCATCGTAAAAGGAATAGATAAGCAAAAAGTTGGTAATTATGCAGCAGTAATTAGAGCGTATAGAAAACCAGAGCCTTACAAGGGTAAAGGTATTAGATATGCTGATGAGTATGTAAGGCGTAAAGTTGGTAAGACTGGGTAATAGGAAGGGAGTGAATTAGGTTGTTTAAAAAAGCTAGTAGAAACGAATTGAGGAAGAAAAGACATTTTAGAGTTAGAAAAAAAGTTTATGGAACTCCTGAAAGGCCAAGATTGAATGTATATAAGAGCAATACTCATATATATGCTCAGATAATAGATGATGTTAAGGGCCATACATTGGTATCGGCCTCAACATTGGATAAGGAATTAAGAGAAAGCTTAACTTCCACTAACAATTTGGAAGCAGCGAAGTTAGTAGGTGAATTAGTAGGAAAGAGAGCTATCGAAAAGGGAATTAATGAAGTAGTTTTCGATAGAGGCGGATATATCTATCATGGTAAGGTAAAGGAACTTGCCGAAGCTGCTAGAGAAGCTGGTCTTAAATTTTAGGAAAAGGAGGGAAATAAATGGAGCGTTCATATATAGATCCAAGTGAATTAGACTTAAAAGAAAGGGTAGTTAGCATAAACCGTGTTGCTAAAGTAGTTAAAGGTGGTAGAAACTTTAGATTTAGTGCCCTTGTAGTAGTTGGCGATGAAGATGGGCATGTAGGCGTAGGCATGGCTAAGGCTTTGGAGGTTCCAGAGGCAATTAGGAAGGCTGTGCAAGATGCCAAAAAACATATAATAAAAGTTCCGCGTGTAGGTACAACTATTCCTCATGAGATAATAGGCGAATTTGGTGCAGGAAAAGTACTACTTAAGCCATCTAAAGAAGGTACAGGAGTTATAGCAGGTGGAGCGGTTCGTGCCGTTTGTGAGTTAGCAGGTATTAGAGATATAAGAACCAAATCCTTAGGTTCAAACAATCCAAGAAACGTAGTTAATGCAACTATGGATGCATTGATGAACTTGAAGAGGGCTGAAGATGTTGCCAGATTAAGAGGCAAGACGGTAGATGAAATATTAGGTTAGGAGGGGAGTATAGTGGCTAAAATTAAGATTAAATTGGTTAGATCCACTATTGGAAGACCAGAAAAACACAAAAGGACTATAGAAGCTCTTGGACTTAGAAAAATTGGCCAGGTAGTAGAAAAAGAAGATACTCCTCAAATTAGAGGTATGATAGCTCAAGTAGACTACATGGTTGAAGTAACAGAATAAACTTTAAGGAGGTGTTACCGATGAAATTACACGAATTAAGGCCACAAGATGGAGGAACTAAAAAGCGTAAGAGAGTTGGTAGAGGTACTAGCTCAGGATATGGAAAGACTTCTGGAAGGGGTCATAAGGGGCAAAAGGCCAGATCTGGTGGTGGAGTAAGACCAGGTTTTGAAGGTGGTCAAATGCCACTTATAAGAAGACTACCAAAAAGAGGATTTACCAATGTGTTTGCAAAAGAGTATGCTATTATAAATGTGGAGGACCTAAATAGGTTCGAGGAAAATACGGTTGTAACACCAGAATTATTGATAGCCAACGGAGTTGTAAAGAGGGGCAAGGCTATCGATGGTATAAAAGTATTGGGAGATGGAGAAATAAACAAAAAACTCACTGTTAAAGCCCATAAATTTAGCAAAACAGCTGCTGAAAAGATTGAGGCTGCAGGGGGAAAGGTAGAGGTGATATAGATGCTTTCAACCTTGAGAAATGCCTGGAAGATTGAGGAGATTAGAAAGAGAATCATCTTTACTATTTTAATGTTATTAGTCATTAGATTGGGTTCTAGTATTCCAGTACCATATATGGATAGGGATATAATAAGACAAATATTCGAACTGGGGCAAGCAGGGGTTCTGGAATTTCTGGATTTAATGGCAGGTGGAACCTTTAGCGAGTTCAGTATCTTTGCTTTGAACATATATCCTTATATTACTGCTTCCATTATAATTCAATTACTAACAATTGCTATTCCGAGGTTGGAAGAGATAGCAAAGGAAGGGGAAGCTGGTAGGAAAAAAATAGCCCAATGGACCAAATATGGAGCTGTAATACTAGCTATAATCCAGGCAATAGGCACCACTTTTGGATTCTTTAATAGAGCTCTTGTTGCACAAGGGCCATTACAAACTGCCATAGTAATTATATCTTTAACGGCAGGTACCACATTTTTAATATGGATAGGAGACCTTATTACTGAAAAAGGGATTGGAAATGGTATCTCTCTAATAATATTTGTAGGGATTATTTCCAAACTACCTTCAGAGTTTTTAAAGCCAATTGCATGGGCAAGAATGGGTTTCCTTAATGCTGTTAATATAATTAAGTTAATCCTACTCGTAATAGTTGCCCTTGTAATAATTGCAGTAGTAGTTGCCTTACAAGAAGGGGAAAGAAAGATACCAGTTCAATATGCAAAAAGAGTTGTAGGTAGAAAGATGTATGGAGGACAAAGCTCCCATATACCCCTAAAGGTTTCTATGGCAGGAGTTATTCCTGTAATATTCTCAACTTCATTATTAGCTTTCCCACAAACATTGGCTCTTTTCTTTAAAGGGGAGCCTTCAGAATGGATAACTAAGTACCTGACAGTACAAGGCAGTGTGGGAATATGGGTCTACTCTATATTGAATGTGATTTTAATAGTGTTCTTCACATATTTTTATACAGCAGTTCAATTCAACACAGTTGAATATGCTAAGAATCTACAACAATACGGTGGATTTATTCCAGGGATTAGACCAGGGAAACCTACTTCCGATTATTTAAACAGGGTAATATCCAGAATAACCTTTGTAGGTGCTATATCCTTAGCTATAATAGCATCTTTACCAATAATATTATCCCATATATTTAAGATGAACATCAATTTTGGTGGAACGGCTATTATAATAGTAGTTGGAGTTGCCCTTGAAACTGTGAGACAAATCGAATCACAAATGTTGATGAGACATTATAAAGGGTTCTTGAAATAAATTATAGGGGCTGATTAGATGAGATTAATACTACTAGGACCTCCTGGTGCAGGTAAAGGCACTCAAGCATCGGCTATAGTAAAAAGATATGATATTCCCCATATTTCAACGGGAGATATCTTTAGAGAAAATATAAAAAAGGGTACGGAATTAGGTCTAAAAGCTAAATCATATATGGATAAGGGTTTATTGGTACCAGATGATTTAGTAATATCCATTGTGAAGAATAGACTTTTAGAAGATGATTGTAAAAAAGGCTTCCTTCTAGATGGCTTTCCTAGGACCCTAAGCCAGGGTGAAGCCTTGGATGAAGTACTAAAGGATATGGGCCTAGAGCTTACAAGAGTAATAAATATAGATGTAGAAAAGGAAGTATTAATAGAAAGGGCTATAGGTAGGCGAGTTTGTAAAGAATGTGGTGCTACCTACCATATAAAGTTCAGCCCACCAAAGGAAGAAGATGTATGCGATAAATGTGGTGGCAGGCTATTCCAAAGAGATGATGATACTAAAGAGACCATAGAAAAGAGAATCCAAGTATATACTGAACAAACAAAACCATTAATTGATTATTATACTAAAAAAGGGTTAATATTAAATATAGATGGCTCTAAATCAATAGAATCAATTTTCCAAGACATAGTGGATTCTTTGGAAGCTTAGTTTAGAGAAAGGCAATGCCTTTCTCCCTTGGCAATATGACAGCTCATCTACTAAAGGTATTTAAAGAGGTGAACTTAATGGATTTAACTAGCGACCTATCCATCGGACAGGTGGTTAAGTCGAGAGCTGGTCGTGATAAGGGTAGAGTTTTCCTGGTGTTAGAGATCTTAGACGATAAACATGTTTTAGTGGTTGACGGCGACTTAAGAAGGCTAGAAAAACCAAAGAAAAAAAAGGTAAAACATCTAACGGTTTATAATACGGTATTAGAGGAACTGAAGCAGAAACTGGACAGCAATATTGAAATTAATAATGCCTATATTAGGAGATTGTTAGAACCTTTCAATGAGAGTGTGTAAAATCGGTAAAATAGGAGGTTCGATAACTTAATGTCTAAAAAAGATGTTATTGAAGTTGAAGGTACGGTAGTAGAAGCCCTACCGAATGCCATTTTTAAAGTAAGGTTGGATAATGAGCATGAAATCTTAGCACATATTTCTGGAAAGTTAAGGATGAACTATATTAGAATACTTCCTGGAGACAAAGTAACAGTGGAATTATCACCTTACGATTTAACAAGAGGTAGAATAACCTGGCGAAACAAGTAGCATAGGAGGGAAATCAGATGAAGGTAAGACCATCGGTAAAGAAGATATGTGAGAAATGTAAGGTAATCAGAAGAAAAGGCAGAGTAATGGTAATTTGTGAAAATCCAAGGCATAAGCAAAAGCAAGGTTAATTCGGATATCACTTTAATCAATAGACCTTAGGAGGTGTGAATTTTAATGGCAAGAATTGCAGGTATTGACTTACCTAGAGATAAAAGAGTAGAAATTGCTTTAACCTATATATTTGGAATAGGTAGGTCTAGATCCAATGAGATATTAAAGAAAGCAAATGTAGATCCAAACACAAGAGTGAAGGACTTGACAGAAGCTGAAGTTAATGCTATTAGGAATATAATCGACGGCTATCAAGTTGAAGGGGATTTAAGAAGAGAAATTTCAATGAATTTAAAGAGATTAAGAGAAATTAATTGTTATAGAGGAATTAGGCATAGGAGAGGACTTCCAGTAAGAGGACAAAGAACGAAGACTAATGCAAGAACTAGAAAAGGTCCTAAGAGAATGATAGGTAAGAAAAAATAGAGGCGTATAAAGGAGGGAAGTTAAGTGGCAGCAAGAAAAGCTAGAGCTACTCGTGTTAGAAGAAGAGAGCGTAAAAATATAGAAAGAGGTCAAGCCCATATTACATCTACCTTTAATAACACTATGGTAACTTTAACAGACTTACAAGGAAATGTTATTTCATGGGCAAGTGCCGGCCAATTAGGTTTTAAAGGATCAAGAAAATCCACTCCTTTTGCAGCTCAACAAGCTGCGGAAGAAGCGGCAAAAAAGGCTATGGAACATGGATTAAAAACTGTTGAAGTATACGTAAAAGGTCCTGGTTCAGGAAGGGAGGCAGCTATAAGATCCCTTCAAGCAACAGGTTTGGAAGTTAGTTTAATAAAAGACGTTACTCCAATACCACACAATGGATGTAGGCCACCAAAACGTAGGAGAGTTTAATATAGGAGGTGTAAGGATAGATGGCTAGATATACAGGTCCAGTATGTAGATTATGTCGTAGAGAAGGACAAAAATTATATCTAAAAGGAGATAAATGCTATACTGATAAATGTCCAGTTACTAGGAGAAACTATGCTCCAGGACAACATGGACAGTCAAGAAAGAAAGTAACCGAATATGGTTTACAGTTAAGGGAAAAACAAAAAGTTCGTAGATTCTATGGAATCCAAGAATCTCAAATGAGAAAATATTTCGATAGAGCAGACAAGATGCCAGGAATAACAGGGGAAAACCTGCTTAAATTATTGGAACTTAGATTTGATAATGTAGTATACAGACTTGGATTTGCTTCTTCTAGAGCAGAAGCAAGACAACTGGTTAGACATGGTCACTTCACAATTAATGGTAATAAAGTTGACATACCATCCACAATCTTAAAAGTTGGAGATGTAATCGAAGTAAAAGACAAAAGTAGAAGCAGCTCTAAGTTTAAAGAACTAATAGAAAAACATAGAGGTAATACCGTAAGGTGGTTAGAAGCAAGTCCAGAAGAATATAGGGGCAGAATAGTAGCTGAGCCTACTAGAGAAGATATCGATATTCCAATAGAAGAACATCTAATAGTAGAGTTGTATTCTAAGTAATAGGTAATAGAATCAGTCACCCTCATCCTTTAATAAAAATAACACAAGGAGGGTTAATGTTAATGATAGAAATTGAAAAACCAAGAATAGAGGTTGTAGAAGTAAGTGAAGATAACACTTACGGGAAATTTATAGTAGAACCTCTTGAAAGGGGATATGGAACTACCTTAGGGAATGGATTAAGACGGGTACTCTTATCATCCTTACCAGGGGCAGCCGTATCCTCTATAAAGATTCAAGGTGTATTACATGAATTTTCTACGGTACCAGGTGTACTAGAAGATGTTCCAGAGATGATATTAAACATCAAGGGAATAACTGCGAAGATGTATTCAGATGAACCAGTAACCCTTAGATTAGAGGTAGAAGGACCACAGGTAGTAACAGCAGGTGATATTATTACTCCACCTGATATTGAGATAATCAACAAAGATCACTATATTGCTACTGTAAACGAAGATGGCAAACTTTATATGGAACTTGAAATGATCAAGGGCAGGGGATATAATACTGCGGAAAGAAATAAAAAGGAAGGTCAATCTGTAGGGGTAATCCCAATAGACTCTTCTTTTACTCCTGTGGAAAAGGTGAATTTCTGGGTAGAAGATACAAGGGTAGGACAATTTACAGATTACGACAAATTAACACTTGAAGTATGGACTGATGGTTCTATAACCCCTGAGGAAGCAACGTCTTTAGGGGCAAAGATACTTACAGAACATCTAAATTTATTTGTAGGTTTAACTGAACATGTCAGCGAAGTAGAGATTATGGTAGAAAAAGAAGAAGACAAAAAAGAGAAGGTACTAGAAATGACAGTGGAAGAATTAGACCTATCAGTTAGAAGTTACAACTGTCTAAAGAGAGCTGGCATAAATACAGTAGATGAACTAACTCAAAAAACTACAGATGATTTAATGAAGGTTAGAAATCTTGGTAAGAAATCCTTAGAGGAAATTCAAGAGAAGCTTGCTGAATTGGGATTGACCTTAAAGGAAATAGATGATTAGCAGGATATGAAGGAGGGAGAGATATGGCTACATTAAGAAAGCTTGGTCGCCGTACAGATCATAGAAAAGCGATGTTAAGAAATCAAGTTACAAGCCTTTTAAAACATGGAAGGATTGAAACTACACTTACAAGAGCCAAAGAGACTAGAAGAATGGCTGAAAAGATGATAACCCTTGGTAAACGAGGAGATTTACATGCTAGACGACAAGTATTAGCATATATTTACGATGAAGACGTAGTAAAGAAATTATTTGACGAAATTGCTCCCAATTATGCAGATAGAAATGGCGGATATACTAGAATATTAAAGCTAGGTCCTCGTAGAGGAGACGGCTCAGAAATGGCAATTTTAGAATTAGTATAGATGATAGGGGATTAAGTAGAGAAGACTTAAGTCTTCATTGTAAATACTTAGTCCCTTTTTTCCATTTATCCTTGTTATTGAAGTCTATCGATGAATGTAGGAAAACTCAATTAATTGTCAATCATAATATGTCCATTGTCAATGGAATTGGCTTATGCTATATTAGATGGTATGAATAAATAAAGGCTAGGAGATAAAAATGTCGAATGAGATAATAAGATTAGAAAATGTCACATTTGAATATAATTCCATGGTTGAAGGCGGTCAGTTAAAGGCAGTAGAAGGGATAGATCTATCCGTGAAAAAAGGCGAATATTTGGTAGTATTAGGGCATAATGGTTCTGGCAAATCTACCTTAGCAAAACTTATGAATGGACTCTTATTGCCTACTGAAGGGGATGTATATGTAAAAGATATGAATACTAAGGATGAGGATAAAATCTGGGAAATTAGGCAGACTGCTGGTATGGTATTTCAAAATCCAGATAATCAGATAGTAGCAACCATAGTCGAAGAAGACGTGGCTTTTGGCCCAGAAAATCAGGGCATCCCCCCTGAAGAGATAAGAAAACGGGTAGATGAAGCACTGGAAATAGTTGAGATGACCGAGTATAAAAAACATGCTCCCCATCTGCTTTCTGGAGGCCAGAAACAAAGGGTAGCAATTGCTGGGATTCTTGCAATGAGGCCTGAATGCATAATATTAGATGAGCCTACTGCCATGTTAGACCCAAACGGTAGAGTTGAGATAATAGATACAATTAAGAAGCTTAATAAGGAAGAGGGAAAGACCATAGTCCACATAACCCACTTTATGGATGAAGCAGTAGAAGCCGATAGAATACTTATAATGGAACAGGGGAAAATAGTTATGGAAGGCAGTCCTAGAGAGATATTTAGTCAGGTAGAAAGAGTAAAGAGTTTAGGTTTAGATGTTCCTCAAGTAACTGAACTAGCCTACGAATTGCGGAAAGAAGGTATTCAGGTTCCAACCAATATATTGACAATAGAGGAATTGGTGAAGGCCTTATGATTATAAAATTAGAAAATGTAAACCACATCTATAGTCCAAATACTCCTTTTGAGAAGAAGGCTTTGGATGATGTAAGTCTATGCATAAATGATGGAGATTTTGTTGGACTCATAGGTCACACAGGGTCTGGTAAATCTACCCTGGTTCAACATTTAAACGGGCTTTTGAAGCCTACATCTGGAAAAATAATAGTAGATGGAAGGGACATAACTTCGAAGGATACCGATTTAAAGGAAATTCGTCAAAAGGTAGGTTTAGTATTCCAATATCCAGAACATCAGCTATTTGAGGAGACCATATATAAAGATATAGCCTTTGGGCCTAAAAATTTAGGATTAAAGGAAGAAGAAGTTGAAGAGAGGGTCAAAAAAGCCATGGGATTGGTGGGATTAGATTACGAAAGATTTAAGGATAGATCTCCCTTTGAATTAAGTGGAGGACAGAAAAGAAGGGTGGCCATTGCTGGCGTTTTAGCCATGAAGCCCAAGGTATTAATCCTGGATGAACCAACAGCAGGATTAGACCCAAGGGGAAGGGATGAGATACTAGGAAGGCTAGAGCTATTACACAAGGAGGGTATAACCATTATTCTAGTTTCCCATAGCATGGAGGATATAGCAAAGCTTGTTAACCGAATAGTGGTAATGCATAAAGGGAAAGTAGCTATGGAAGGTGAAACTAGAGAAATATTCAAGCAAGCTGAAAAATTAGTCCAGCTAGGCTTGGGAATACCACAAATCACATCCTTTATGAGAGAATATAGAAAAAGAGGAAATCAGGTAAAGGATATAGTACTAACGGTGGAGGAAGCCAAGGATGAAATAATAAATTTTTTAAGGAGAAGAGGAAATGCTTAAGGATATTACTATAGGTCAATATTTTCCAGGGGATACATTTATCCATAAACTAGACCCTAGGATAAAGATATTGATAATAATGATGTTTATAGTGTCGCTATTTTTTATAAAGACCTTTAAGCCCTATTTGCTCATATTAGCTTTTATACTCCTTTCCGTTTGGCTATCAAAAGTGCCCTTTAAACTAGTGTTAAAGGGATTAAAACCCCTAATAATGATAATAGGAATAACCTTTATCATAAATGTATTGTTGACTAAGGGAGAAGTCCTATTCCAAATTGGGCCCTTGACCATTACAAAAGAAGGTCTTAGTCAAGCAGTTTTTATGGCTCTAAGGCTGATATTCTTAATAACTGGAACATCCTTGCTAACCCTTACCACCTCACCCATAGCCCTTACTGACGGGATAGAAAAACTGTTGTCCCCTTTCAAAAGGATTGGATTACCAGCCCATGAACTAGCTATGATGATGACTATAGCTTTAAGATTTATACCCACCCTAATGGAGGAAACGGATAAGATTATGAAAGCTCAGATGGCTAGGGGGGCCGATTTTGAAAGTGGAAATATTATAAATAGGGCAAGGAATCTGGTTCCTCTACTAGTACCCTTGTTCATAAATGCCTTTAGAAGGGCAGATGAATTAGCAATAGCCATGGAAGCTAGGTGTTATCGAGGCGGAGAACATAGAACTCGATTAAACGAATTAAAATTAAACCATAAAGATGTACTAACCTTTATTTCTATGGGCCTGTTTTTTGGATTTATAATTATCAACAGGTATATTCAATTGATGTAAGAGGTAGTGCTATGAGAAATATTAAGCTTACGATTCAATATGATGGCACTAATTATAGCGGTTGGCAGAGACAAAACAATAGCAATAGCATTCAAGAACAAATAGAAAAGGCAATTAATAAGGTTACTAGTGAAAAGGTGAATTTAATCGGTTCGGGAAGGACGGACAAGGGAGTACATGCATTAGGACAGGTAGCAAACTTCCTAACTAGCTCTAGGATACCTGCCGACAGGTTCAAGCTTGCATTAAACAGTATATTACCTGAGGACATAAGCATAATAGAATCGGAAGAAGTCGATATAGACTTTCATTCCAGATATCATGCCCTTGGAAAAAGGTATAGGTATTGTATCTACAATGGAAAGATTAGGAATCCATTGTATAGGAATTATGCCTACCATGTCCCTTGGTCCTTAAACTATAAGGAGATGGAGAAGGGAATCAAATATTTTATAGGTACTCACGATTTTAAAGCCTTTATGGCGTCTAATAGTAGTGTAAAGTCCACCGTTAGGACTGTTAGCAAATTCTACTTAGAACATAAAGAGGACCTAATGGTATTTACTATAGAAGGAAATGGCTTTCTATATAATATGATTAGGATAATAATAGGAACCTTAGTAGACATAGGAAGGGAGAGGATTAAGGCAGACAAAATTCCTCAAATATTAGAGTCAAAAAATAGGCAGTTAGCAGGGCACACAGCCCCTCCCCAAGGGCTTTATTTAACTAGAGTTTTCTATTGATTAAATTAAACAAATACTTGAAAAATACGTATTGACATTGATAATTCCTTGTATTAGAATATATTAGAGTGTTTAAAAAGCCCCGGAACTTTTTATAACCAAACGTTGGAATAAGGAGGGAACAGGATGAAGAGCTATATGGCTAAGCCAAACGAAGTAGAAAGAAAATGGTATTTGATAGATGCAGAAGGAAAAGTATTGGGTAGACTGGCTTCAGAAGTAGCTTCCATACTAAGAGGAAAGAATAAACCCACATATACACCTCATGTAGACACTGGGGATTTTGTAATAATAGTTAATGCAGACAAGGTGAAATTGACTGGAAAAAAATTGGATCAGAAAGAATATAGATATCATACAGGCTATCCTGGTGGATTAAAAGCTATACCATATAGGAGATTGATGGAAAAGAACCCAGAAAAAGCTATCCATTTAGCTGTTAGAGGAATGCTACCAAAGAATAGGCTTGGAAGAAAAATGATCAAGAAATTAAAGGTATATAGCGGACCTGAACATAATCATCAGGCTCAAAAGCCAGAAGTATATGAATTTTAATTGAGCCTAAAGAAGGGAGGACTGTAAGTGGCTA
>ERZ773359.3192-NODE-3192-length-19223-cov-10.450699_pt1 | contig 19223 bp, 17 predicted proteins | sample MGYA00374955_ERZ773359 | MGnify/ENA primary metagenome ERZ773359 (study PRJEB29098, sample SAMN04486028) | biogas fermenter metagenome | study: EMG produced TPA metagenomics assembly of the Biogas fermentation microbial communities from Germany - Plant 4 DNA1... | reverse complement strand
AATAGATTTACCTTGTATAGATATATTTAATGTACCCCCTTTTTTATACCGAATAACAGCTCTTGTCATAAAATTAGAATATAAAAAAGAGACCCTGCATAGGTCTCTTTTATGCAAATAGACTTTTATCGCTTACACTCTTAAAGAGGGATAGTAGTTCTTCCTTGTTTAAGTTCTTCTTTATATCCCCACTAATATCCAATACCTTTTTGCCTAAGTCAAGCATGATAAGCCTATTGCCATATTTAATGGCATACTCTATATTGTGGGTTACCATTATGGTGGTCAAGCCCTTTTCTCTGACCACCCTATCGGTAATCTCCATAACTATTTCACTAGTTTTAGGGTCTAAGGCTGCAGTATGTTCATCCAATAATAATAAATCTGGATTCACAATGGTTGCCATAATGAGAGCTAAGGACTGCCTTTGCCCTCCCGATAGCTGGGAAACTGGAGTATGGAGTTTGTCTTCTAAGTTTAATCCTAAAACCTTCAATGAATCCTTAAAAAACACTTCATCCTTTTTATCTATTAGAAATCTCAATCCAAACTTCTGCCCCTTATTCTTAGCCATAGCTAAGTTTTCATAAATGGTCATGGAAGGATTGGTTCCCATAGCTGGGTCTTGGAATATTCTAGATATATTTCTACACCTTTCAAATTCATCTTTTTCTGTTATATCCACTCCATTCAATAGAATTCTGCCTTCATCTGACTTAAGCTTACCAGATATCAGATTTAAAAGGGTGGACTTACCTGCCCCATTGCTACCTATTAAGGATATGAAGTCCCCTTTCTCTATATCTAAAGAAAAATTATTGAATAATTCCTGTTCATTGATACTTCCTTTGTTAAAGGTTTTAGATATATTCTTTAACTTAAGCATTTCTACTACCTACTTCCCTTAATTTTGAAGAATGTTCCCTCTTTGCCTTTTTAGAAACATATTTCTTAAAAATTCCCCTTCCATTATCCAGTGTTAGAAAGATTACCACTATAACTGAACTTATAAGCTTTAAATCGCTGGGATTAAAGCCTGCCCTTAAGCTTAAGGCTATACTAGTCCTATAGATTAGAGTACCAAATATACACAATATGCTGGAGTTGGAAAAACCAATCTTTTTAATTAGGTTAAATCCAATTATTATGGAAGCAAGGCCCATAATCATGGTTCCTGTTCCCATATTAACATCGCTAAAACCCTGATACTGGCCTAGTATTCCACCGGATAAAGCTATAAAGGCATTGGACAGGGCTAGAGCAAATATCTTGATGCTGCCCGTATTTATCCCTAAGGAGATAATCATATTCTCATTATCTCCAATACCCTTTAGCAAATAACCTAGTTTAGTCTTAAAGAACCAGGTGAAAAATAGGGTTGAGAAGGCAGCAAATATGAATATAATGAGTAGCCTATTTCTGGTTGTAAAAATGGTATTATGGTTGAATAAGGGGAGGTTTGCCATTCCTCCCATTACCCTTAGGTTGATTGAGTAAAGTCCAACCATAACCAATATACTGGATAATATATCCTGTATTTTGAGCTTGACATTTAATAGACCAGTTATAGTTCCTGCAACAGCCCCAGCTAGCATGGAAAAAGCCAGGGATATAAAGGGGTTAATCCCTTTAGTTATAAGTATTGCCGACACACTTGCTCCCAATGTAAAGCTACCATCTGCCGATAAATCTGCAAACTTAAGTATCTTATAGGTAATATATATTCCCATTACCGCTATAGAAAATATTAAACTCTGTTGAATGATTCCCATTACAAAGCTATTCATCTAATTTTCCCCCTCAACTATAATGGCTTCCTTTAGTATATCCTGTGGAAAATCTATTCCAAGTTTTTCTGCTATCTCCTTGTTTATAGTTAGGGCAGTTTCAGTTGGTCTTAAAACTGGTAAATCCTTTATTTCCTTCCCTTCTATTACTTCAACTGCCATCAGGCCTGTTTGATAGCCTAGGGTATAATAATCCAAACCCTGACAAGCTAAGGCTCCACCCTTTACCATGGGTTCATCTACACCAATGGCTGCCTTATTATTGTCTAAAGCCACCTTGCTTATTATAGGCATACTGGAGGCTATTAAGTTATCCGATGGAAGATAAAGGAAATCCACCTCATTAATCTTGCCACTAAGGGCTGGTTCTATTTCCGATGAATTGGTAACGGGTATTTCCACCACTTCAAGGCCTTCTGCTTTAGCTGCCTCCTTGGCCAATTCTATCTGTACCTGAGAATTCACCTCGCTGGTATTATAGGGTATGCCTACCTTCTTGGCATGGGGGAAAATAGTTTTTCCCAATCTCAATTGTTCCTCTATTGGTACCATGTCAGTAGTACCAGTTATATTCCCATCTGGAGCATCTAAATTTTCAACTAGTCCTGCTACCTTAGGATCCGTAACAGCTGTAAATAATATGGGAATGTCCTTTGTAGATTGGAAAGCGGCTTGGGCTGATGGGGTAGATATGGCTAGGATTAAATCCTTTTTTTGGGATACAAAGTTTTGGGCTATAGTCGTAGTTAAGGCTATATCCCCTTGGGCAAATTGAGTATCTATTTCAATATTTTTACCATCTTCATAACCCTTTTCCTTTAAAGCATCTATAAAGCCTTGTCGGGCTAAATCCAAAACGGGGTTTTCAATTATTTGGCTAATTCCTATGGAAACTGTCTCCTGAGAATTGCCAGATGAACATCCACTTAAAGATAAGCTGATTATCAGTAACAAAAGAAAGCCTAAGCATTTACTTAGACTGGTAAGACGAGTTCTTCCTACCATGCTACCATCCTCCTAATATTAGTTTTTGAAATGTAATTCTACTAAAATCCTACTAATAAACCCTGCTAACCTACCTTACTACCCTTAGCCTTCCGGCTATCTACAAAATATATGATTAGATTATATTAGGTTTTCATTTCATTGTCAATATTTTTTTAAAATTTAATCCATTACCGGAATAGACCTGTGGCCTATGGCTATGGCTAAATCATTTAAATGGAGTAGTCCAATACTTATAAATAGGCAAACTACTACATGCTCTCCTGACCTTGCTATACCTAATTTGCCTCCAAAGTTGAGGCCTAAGGCTTTGGAATTTACTTGACTTATAGCATCTTTGGCAGCTCCAGCTACCGCTCCTTCATGGACATGGAGATCCTTTATAATTCCAGTCTTCTTAGAGGCCACCAAGGCCCTTTCTATTATCTTTGGAATGGAATTTATCAAATCCCCGCCAATATCCACAGCAGCGCCCTTTATCCCTTTTTCTTCAAAAGCTTCTATTAACCCCTTTTCCTCTTCCCTAGTTGATACTGCCAACCTAATGGCTGCCTTCGCAACTTCTGTACTATTATTCATTTAAATCCCTCCCAGGTATAATTTTACAAGAATTAGTAGAAAAGTACAATGGAAACAAATATATATTGATTATTAACTTTCCTTATGATACGATTTTTGTTATATAAGAGCTTTTAACGATAATTATTGACTTAAATATAAATTCTTATTAGCAAAAGAATAAAGCCGATAGGAGGATAGGTTATGAAAACTAACGTTTATGTACTTTGTGGTGGAAAATCGGCAGAACACGAAGTATCCCTAAAATCAGCATCTGCCATATTAAATGCTTTAGATAGAGAAAAATTCAATGTATATCCTGTATATATTACCAAGGAAGGTATCTGGTGTAGTTTAGGATTGTTGGAAAAGGAAATAAAGGATGGGGAGGAATTAAAGGTTGAATCTTCCCAAAAGGTAGCCAGTTCCATAGGCAAATTTCTAACTGAAACCCTAAGGGAAGGAGAAAGAAACGTTATATTCCCAGCTTTACATGGGACCAATGGAGAGGATGGAACAGTTCAAGGATTACTAGAACTTATAGATATCCCCTATGTTGGAAATGGGGTCCTTTCTTCAGCAGCAGGTATGGATAAGGTCATAATGAAGGATATATTCGAAAAACACAATCTACCTCAAACCAAATACTTGCCCGTAAAATTACATAGGTGGAAAGAAAACAGGGAAGAAACCATAAAGGAAATTGAGGAAAAGCTTAAATATCCCTATTATGTAAAGCCTGCAAATTTAGGTTCCAGTGTAGGTATAAATAGGGTGGAAAATAGGGAAGAATTAAATAAGGCAATAGAAGAAGCCTTCCTCTACGATACTAAGATAGTCATAGAAGAAGAGCTAGTGGCTAGGGAAATGCAAATTTCAGTAATTGGGAACGACTATCCAAAAGCCTCCCTTCCTGGAGAATTCATCATGGAAAGACCCTTCTTTGACTATAATGCTAAATACATCGATGGTAAAATAATCCCAGTGGTACCGGCTAGGCTTAAACCTGAAGTAACCGAAAGGGTAAGAGAATTAGCAGTTAAATCCTTTAAAGCACTAGATTGCCATGGCCTTGCAAGAGTTGATATTTTCGTTACAGATGAAGATGAGCTATTCGTAAATGAAGTAAATACCATGCCTGGCTTTACAGCCTTGAGTATGACTCCAGTCCTTTGGAAGGCAACCGATGGCACTAGCTATTCCGAACTAATAGAAAAACTAATAGAATTAGCCTTTGAAAGATATGAGCAAAAGAAATCCCTATTATGGACGAGGTGTACTGAATGATTAAGCGTACTTTAAGAGAAATCGAGTCAATGGTAAATGGAAAAGGGTTAAAAAAGGAGTTTAAAGAGCTTTCTATTCAAGGTGTTTCCACCGATAGCAGGACTATAAGAAAAAATCAGCTCTTTATCCCATTGATTGGAGAAAACTTCAATGGCCATGATTTTATAAGTGAGGCCATAGAAAAGGGAGCCCTTGCCTCCCTGTGGGATGAAAATCATCCATTACCCCAGCTTGACTTTCCCTTTATTTTGGTAGAAGATACCCTAAAAGCCTTACAGCAGTTGGCGAAAGAGTACAGGGAGCAGTTGGATATAAGAGTGGTAGGAATAACTGGCAGCAACGGTAAAACCACTACTAAAGATATTTTAGCCAGCCTACTTAGCACCAAATACAAAACTCAAAAAACCATAGGAAATTTCAATAACCATATAGGTACCCCTCTTACCCTTTTAAGTCTAGAAGAAGATACTGAAATGGCAGTAATAGAAATGGGCACCGACAAATTTGGTGAAATATCCCTACTCACCTCCTTGGCAAAGCCAGATGTGGCTATTATAACTAATATTGGGGAAGCCCATCTGGAGGATTTAAAAACCAGGGAGAATATCGCTAAGGCTAAATTAGAGATTTTAGAAGGGCTATCCCATGAAGGATTATTTATCTACTATGGAGATGACCCTATATTGAAGAAGGTAATGAAGGATGTAGACATTACACAGAAAATACTTACTTTTGGTGAAGAAGAGGGTAATGATTATAGGTGTGAACTAGTCCATGCAGATGTAAATGGCATATCCTTTACCTTAACGCAACCAGAAAAGGAGGACTTCTTCCTTCCCATGCTTGGAAAACACAATATGTATAATGCCATGGCAGCAATAGCGGCAGCCAGATATTTCGATATCCCTTTTGATTTAATCAGGGAAGGATTCTACCATGTAGAGAAAACCGGCATGAGGAACGAATTAGTTTTAGCTGAAGGCTTTACCATATTAAACGATTCCTATAAGTCCAACCCTTCCAGCTTATTGGCAGCCTTGGATACCCTTTATAATATGGAAGGCTACAGCCAAAAAATTGCCGTATTAGGGGATATGTTAGGGTTGGGAGAAGATGAGATAGAAATGCATGAAGATGTAGGAAGAAAGATAGCCCCTGAAAAGATAGACTACCTATTCACCATAGGGCCTTTTGCCGAATATATTGCTAATCACGCTAAAATCAGATTTGAAAAGGATAGGGTAATTTCCTGCAAAAATAAGGCTCATCTAATTGAAAGTATTAAGAAAGTAATGAAGCCTAATTCCATAATTTTAGTTAAAGCATCCAGACCTCTAGAACTGGAAGAGGTAGTGGATAGATTAAAAGAAGAGGTAGTACTACCTAAGGATAAGGTTATATAAAAAAGATGTGAAGGAATTTCACATCTTTTTTAGGCCATTTTTTAATATTATAATCCGAATATCCTCATAGCTAATCTCTTCAGGAAGTATTTCCTTTATAGGCCTTAACCTTTCCAAGCCCATCTCATCTATTGCCTTTAATACCCTTTCTTCCTTAGTAGGGTCATCTATAAACCTAGACCAATCGACGGTTTTGCCTCTTTCCTCACATTTTTCCAAATGCCTTATTATGGTTTCTACTGTAAAATTCCGCTTCTTTGCAATCTCTTCTAGAGACAAGCCTTCTAGATAGTAATTATAGGTCAATATATATCTATCCTCAGTTCTTTCTCTTATAGGCTTTTCTGCTTCTATTCTTTTAATATTGGAAGTATCTATTCCATCTCTATCTACATAATCCTTAATCTTATTTGTAAAATATTCCCCATAGTTTTCGTACTTCTTTAAGCCTATTCCCTTAAGCTTTAAAAACTCTTCCCTATTCATTGGAAAGTAAGTAGCCATTTGCTTGAGGGTGGAATCGTGGAATATTATAAAGGGAGCTACCCCCTTTTCCTGGGCCAATTTAAGTCTAAGCTCTCTCAACTCCTGGAATAGCTTTTGGTCGTAATTTTCATCTATATATTCTAAGCTTAAGGCCTTTTTCCTCATAGTTTTTCCCGCTTCCAATAATTCCTTCTTATGAAATACCCTAACCTCTCCTTTAAGCACTGGAAGGGAAGCTGGAGTCAGTTTTAAAACGGGGTATTTATCCGCCGTCATGTGGATATAGTCCATGGCAACCAAGACCATAATTATCTCCTTTAAAGAGGATTCCGTATATTCCTTCATAATCCCATAGGTGGATAGATTATTAAGCCCTAAATCCAGTATTCTCTTACTCTTAGACCCCCTTAGTATTTGACTTATCATGGTCACGCCATACCTTTCCCTTACCCTATATATACAGGAAAGGATCTTCTGGGCTTCTATGGTAATATCCACCATCTCCGATTGGCTTAAGCAGTTACCACAATTATTACAGCTTTCAACTTCTATCTCCTCTCCAAAATAGCTTAATATGCTGTTTCGCAGACATTGGTTGGTATTACAATAATCTACTAGATACTGAAGATTTCTGTAAAGCATGGTCTCCCTTTCCTTTGAAAAGGTGCTACTTTGGATTAAATACTTCTGTTTAACTATATCTCCTGGGGAATAGAGGAGTATACAGTCGCTGGGCTCTCCATCTCTGCCAGCCCTTCCTGCCTCTTGATAATAGGCCTCCATATTCTTAGGCATATTATAGTGGATTACAAATCTAATATCCGGCTTGTCTATGCCAAGTCCAAAGGCATTGGTAGCAACGATTACCCTCACCCTATCATATATGAAATCGTCTTGATTTTTCTGTCTAATATTAGAATCCATACCTCCATGGTAGCCTACAGCCGATATTCCCCTTTCTATTAGCTTTTTTGTTAAAGACTCTACAGTCTTTCTAGTAGCACAGTAGATTATCCCCGAATCCTCCTGGAAATTGTTTTTTAGATAATCCATTAAATATTCAAATTTATCCCTTGGCTTAACTACCTGGTAGAATAGATTAGGCCTATCAAAGCCTGTTATAGATATTAAAGGATCTTTTAATCCCAATAGGGTTCGAATCTCTTCTACTATCTCCCTAGTGGCAGTGGCCGTATAGGCTGAAACTATTGGCCTTTTATCTAAGGAATTGATGAACTTTGGAATTTCCAAATAGCTAGGCCTAAAATCGTGACCCCATTGGCTTATACAATGGGCCTCGTCTACAGCAACCATGGAGATGGGCAATTTTTTAGCCAGATTTAAAAAGGAGAAGGTATTTAACCTTTCCGGTGCTATATATAATATCTTATATCGATTTGCCTTTATACTCTGTAGTCTAGTAGCAAATTCCTTATGGCTAAGGGTACTGTTAATAAAGGTTGCGGGTATGCCAACATCCACCAATGAATCCACTTGATCCTTCATAAGAGAAATTAAAGGCGAGATAACTATTGTTATCCCCTTCATCAGTACTGCAGGCAATTGATAGCAGAGAGACTTACCTCCTCCGGTAGGCATTACTCCTAATACATCCCTTCCCTTTAGAGTTTCTTCTATTAAAAGCCTTTGACCTTTTTTAAATTCATCATATCCAAATATATTTTTCAAGCCTTCATAGATATCCATCTTAATACTCCTAGTCTAATATTTACATACCATTATAACATAGTTTGATGGAGTAAGACCCCTATTAAACTAAAGGGGCTTGGAACTTTTATAGGATAAAATTAGAAAAATATAGTATACTAAAGTTGATTAAACTATTCATTAATGGTATTTTAAACTTATATGGAAAAATTTTGGACTTTGAAAGGCTGAAAGGAGGAAAATATGTTTAAATTGGGCAGTAGCTATCATGGATTTAAATTGATTAAGGAAAGTGAAATTAAAGAAATCCAATCCATAACAAGGATATTCACCCATGAAAAAACGGGAGCAAGACTACTACATTTAGAAAACGATGATGATAATAAGGTATTTTCTATAGGATTTAGAACCCCTCCATCGGATAGCACGGGAGTCCCTCATATTATCGAACACTGTGTCCTATCCGGTTCCAGAAAATACACTACAAAAGAACCCTTTATGGATATGATAAAAGGTTCTTTGCAGACCTTCTTAAATGCTATGACCTTTAGCGACAAAACCCTTTATCCCATAGCCAGCAGAAACGAAAAGGATTTCTTCAACTTAATGGATGTCTACTTAGATGCGGTATTCTATCCCAAGATATATGAAATACCTGAAATATTCATGCAGGAAGGCTGGCATTATGAAATATTCAATGAAGGGGAGAGTATCAGATATCAAGGGGTAGTATATAACGAGATGCTGGGAGCCTATTCTTCCCCAGAGAGGATATTAGGAGAGGCTATTGGTAAATCCCTATACCCAGACAGCTGTTATAGATATTCCTCTGGCGGAAATCCAGATGTAATCCCTAAACTGAGTTATGAAGATTTTTTAGACTTCCATAGAAAATTCTACCACCCATCTAATAGCTATATATTCCTATATGGTAATGGAGATATTGAAAAACAATTAAGGCATATAGATGAAAACTATCTATCCTATTTTGATAAGGCTCAAATAGATTCCACTATCAAACTTCAAGAGCCTTTCAGTTCAAGGAAGGAAGTAGTGGACTACTATCCCATTTCCAGTGAAGAGAGCGATGAAAACCGCAGCTACCTAAGTCTAAACTTCGTATTAGGCAAAAATACCGACCCAGAAACTTATCTTATGACCAGTATAATAAGCCAATTATTAGTAGGCTTGGAAGCTGCTCCAATTAAAAAAGCCCTATTGGAGGCAGGCATAGGGGAAGATATTTTCCCAACAAGTTCTGGCGGTCTACAGCCTAGTTTTGGTATAGTTGTCAAAAATACTTCTACAGACAAGAAGGAAGAGTTTGAAAGGATAATATTTGAAAGCTTAAACAGGCTAGTTGAAAACGGAATAGATAAAGACCTAATAGAGGCCAGCATAAATATTGTAGAATACGACCTTAGGGAAGCATCCAGATTCCCAACCAAGGGAATCGTTTATAATATGTTATCCCTAGATAGTTGGCTGTATGATGGAGACCCCCTAGCCCATCTACAATTTGATAAGACCTTGAATAAGCTTAAATCCAATATGGATACTGGATACTTTGAAAACTTCATCAAGGAAAGGATAATAGACAATCCCCATAGCTCCATGGTAATTATCGAGCCTAAGAAGGGATTAGGGGCTAAAAAACAGAAGGCAATACAAGAAAAGCTAGAGGAATATAAAAAATCCTTAAGTAAAGAGGAGATAAAAGAGCTAATTGAAAAGAATAAGAAGTTAAAGGAAATGCAGGAAACCGATGATTCAGAGGAAGCCAAGGCTACCATACCCAAGCTTTCATTAAAAGATGTAGAACCAAAAGCTCAGGTCATTCCTCAGGAGGTAGTAAGGGAGAACAATTTCACCATATTAAATCACAATATATTTACTAGCAATATAGCCTATGTAGACCTTTATTTCGATACAAGCATGGTGGAAGAGGAGTTAATCCCCTATATCAATCTACTAATAGGACTATTGGGTAGGATTGATACTGAAAAAAGGTCTTACTCAGAATTATCCAATGAAATATTCATCCATACTGGCGGTATAAACTTCGATGCTAGCTGTTACGACCTAAAGGATAACGACCATCTATACCATCCTAAGCTGATAGTGAAAGGAAAGGCTATAGGTGATAATATACTTAAGATGATGGAGCTTATTTCAGAACTAATCACCCAGTCCAAGATTGAAGATAAAAAACGGATTAAGGAATTGTTCCAACAGATGAAATCTCGAATAGAGATGACCATATTCGATGCAGGACATTCTGTAGCAGCCAGCAGGGTTAGCTCCTATTTTTCACCTTCAAAAAGATATATAGAAAGATTGAAAGGCCTGGACTTCTATTGGCTCCTGTCCGACATAGTTGAAAACTTCGATAAGGATAGCCAAAAGATTCTAACCAACTTAAATAGGGTCTATAAAAAGGTATTTAACATAAACAATTTAATCGTAAGCTTTACAGGGGATGAGGAAGATTTTAAGAGGGTAAAATCCAGCCTAAATATAGTAACGGAAAATCTAAATAAGGAGGAGTTTGAACCAGTTAAATACTCCTTTACAGAAGAAAAGTTAAACGAAGGTATTTTATCCTCAGCCAATGTCCAATACGTTTCAAAGGGATATAATTTTAGAAAACTAGGATTCGATTATAAGGGCAGTATGAAGGTTTTAACTACCATATTGAGTAGGGATTATCTGCACAATAAGATTAGGGCCCAAGGTGGAGCCTACGGTGCAGGAATACTGCTGGATAGAACGGGCCATATTGTAACCTACTCCTATAGGGATCCTAATTTAGATAGGACCATTGACGTTTACGATGGAATGGCTAATTATATCGATAGTTTAGATATGAATGAAGAGGAGTTAACTAGCTATATAATAGGAACCATAAGCCAATTGGACCCAGCAACCACTCCCCATATGAGAGGCCAAATTGCAACCAATAGATATATATCTGGTCTAACCCAAGAGGATGTTCAAAAGACCAGAGATGAAGTTTTAAGTACTAAACTAGAAGATATAAAAGCCTTTGTACCCTTAATAGATGAAGCCATGAAAAAGGATTACCTCTGCGTACTAGGTAATGAGAATATGATTAGGCAAAATGAAAAACTATTTAATAAACTGGTACAGTTAAAAAAATAGATAGGTATAAGGATTAGGGAGGCATCTTGGTATGATACCTCCCTGCTTATATTCTTATTATTTTAATTCCTCCTCGCTATATTTGGGAACGGTGCTATTAAACTCCTCCTCTATTTTCCTCCTTAAGTTTTCATCGGTCAGTATATCATATCCAGTTAAGGCCATGGCCTTGGCCGCTTTTATCATCTGTTCATGGGCCCTAGGGCTATTGGCTGCCCTTGCAAATTCTATAGAATGAACATTGACCCCCTTGTCAGCAATTTTAATATAGGAATGGATGGATGGAATTTTAAGGCTTACATTCCCTATGTCTGACCCTCCATATTTCATGGCTGGATCTGGGTATTCCATCTTTATACCAAATTGGGCGATATTCTCCTTCAATCTTTCATCCATGACCCTGTTTGGATACCTTTCAGCATACATTAGACCTTTTCTAACTTTTCCCTTAACCCCTATTAGCTTTTCCACCGTTTCCACTATATGCTCAAGATAGCCTACCACCTTATTCAAATCCCTTACCGTATCTGCCCTAACTGAAAACTCGCAAGCAGCATAATCGGGAATTATATTAGGAGCCCTTCCACCATGGGTTATAATTCCGTTTATATTGGTCTTTAAAGGAAATAAAGGCCTAAATTGGTCTATCAGATTAAAGGTTTGGATTACGGCTTGTAAGGCGTTGATTCCCCCTTCTGGAAAGGAAGAATGGACGGACTTGCCATGGTATTCTACCTTTATATTCCTAGTTGCTAGCCCTCCCCGGCAGATTAAGTTGTTTACACAGGGATGCATCATTAAAGCATAGTCTATATCATCAAAACACCCCTTTTCTAACATTATAATCTTTCCACCGCCACCTTCCTCTGCCGGAGTTCCCAATACTACTATTCTACCATATAAATATTCTGCCACCTCTTTTAAACCTATAGCAGCCCCTACTGCCATAGCAGCTATTAAGTTATGGCCACAACCATGGCCTATTTCTGGTAGGGCATCGTATTCTGCTATAAAGGCAACTGTAGGGCCGTCATATTTACAGCTATATTCAGCCTTAAAGGCAGTCTCAAGGCCCCCTATTCCCTTTTTTACCGTAAAACCATGCTTTTCCAATAGCTGGCTTATATTATCAACTGCTTTGAACTCCTGGAAAGCTAATTCTGGATTTCCATGAATTTTATTGCTTAAATCGATTAATTCTTCCTTTATATTTTGGATTTTAGCTATTATTAAATCTCTATACTCCATCTACACATGCTCCTTTAACCTAATTTTTAAATGGTGGATACTATTTGGTGGAAGTCTTTTACCAAGCTTTTAACCTTTTCCTCCCCCATCTCTTCCATGCTTTTACCCATCTCTATATAGTATTTGCCAATAAAATCATCTATCTTCTCCTTAAAAGTAGCATCTGCCCTGTTATAAAAATTGCCCAATACGAAAGCAATGGCGATGAAAGGGTCCCTTTTGATGAAGTTTGCATCTGCTATTCCACCAAGGCCATATTTGTCACATTTAAAAGTAGCCTTTACCGTTACCTCTATTTGATAAGCATAGTCCTGAGGATTAAACATTAAATCACCTCCATAGAATCTACCCATAATATTCTTAATTCAATTGTATCATTGGAAGATTGTAGGTTCAATTAGCTAAGGAAAAACTTATGTATCCCAAAGTTTATCTAAAAATATAAAAGGACGGATAAACCGTCCCATCATCCTAAGCATTCCTATCTCAATTCACTAAACTCTATTTCTAGTTGTTCTTCCTGACCATTTCTAACTATAGTCAAGGTTGCTCTATCCCCCTTCTTATATCTGTAGAGGGATTTTTTCAATTGATTCATGTTTTTTATCTCCTGGTCATCGATTTTTCTTATGACATCTCCAGCCCTTAAATCGGCCTTATCTGCAGGAGAATTTGGAACTACTTCTAGTATTATTACTCCCTCATCCACTGAAAGTTCTACTCCCAATCGCCTTTCATATAGTTCTACCTCTACTCCCGTTATTCCAACGAATACAGTTTTATAGCTACCCTCCTTTACCACCTGTTCTATTATTGGTTTTACGGTATTTATGGGAATGGCAAATCCCAAGCCTTCTGCCGTCTTTATCTTAGCTGTGTTTATCCCTATTACTTCTCCTCTACTGTTTAACAATGGTCCTCCACTATTGCCTTCATTAATTGATGCATCCGTCTGGATTAAATCCTCAATGATATTATATTGATCTACCTGGATGGACCTATGAAGGCCAGATATGATCCCTGAGGTTACAGTCCTTTGAAATTCCATGCCTAAAGGATTGCCAATGGCAATGGCAATTTCTCCTACCTCCAATTTATCTGAGTCCCCTAGAGTGGCTACTGGAAGGTTTGTTGCCTCTATCTTTACTATGGCTAAATCTGTGGCACTATCGTTCCATAACACCTTGCCTGGTAATTTATCTCCATTTTCAAGCAATACCATTATTTCCTTGACCTTTCCGTCTCCCACCACATGGGAATTAGTAAGGATATAACCATTTTCATCTACTATCACACCAGAACCTACCCCATCTACCTCTTGGGAGAAAAAACCAAAGTTCTGTACTGCCTTGGTGGTAATACCTACTACACTGCCCATGGCCTTTTTGGCTGCCAAAGAAATAGCGTTTATGCTGCCACCATCTACATTGTATATTACATTGTCCTTATAGCTATTAGCTTCTTCTTCCAATGATGGCAGCATATCAGCATATAGATACTTTATAGCAATATAGGGGGATATTAATCCACCAATAATGGATGATATCAAAGCAACAGCTACATAGGATAAGAGCTTTTTTCTTCTTTTCCTCTTATCTTTATTTTTATCAACACTTATATCTATTCTTTTCTCTTCTTCCTCTTCTTCTTCCACATCCTCCACTACTGCATCGATACCCTCTATTATCTCCATCATCTGATCGAAATCTCTTCTTTCATCATCCATTTTACCGACCTCCTTCTAAGAAATCCTATATTTAGATTAATCCATAAATGTAAAAAAAATATAGCTAGATTATGTTTTTGTTGTAAAAATATTTTTCTTTTTTCTCACAATTTCCCATAATTATTTTATATCTATAACATATATTTTATATATTATATAAAGATAGGAATTAGAAATTAGAATACTATTTTTTGATATAATAACTTTAAAGGGTGTTTAATCATTCCCTTAAGGAGAGGATATACGTGGGCTTTAGGATATATTTAGTAGAAGATGATGAAAATTTAAACTTGGTATTAACCACCTATCTGGAAAAGGAGGGTTGGCAGGTAACTTCCTTTTTAACAGGGAAGGATGCCAAAGATGCTATTATAAATCCCCCAGATCTATGGATTTTAGATATAATGCTACCAGACATAGACGGCTACCAGCTTATTAAGGAGATTAAACTAACCTCTCCAAAGGTACCAGTAATATTTATTTCCGCTAGGGATGCCGACATCGATAGGGTTTTAGGATTGGAATTGGGGAGCGACGATTACTTGGCCAAACCCTTCCTTCCTAGAGAGTTGGTTATAAGGACTAGAAATCTATTGGAGCGAGTCTATGGCGTTAACAATGAAGTATTAGATATTCCTCCCTATACAATAGAGGAAAGGTCTAGAAGGGTTAAATCCCAGAACAGCTTAATAGATTTAACTTCAAAGGAATTCGATCTGTTGCTCTATTTTGCAAAGAATCAAGGTATTGCCCTCTCTCGCGAACAGATTTTAGAAGCCATTTGGGGAGCCAACTACTTTGGTACCGACAGGGTGGTAGATGATTTGGTGCGTAGGCTCAGAAAGAAGATGCCGGATTTAAGAATAGAAACCATATACGGATATGGGTATAGGATGATAGAAAATGACAAATAGGATGAAGAATTGGCCTCTTTCAATTCAAATTTGGGTAGTTTTTGCTGCCATCACTTTGGGCATATCCTTAATATTATCCTTGATATTGCCATTGACTTTAAGAGATTTTTTCACCAATGAAATATATGTAACCATTGAATCGGCCCAAACCCTTTTATTCAACCAATACGACTTACGTTCCATAAGGGATTTGTTGGAGTCCCAGGGACCTGAAAAATCAAGGCAGACTTTGGAAAATATACGAACAGTCAACCACTTTATCATATATGAGGATAGCCCAATAATCTTCACTTCTGCCTTCCCATTGGATTTCCTAAATGAAGTAAGAAATCAGGCCTTAACCCAAAGGAACAATAGCGAAAGGTATAGTGGAAAGGTGGGGGCAGAAAAGATATTCTATGTAATTACCAAAGGCAAGGCTTTAAACCAGGATGCCTACTTAGTTTCCTACATGTGGGACTCCTATAGGGAGGATTTAGTTCAAACCCTATTTAGGAAGTTAGCCTTTGCCATGTTCCTAGTATTTATCTTTAGCTGGATTCCTGCCATATTGCTTGCTAGGCACCTATCCAGCCCCTTGGTAAGCCTAGAAAAGCGGGTAGAAAAACTTGCAAATAATGAATGGGAAGAGCCGGTGGAATTGGATAGGCAGGATGAAATAGGGAAATTAGGGGAATCCATAGAACAGCTTAGAAAGCAATTAATCTATCAGCAGGAAATGCAGCAATCCTTTTTGCAACATGTATCCCATGAATTAAAGACTCCAGTAATGGTTATCCGTAGTTTTTCCCAAGCCATTAGGGATGGAATCTATCCAAAAGGCGATTTGGATTGTTCCGTAAAGGTAATAGATGAGGAAGCGGAAAGGTTGGAAAAACGCATAAGGAACCTGCTCTATATAACCAAATTAGATTATCTAAACACCCATGATATCCCTTATGAAATTTTTCCCTTAGATGAGTTAATAAGGGATGTAATAGATAGGCTTTCTTGGAGTAGAACCGATATAGATTGGAAACTAGAACTTCCCCCAAGGGATATCAAAGGGGATGTAGAACAATGGAGGGTGGTTATAGAAAATCTATTGGATAATCAGATTAGATATGCTAAAAACTCAATATCCATATCCTTAAAGAATATAAACGATAAGGTGCTGCTTAGATTTTGGAATAATGGGCCTAGTATCGAGGCAGAAACTTTAGATTCCCTCTTTATCAAGTTTAACAAGGGCTATAAGGGAGAATTTGGTCTTGGATTGGCTATTGTACAGAGAATTATATCTTTGCATGGAGGAAAAATCTGGGCTGAAAATGAAGAAGTAGGAGTGTCCTTTTATATAGAAATACCTATGGATTAATTAATCCATAGGTATTTATCACTCCAAAAACCACTTGAATACCTTAGAAAGAATAAAGAAGGATAATATGGAAAACAAAAGCAAAACCGATAAGTTGAACAATATTTCTTTATTAGATATACTGGATGAATCTAAAATCAAAGCCCTAATTATATTTGCTGCATAGGTGCTGGGGAATAAATAGGATATAATTCTCAATACTACATTCATATTATCTATTGGATAGTATATAGGTGACAGAAAAACTATTCCATAGGAGACTAAACTGGATATGGTCAAATTTTGATTGAAGTTTTTCGATTTATATCCTATTATAGTTCCAATACCAACTAAGGATAGTGAAAAAGATATGCCTTAATTATTTATTTTTAATAAAGTACATACCTAAAGAAACCCCATTTAGCACAAAAGTGCTTATTAACAAAACTATAGAAAGTAAAGTGCTCGTGCCACTTGTATTCATAAGTACAGACCAATCTCCTACCTGAATAATACGATTGCTATAAATTACTTGAAAACCTACAGCAATTGCACATACAGTAATTCTAACAATAGAATAAATACCCCAGTTATTATTATGGTTAATTCTAAACTTAACTATATTCACACCGGATAGTAGCAAAGCAATTAAACCCAGTAAAAAACTTCCTAACATAAAAAAATTAATCATAATAATGCCTTCTAATCTTAAGAATTTTTTATCCCTTAAGCAAATAAGTATCTAATATTTCTCCAAAATATAATACATGATAATCGTTATTTGGATAAATGCTGTTCTTTATCTCTCTATCTAACGCTGACGGTTCCATGGCTTGCTGATAAATAACTCTACATTCATAATGTAATTCACATTCTCCGATTATTGGCGTAGATATCTTTTGACCTTTAATAATAGTTAAATTGCATTGTTCAAATTTATTTATATCTCTTCCAGATTTAGTTCCACAATAGACTAATTCATTTTTTAGATCTTTTTCCAAAGGGATACTAACTGTAAACTCTTTTGCATTTTCTATTAACTTATAAGTATGTCTTGAATATCTAACTGCAACCATGAATATTGGTTTGTTCCAAATATAACCTATGCTGCCCCAACCTATTGTCATTGTATTTACTTCATTTCCATTTTTCACAGTTAGAAAGGCTCCTTTCTTTAACTGTTCTAATATTTGTAATGAATATTTTTCAAAATTAATCTTTTTGATTCCCATAATTTTATCTCCTTTCCTTTTTTATCATCTATAGAAATTTAACACAAATATAATAGTTTAATAGGCCAAATATTTCAAATAAAATTTTTATAAAATAATAAGGGTCAGTTAAAAAGGAAACTGACCCATTTTTGCTATAGCTTAAAATTTTCACCCAAAGCATCAGCTGCCAATATAGCCGCATAGACATCTTCTGGTGTGACTTCAAAAGGCATATTGAAAATGGTCTCTCCTTCCGCGCAGCTTAATTTTGCAACATCCATTAATTTTTCTTTCGATGCTTCTTTAATATTTAATTCTTTTAATGTAGTTGGCAATCCTACTTCATTGCAGAAATATAGCACTTCTTCTATTTCGTCTATAGGCGCATTTTCCAATACCAATTGTACTAGAACACCAAATGCAACCTTTTCGCCATGATATAATTGATGAGTTTCTTCAATGGCTGTTAAACCGTTATGAATAGCATGAGCAGCTGCAAGGCCACCACTTTCAAATCCAATACCACTTAATAGAGTATTTGCTTCAACTACTTTTTCAACTGATTTAGTCACTACTTTCTTATCTACAGCTAATTTAGCTTTTAACCCTTCGTTTATTAATGTTTCGTAGCAAAGATTAGCTAATGCCATTGCAGCATCTGTAGGATATGCCCCAGCCATATTCTTAGCCCCAGCTTTTGCTGCAGCTCTAGCTTCAAATTTTGTGGCCAATGCATCTCCCATCCCTGCTATCAACAATCGTGAAGGAGCATTAGCAATTGCATGAAGGTCAATTAATACCATATCTGGATTTTTAGGTAATAATAAATATTCATCGAAAATTCCATCATCAGTATAAATAACAGACAAAGCACTACAAGGTGCATCGGTACTTGCTATAGTTGGCACAATAACTACAGGTACCTTTTCATAATACGCAACAGCCTTTGCAGTATCTAGAATTTTACCTCCCCCTACTCCAATAATTACATCTGATCCCTTTGCTTTAAACTCATCACGCAATCTATTTATTTCATTTTTTGAACATTCGCCATTAAATTCGACAAAGTCTATTTTTACAGAATCTCCAAAGCTTCCTTTTATTGAATCCCCAAACCTTTTATACCCTGATTTGCTAATGAGGATAAAAAAAGAACTTCCTAAATGCTCTACATGATTTTTAATTCTTTTTAGTTCTCCACTCCCCTGAACATATCTTCCAGGGAAAATTGCCGTTTTTGTCATAAAAACCCCTCCTTTTTCTCTGAAAAGTTATATACCCATTATTGACAATAAATAAACAATTTAATCTTTTTTTATTATTTTTTTATATAGAATCTATTCTTTAAGAATATGGTAAAAACTTGATAGCTAACTCGTATATTTCTTTATTAATGCTTGTATGCCTTAAATGCTCGACTTCCTCCATA
>ERZ773359.3191-NODE-3191-length-19227-cov-26.613342_pt1 | contig 19227 bp, 19 predicted proteins | sample MGYA00374955_ERZ773359 | MGnify/ENA primary metagenome ERZ773359 (study PRJEB29098, sample SAMN04486028) | biogas fermenter metagenome | study: EMG produced TPA metagenomics assembly of the Biogas fermentation microbial communities from Germany - Plant 4 DNA1... | reverse complement strand
GGCATCGACCATATCTAGAGCTTAAAAGATCTTGATGTTTCACTTAAATCCTGGAGGGTTAGGATTTATCTAAAACCACTTATCCCTTTTTGATCTTGGATGGCATTGTCATCAAGACAAAAGAAGGTGAGCAAGATAAGGCCCTTTATCGCGCCTTTAGCTACGGGAATTAACCAGGAAGGATATGAGGTGTCAGACTCACTTCACCAGGTTGTTTAACTCATGTCCCAAGAACATGCAGAAAGACCTAAAGTCATACCTTGAGGGCGATCTTTGAAGCACCTGACATATCTACAGCACGACATATTCTGAATTTGACGCTTGAAGTGTTTTCAACGAAAGCCCCTAGGGCTATGGACATCCTGGAGGACGGCTTTGACGACGCCGTGGCAGTATTAAATCTTCCTGCACGCCACAGGAAGAGGCTTCGGACCACAAACGGACAAGAAAGGCTGAATCAGGAGATAAGGCGGAGAGAACGCGTGATCCGGATATTTCCTAACCGTGAATCGGTGCTAAGGCGGGTAAGAGCGTTGTTGATGGAACAGGACGAGGCATGGTAAATGAGGCAAGAAATACTTCGAGATGGAGGGCAATTTTACAAAAAATTAAGGGCTTGATCCCAGAAGAGACGCCAAAATAATCTTACAGTGTATGATCGGTGTTACTTGTGTTACTTATTGTTATTGGTTAAAAAGTATTATTTTCGATAACAATCGAAAATAATACTGAAAAAGTAGTAGGAAGTGGCAGAAATCGAAGCAATTTCAAAAAACCGTTTGCGCCCCATACGAGATGAGGTCTACCATGCGATAAAGGACGCAATACTGAAAGGTGCATATAAACCGCAACAGCGTTTAAAGGAAACAGACCTTGCTAAAACGCTTGGGGTCAGTCGTACCCCTATAAGGGAAGCTATGAGGAAACTTGAAATAGATGGCTTGGTCGAATATGTTCCCCATAAAGGAACAGTGGTTTCTGGTTTTGATCTTAGTGAAATCCTCGATATCTATGAAGTCCGAACGGTACTGGAAACACTGATCGCGAAAAGGGCGGCGGAAAATATTACCGATGAGTTGACAGAAAAGCTCAAGTTAAATATAAAGAAATTTGAAACAGAAGAAAACAATGATACAATTCTCGCTTTGTTAGATGAATTCAACGAGTTGATTTACGAAGCATCGAAATGCAGTAAACTCGTCAATCTTATGCGTCACACAAGGGGGTATTTCAAAAGGGTGCGGATTTCAAATCACACGGATCCTGAAAGGCGGAAGGACGCGATTCTTGAACACGAAAGGATAGTTAGTGTCCTTGAAAAATGGGATCCTGACCTTGCCGTGAAGTATACGCTGGAACATATTGAAAGTTCCAGAAAGTTTATTATTTCTAAAATTCATTCAAAAGAAGGGTGGCAGAGAAAGTGAAAAAACCAAAATCGTAGAAATGTTCCTGAGAAGCTTTTACTTGGCCCTGGGCCGATGCCCGTTGAAAGCAGAGTGCTGCGAGCACTTTCAGAGCCAACGCTTGGGCATCTGGACAAAGATTTCGTCGCCATCATGGATGAAACGAGAGATCTTCTTCGGCATGTCTTTCAGGCGAAGAACGAATTGATGATAGCTATGTCAGGCACAGGAAGCGCCGGAATGGAAACGGCCTGCGTCAATATGATCGAAAGAGGGGACAAAGTCATCATATGTACCCACGGCGTGTTTGGTACCAGAATGGTTGATGTGGTGGAGCGTTGTGGGGCTAAGGTAGTGACTGTCTCTGCACCCATGGGCAAGCCCATAGACCCTGAAGACGTAACCAGAGCTATCAAGGTTCACCCCGATGCTAAGGTTGTAGGCATTGTTCATGCAGAAACCTCGACAGGAGTACTCCAGCCTCTTGATGATATAGTCGAGGCAGCTCATGATGCTGGTATGTTTGTCTTGGTAGATGCTGTCACCTCGCTTGGCGGTATGTAAGTCCCCGTTGACAGGCTGGACCTTGACATGGTTTATAGTGGTACCCAGAAATGTCTTGCCTGCCCTCCCGGCTTAGCTCCAGTCACAGTCGGGCCCCAAGCGGTAGAGATGATTAAAAACAGGAAACAGAAAGTCCAAAGCTGGTATCTAGACCTGACGATGATCATGCGTTACTGGGGTCAAGAACGGTTTTATCATCACACAGCGCCGATAAATATGATCTACGGCTTGAACGAAGCATTGAGGATCATCGCCGAGGAAGGGCTTGAAAACAGGTGGCAGCGTCATAAAAGGAATGCCGAGGCTCTTTGGGGCGGGCTAGAAGCCCTAGGGGTCAAACTCCTGGTTGACAAAGGATACAGACTGCCAAGTACAGACTGCCAAGTCTTACTTCAATCATCGTTCCAGAGGGTGTGGATGAGGTGGTCGTCAGGAAGGATCTCATGTCCCAACATACTATCGAGATTGGTTCCGGTCTGGGCGAACTTAAAGGAAAGGTTCTACGTGTTGGTCTTATGGGAAGCGGTTCGAACAAAGAAAACGTAGTTTTCTTCTTAGCAGCTTTTGGTACCGTGCTTAGGAAGCAGGGTTTTGCCGCAGATATCGGTGGAGCATTGGAGGCAGTTGAAAAGAGACTTTCCTGAGGCCGAAAGATATAAAAATCAGGCTATGCTTCCTTCGGGCGGACTTAAATCAAGCCCGGCCGAAATCTTTTGTGTGATGGGTCCATGTATGTCTATTAATGTGTAGTGTCTCCGTAAGCTCATCGAGCATCAGGGATTTTTACCTTCTTTGTAGCCCTATGGTAGGCCTTTGCATTGTGTTCGATGATGGCATATTTAGATTTCACGGCATACTCCTTTTGGTACACGGGCAACCATTCCAAAAACCTCTTAATGAAAGTACTGTCTAAAAGGTGGGATGGCCGAGTGGCCGAAGGCGCTCGCCTGCTAAGCGAGTAGGGTGGCCGAAACCGCCCTCGTGGCTTAGAATCCCTCTCCCACCGCCATTGTTTCTAGAAGGTGCGCCGGTAGCTCAACTGGATAGAGCATCGGACTACGGATCCGAAGGTTGGGGATTCAAATCCTCTCCGGCGCGCCAGTTTCGAAAATACAGATTTTGGCAAAGGTTTTTAGGCTTTTCGTTGAATTTTTAAACAACATCAAAAAGTACAAATCCAACGTCTGTATGAATCTAAGATGTTTTGTACTCCCTTGTCATTTCAGACTGGCGATAAGGGAGTGTTTTTATGGTTGTGGTTGAAATGTTGGTCAAGTGTATGAGAAAGTATATTGATAAGAAAGATTTGGATATTTTATCGCAATTTAGAAAATCTCCTAATGATTGTGCAAGGGCGAAAGTCGAGGAACTTCCTATCGCTATCGACTGATTACCCTCGTTGTTCATTTAATCTAAAAGTATTGTTACCAATAAAGGTATTACAAGGAGTATGCTCGCTAAGCGCACAGTATGCATCAGACTTACGATAATTGGATTAGCTCCCATTTCATCGGCAATAGCTCCCATTTGCGTCAGGCCCGCCGGAGAAGCGGATAATAAACATGTAGCCCAATCCCAGTTAGTAATTCGTTTAAGAACATAGCTTAAAATAATACCACATACTATCATGCCAGTAGTTAATAGCAATACGGGACCCAGCATGGAGTAAAGCTGTTGAAGCGTATCTTTTGTTATGTATAAACCTATGGTTATACCAACGCCAATTTGCGCAATTGATTGAAAGATTTTGGGCGGCGACCACATTGGCATGCCCAAGGCGCGAAAGAGGCCGACAGACAACATAGAACCTAGAAGAGTACCCGCTGGTATGCGACTCAAGGTGCCCATGAGTCCTCCTATAAAAGCAAGACTGACAAAGACCAAATATCTCCAGATATTCAAGTCGTCCGTTTCACAAGGCAGAGTTCCATTATTGAGTATAATCCCGCTTCTTTTGCTAGCATGTCTAGCAGCTAATAGAGGCATTATAAACATAGAACCGGCAAGACGAAAAACTTGGAGGATTGTAATGCTTGCCACATCAGCTTCAAGAGACATAGCAAGAAGCGCCATCTCAGTTATGCCCCCAGCAGTCGAACCTACAAGTGCTGTCGTACTTGGAAGGTTGGTAAAATGGTAGAGCAGCATGCCACAACCTACAGAGCTACCCAGCATCCATAAAGAAACAATTATGGCAGGCCAAGTTAGATCGCGCAGTAGCTTGGTGCAATTTTGGTCAAAGCGAAGTCCAATAAATGCTCCAATTATCACTTTGCTAAAAAAGGACACGGTATTTTCGGGAAAAGAAACCTTCAACCCACAAGCGCTAACTAAGGATATAGCAAGAAGTGGCCCAAGTATATTTGGAGCCGGAAACCTCAATTTCGCAAAGAGTCGTGCTCCAATCCCCGCAATTATAAAAAGAAGGATTAATCCACCTACTTTAGAAGTTAATATTTTAAATGCCTCCCAGCCTATTTTTTAGTCGCCATTATGATTTTTATGCGCATTTTTCGCAAAACAGTATTGCATTCGAGATCCTTAATTTAGTCATTAGAGCCTGTTTCCCAACTTGAACTTTCGTGCCAAACTCATCTCCAGGGAAGCTCACAAACTGCAAGTTTTTACCCAAAGATGAAGTAAGTCTTTAGCCCTTATAGGGCTATTGCTTCAATATCTTGATCTTGTCCTGTTCCAATGAAGATTGCTTTAGCTTCACAGGTTTTACGAACCTTGTTAAATCCATACCGCCAAAGCTTTAAGATGTTATGCACTGTGCATTTCAACTTCCATTCGCATATGCAGACATTAAGAAGTCCTCGTCTCATGAAGCGGTCAAAGCCAAGCACCTCCTTTATATGCCCAAACACCGGCTCGACCGTTATGCTTCTCTTTCTATATAGCCTTTTGCCCTCTTTCGTATGAAGCCTGTATTCCATGAGGGAAGCGAGAGTCAAAGACATAGGTATGACGTTTTTCTCGTCTTCGTCTTTCCTCTTGTTTTTGTATTCCTTGCTCACTGCCAAAAGCACGTCGGGGTCATCCGTTTTAAGGCCTTTTACGTTTTCGCTGCTGAAATATCCTGCATCCCCAAGCAACGTCTTTACTTTCAAGCTATCGTCTACTTCATGTAAGTTTTCCTTCGTGGCTTCTATCATGGGCCTTAGCTGTCTTCCGTCGTTGCATTCCTGCGTAACTTCTGCCGCTATTATCACCTGGTCATCAGATACCACCGCTTGAGCGTTGTAGCCTTGAAGGTAACAGGTGTTAGTCTTCATGATCCTGCTTTCAGGGTCAGTTAAGTTGACCTTTGCCTTTTTCCTTATCCTTTCTTCAACCTCTTCAGCCTTTAAGGGCTTTCGACCTCGCCTTTTGCTGCACCTGCTTTCTTGTCTTTTCCTTTCTTCTAACTTCTCCTTGTGGTTTTCAAGCTTCTTTCTTCTTTCATTTGCAAGGATTTCCTTGAATTCCTGCAATTTACGCAACCTTTCTTCCTGGGTGAGAAGCTCGTTTTTATGTCCTTGAAGGCCGTATAGCTCGTCTTCCTTTGAGTCGGTCTCTTCGGATTCCCTCAGGTATCTTGCTATCTCCTCTTCGATCCACCTTTCGCTCCTGTTTTTCAAAGGCGAGGCGTTGGCTTTGATCTTGGTCCCGTCTATGGACGTCGTATCTAAGTTTATAAGCCCCGATCTGCAGCAGAAACTTAAGACCTGAGTCATAAGCGATGCCAGTTGAGCTTCAAAGTTTTTCCTGAAAAACAACTTATGGTCACGTGATCAGGTTTTAGGTCACCGGATATAACTCGAAAGGGTACGCTTTCTGTACACAACCTTTCGATTTCTCTGCTGGACTTTACCTTGTTGCAGTAGGCGTATAGATATAGTGGTACCATCATCTTTAGGTCGTAGGCAGCCCTTTCTTCTCCCCTTTCGTTGTATTCCTTGTAGAAGTCGCTTAAGTCCATCTGAGAGACCAAGTCAATTACGAACCACACCAAGTGTCCTTTAGGAAGCCAGTCGCGCATGTCAGGCGGTAGAAGGTATAATTGGTTTACGTCGCAAGGCTTGAAGTTATATGACAATTTCTTTCACCTCTATCTATACTTGAATTTAATGCCTGTAACTGTTTTATTTTACTGCATTTTGTGACCTTGGTGGGGTAAGTTGTGAAACAGACTCATATATATATTATAAAATCCAATTGAGCATCGAGGAAAATTTGAAGCTCTTTAGAAGTTTGGAAGAAGAGACATATTTTCATTAACTAATGCTGCTAGAGCGTAAAAATGAAGCTAAAGGCGGAGAATATCACTATGGGCCTCGTGGATAAAAAGAATTCTCGGGTAAAAAGAAAAACTGCAGAAGCGCCAATGACCATAAAAAAATTTGCAGCATCATATAAACAGACTGCTTTTGCAGGCACCTTAGTAGCCCTGGCAATACTTGGCGATTCCTTCCTTTACGCTGCTTTACCTGTACACTATCGAGAAGTTGGTATCAGCTTGATAATGGTTGGATGGTTACTCAGTCTTAATCGATGGGTGCGCCTTTTCACTAATGCTGCTGCGGGTTGGCTCGGCTCGCGTTTGGGCTGGAGCACAGTGTTTACAGCGGCACTATGGTTGACAGCGATCACAACTTTAGGATATGGGCATACGAAGTCTGTGCTGATACTCCTATTGCTCAGGGGGCAGTGGGGCCTCTGTTGGTCCCTTCTTCGTTTGGGCGGACAAGCGGCTGTGCTGATTGAGAGCTCTCCAGGACGGCGTGCTTCCTACATGGGAGTGTTTACAGGCATATATCGATTGGGAAGCTTGGTTGGCATGGTTGTGGGCGGTTATTTAGCTGACAGGGTTGGTTTTAGGATAGCAACGTTTTGGCTATCAATCGCGACTGCGTTGGGGGCAATCATTGGGTCATTGCCGCCTGCTGTGGCTGGGAGGTGGGGAGCACCCGCTAAGGATGAGGGCGCTAGCTATAATTCGTTCCGAGCGGCAACCGGGTGGATACCTAAGGGGCGTGAAGAATGGGCAGTGTGCATATGTGCTGTTAGCTTGTACCTTGTTACTAGTGGGATTGTAACATCCACGGTAGGCCTGCTTGTGACCACGCGGTTAGGAGATCGAATAGCCTTAGGTTCTCTGGTACTGGGTGCAGGAGCGCTATCGGGGCTGTTGTTAAGCATGCGATGGGTGATAGATTTCTTGTTAGGCCCTTTGTTAGGCTGGCATGCTGATCGTTGGGGGCGATTTTTAGTCTTGGCTACCAGCTATTCGGTAATTATCATGATGTTACTTTTATTATCGAAGGCGCATGGATTTTTAGTGATAGCTCTGGCATTGGTTGCATTGTTTTGTTCAGGGACTGCATGCGCCGTGACACTTGATGGATGGGCAGGCGACATTGCCGGGCGCACGCCGGGTCGGTTTTTGCCAGTCTATGCGACATGGATTGATGCCGGGGCTGCTGTCGGTCCGTTGATGGGTTATTACCTTTCAGAAATATACTCACTTGCTTATGGGTATCTGGCAAGCGCTTGCTTTATATCGATAGGAGGAGCTATTTGCTGGACATTATCTCGTGATTCCCAAAAGTAAAGGCGGGCCAAAGTCATTCCGTTCCTCTTCAAAATGCCTGCATCGGGAAAATGGTGCTAAGACACTTGCCTCTAGATATTTTCCACACTATTTGAAATAGAAGCCTGACCGCGTCAAGTTTTTGTAGGATTTTTAGGAACCACTCCCCTGTGCACCCTAAAGGGCAACGTCTTTAGTTCAGCTAAAATCAAACCCGCTATGGCATATGCCCTTTAAGGTCGTGTATAAAGACGTTAACTTCCCTATGTTAAGTACCGTTATACATCCAAGCTCACTTGCAACAGAACTAAATATCTCTCCTAAGTTTCAGGCGAAGTTACACCCCCTTTTTGCCTGCCCTTTCACTTTCTTGGTTTGTATCCTTTAAGTGTTCTGACCTTACCCTTGTCAACTCCGGCTTTAATTTGACCCATCCCAGCCTTTAACTAAGCATTCTCCTGGGGGTTTTTATACAACCCGGTCTTTGCCCTGTCCTTTAGGCGGTAGCTGTTTTCCCTTATGTTAATGATATGGGTATGATGTAATAACCTGTCAAGTACTGCCGTTGCTAGTACAGGATCGCCTGCAGCTCTCCCCATTCCCCAAATTCCTTGTTGCTCGTAAGCATGATGCTCCCCCCTTTCGTAGCGTGCGCTTATCAGCTGGAAAAACAAGCTTGAACCGATGCTGTCTAAAGGCAGATATTCTACCTCATCTATCACGAGCAGCTTTGTAGACGAATGCACCTTTATCCTCTTCATCAAAGATTGATTTTTCGTATGCCCTTTTTAGGTCTTCTATCATCCTAGTAAGGGTAGTAAAGTACACAGAAATACCACGAGAGTGCCTCCATGGGGAAGACCTACTGCCAAATGGGTCTTGCCCTTATGCGAAGCTTTACATAAGCAACAACTTTCCATAATTGCCCGCGCCGGGAGGCCCTAAAAGCACGATGTTTTCAGCCCTGTATACGAAGGCCATAGTGACGAGCTCCTTGACGAACTTTTCGTCTATGCTCGGCTGGAAGAGTACATTGAATTCCTGCAGGGTCTTTTTGTGCGGCAGTCTAGATAACTTAGAGCGCACCTCTATGTTTCTCCTTTGTCGCTCCAGGCTTTCCAAGTTAGTTTTTGTCATTACAAGCTCTATCATTTCGTTTTCACCTCAAGATAGGATATCGTAAATTTTAAGCGATCGCCTTTGGACTTCCAAGGATAAGAGCTTTGTAGCCTTTGGTTTGGGGTAAAGGTGTCCTTCTACTTCCTTTATCCCCTGGTACTGACCTTCAAGGTAACACGTGCTCCTCAAGGTGTAGTGCTTTTGATGCGTTGCTATGACAACATGGTCATCGAAGAGAATATCAATAGTACAATCCGTTTGTCTAACGACTACCTCACGGCCGCTATATTGCCATGGAACGCCATATCTTACGCCATCAAAGCTCACGAGAGCATCTCTTTGTACTTTCCTCGCCTCCGTCAAGAACCTGTGGTATTTATTGAAAGTAGGCAGAAGTTTAAGGTTTTCGACCTTCAACCTGTCGATAGGTCTTTCTCCAGTGCTTCCTTGTATCCTCCTGTTCTTCTCTGTGAGCCAGGTTAAAGCTTGCCGGTTCAAGTTACCGTAGTCAATAAACTTCCTGGTGGCCAAAAATTCCCCTTGACGAACTCTTCTTACGTTTCCCCCTGCTCTTGGTTTGCAGGCGTCCTACATACCTTAGGAGCAAACCCTAAAGTTGCTGCCAGATCGGCAAAGTTAGCAAGTCAACCAGGGTTTTCTGTCGTCTCCTATACCCAAGACCACGGTCTTCATCCTGTCTGTAAGTGCTATGTCTGTAACCCCGCCGAAGTACTCAGAGACGTGTAGAGCACCTGTTAAGAACATCTACGTTACATCGGTTGGTAAATTCCACGTATATGGCCCTCGAGTATCCTAAGATCATCACGAAAAGGTACAGCTTTCTCGCCTCACCGCTTACTTCGTCGATTTATATGTGTTTTCCCCAGTTTCACGTTCTGCTCTCCAGGTTTTGTTTCGTAGCGGCATACGGCCGGCGTTTGCTTTGGTGGCCTAAAGCTGCTTACGTAATTGCGCAGGATACTGCGACCTCCGGTATAGCCTTCTGCCTTTATCCTTTCGTAGACGACTTCGTAGTTAAATATCCCCTGGCTGGTTAGCTTTCCTATAGTCTACTTGTAAGGATCTAGCTTCGAAGTTCGCTTACACGGGGTATGATGTTCCGGCATCTCGCCAGCCCTCAAATACTTTCTTGCCGTATTTCTTGAATGACCTGTCTCTCTGGCTATCTCACGAAAGCCCACTTCCTTTGCCCTCAGTTCATGTAACATGAACAGACCCACTCCTTAGCATTTATTTCCCTCCGATCTATTGCTCTTCAGAGGGATTATCTGCTAGGGGTGGGTCAATTTCAATCCGTTGATAATGGGTCAATTATACGTCGGCGGTAACACCCCTCCTCCGCTACAGATGTAAGCCCTTATACTCGCCCTTAAATGGCATATGCCTTAGCGGGTTTGATTTTAGCTGAACTAAAGACGTTGCCCTTTAGGGTGCACAGGGGAGTGGTTCCTAAAAATCCTACAAAAACTTGACGCGGTCGCCTCCTTTTAGCTTGACTAAGTAGGAAATATTATGCTAAAATGTTTAATGACTGGACTACCGTGGTATACCAGCTATGAGGTGTAAAGAGCATGACTAGAAGAGAATTAGCGGTTTGTATTTACAACCACATAAAAGAAATTAAACTTGGCCATAACAACAAACTACCCAGTGAACGTGAGTTGGCTTCCCTGTTTAACGTTTCTCGTCCGCTGGTTAGAGAAGCCCTTGCGATACTTGAAGCCTTCGGGATACTCGAAGTGCGCGATCGCCAGGGAATTTTTGTAAAGGAAAAAAACTGGAACGAAATCGCACTTCCCCTTTCCTTTTTAGCAGATTGGCCTCTAGATATCCTTCCTCAAGTGTTTGAAGCAAGAATGATCTTGGAACCAAAAGCTGCCGCAATAGCATCCCAGAGGCGCACTAAGTCCGATATTGAGAAATTAAATGAGACACTTGCCGAAATGGAAAGACTCTTTAAGGAGGATGTGCCCGAAAAGGCATCACTGGGTGAAAAATGGAATACCATCTTTCATGTTTTAGTTGTTGCTGCTACCCAAAATGACGTTTTGTGCAGAATGCATGAAGGTATTATACGTTTATACGAGCGTAACGCAACTTCTTTTCCAAAAGAAAACGTACCTATGCCGTTTGAAAAGTGGCCCATAGAAATTTGGACCGAACATTTCAAAATAGTAAATGCTATTGCAAAAGGCGACAGTAAAGAAGCGGAGGAATGTGCCTATCGACATATCGCTAACACGCAGGAGCGCATATATGACTTCACTCAATCACTAGGGCTTCAATTTTTTGTACTTCTCGATGTCCAAGCAAAAGAGGATAGGTCTTAAGATGTTAAGATGACGTACATGCAGTCTAGCAAAGTAGGCCTTAGATTTTCTGAAGAACACCGTATTTGGACTTTTAAATAAGTAAGCCGAAGGAATTTTGCGACATAAAGTTGCAGTCTTTGTCTTGATGATGGTTTTGCGGATAAGATAGGTCATTCAGGTAATGTTGTGCGAAGGCTCTTGCATTTAGACTATTTAAGTGTCAAAACACAAGGAAACTTCTAGATCTCATATATGAGTCTTGCTTGGGGAGCCATTAAAAAAGAATAAATTACTTCAATGCTGTGGGTAAGACTAAATGTACGAATGCAACAGATCCAGGGAGGAGGGTTGCGATTTTCAAGGAATGGTGGTGTCTGGACACCAAGAGTAACCGATTGCTGGTAGTTAGTTGTTGTTAGGAGAGATTTTTAAGAGATTATGTTGAGGGAGGGAGATTTGCATATGAAAAGGTTTTTACAAGGAGTCCTTGCCATTATATTAGCTATGACGGTTGCTGTCTTTGGGTTGACGAGCATCTTAGGTACAGGGGTTGCTTTTGCTAGCACTGAAACTTATGTTTTTAGGCTTGCAGTGGAGATGCCGATAGGGCACCCCTACTGGGCTGGAGCTTCTAAGTTTAATGAGTTACTACAGGAGAGGACCGAAGGACGTGTTAAGGTAGAGATCTACCCTAGTGGTCAACTTGGTACGCAAAAGGAAACTGCGGAGGCTGTAGCTATGGGTGCTTTAGAGTTTTCATTGGTGTCGGGTTCTATTTTAGAAAGATATGATCCTCGAGCCGAGGCTGTCGGGCTACCGTACATTTTCAGAGATTTAGATCACTGTTATAAAACAATGTTTGGAGCTTATGGTAAAGAGATGAGTAGCTGGTTCGAGCCAAAAGGCATTATGGTGCCTGCTTACTTTCTCAATGGTCCTAAACATGTAACATCGCGCGTGCTAATTCGTGGTCCGGAGGATATGAAGGGCATCAAGCTGAGAACTCAGCAAGCTGCAACTATGATAGAGTTCGGGAAAGCGCTTGGCTGTGTGGTGGCCCCCATGCCGTATGGAGAGATATATACTGCTCTTCAACTTGGTACCGTAGATGCTGAGGTTCAATGCGTGGCTAACGTTCTATTCGATAAACATTACGAAGTTGCAAAGTATATGAATGAATCTGTACCTTTTGTTTACCTTGAACCACTTCTGATGAGTAAGGTGGTTTACGATAACTTGCCAAAGGATATTCAAGATGCCATTGTCGATTGTGCCATAAAAGCAGCAGAATGGCAGTGGAACTACTATAGGAGCAATATGTATGAAGAGTATATACCCAAACTTAAAGAACTGGGCGTTAAGTTTACCAGTTCGGACGATGAAGATTGGAAAAATGCATTAGAAGCAGCGGGCTACTATGAGAAATTTATACAGCACAAACCTCTAGTTGATGAGATATCAAAAGTTAAATAGTTAGGGTTTATTGTTCGGGGCAGGTGGCAACGCCGCCTGCCCCTCTTCGAAGAATCTAGCATTGACTAAGGAGATGTGACAAGGGATGGCAGGAGGAGCTACAACAAGAGCAAAACCCACAAGATCGGTAATTGTGCGTGTTAGTGATGGCATCGAAATTGTGTTAGATCGTTTTCTGATTCCCCTTACGCTAGGGGGTCTTTCGGTAGTGGTATTTTTCCAAGTGATCAACAGGTTTATCCTTCATATTTCGGCTGCGTGGACAGAAGAAATAGGGCGGTATCTTTTTGTGTGGACCTCGCTGCTAGGCGCCGTCAGTGGAATCCGCAAAATGGCCCATCTAAATGTGGAATTTGTTCAGAATGCCGTTGGAATTAAGTTCAAATACATTCTTATGATAGTAAGTGATATCTTGAGCTTACTGTTTTTTGTGATTTTAGCCCATAAAGGCATGTTATGGGCCGTAACTAGCGGATTTCGTGTTTTGGCTGACAGCGTGGATATACCAATGTTTTACATTCAAGTAATAGTTCCTGTGTGTGCGATCCTAATGACGATATTTACTGTAGAACATATATATTGCACTATTAGTAAATTTAAGGAAAAGAGGGACCGGTAATGTTGACGGCTTGGTTAATGGTGATTTTGATTGCAAGCATCGCTGTTGGTGCTCCCATAGCGGTTGCTCTCGGACTTACCGCAGCTGGCTACTTCTTACTTAAAGGCCAAAGCGCCTTTCTCTTTTTGGTTGCTCAGAGACTTTTTGCCGGATGCAACTCATTTGAGCTGATAGCTATTCCATTATTCGTTCTAACAGGGGATCTTATGCTTGAGGGAGCTATCTCAAAAGCTCTGGTAAATCTAGCAAAAAGTATCGTTGGTTGGATGCGGGGGAGCCTAGCGCTGGCTACTACGCTGGGGTCTGCGTTTTTTGGTGCGGTATCGGGATCAGGACCTGCTACGGCTTCAGCCGTTGGATCTATTGTAGCTCAGCCGATGCTTGAAGAAGGTTATCCAAAGCCTTACATATCTGCAGTGATTGCTGCTTCAGCGCCGTTAGGCACCCTTATTCCTCCAAGCATACTTATGGTAGTTTATGGCGCTGCTACAGGCACTTCGATAGCCAAGATGCTCATGGCTGGGATTGGCCCGGGGGTTCTATTCTGCGGTCTTTTTATGATCTATGAGATATTTGTTGGCAGAAAGGCCAGATATGGCAGTGTCGCTCCATTTTCCATCGCTCAATTTCTTACAGCTTTGAAACAGGGCATTTGGGCGCTTATTGCCCCGCTTATAATTCTAGGTGGGATATATTCTGGAATTTTTACTCCGACGGAGGCAGCAGCTGTAGCTGTCTTTTACAGTCTGTTAATAGGGGTGTTTGTGAATAGAACTATAAAACTAAAAGATATTCCTTCAATACTTCTCCGCAGTGGCGTTACCGCAGGAGCGATCATGTTTGTTCTTGGCACTGTATCCGCCTTTGGCTATGTCATTACGAGGGAAGGTATTCCCCAGCAACTAACGGTCGCCGCTACTTCAGCTGTGCATAGCCCTTTAGTGTTCCTTATAATAGTTCAATTTATCTTAATTATAGCTGGGATGTTCATGAATGGTTCGGCAGTAATCATACTCTTGGCGCCCATACTGTATCCTACGATAATTCATTATGGAATAGACCCGGTTTACTTTGGCGGTTTGATGGTAGCGAACCTTGCCATAGGCATGTATACTCCGCCAGTAGCAGTGACTTCGTACGTTGCTGCTAGGATAGTCGGCGCATCTTTTGATGAGACCAACAAGGCATTGATACCCTTTTTGATTGTTTCATTGGTAGCAATAGTTATTTTGCTCATTGTACCGGGAATTATTACATTTATCCCGGGTTATCTTTTGGGTTAATGGAAATAGGATTGCCATTTATATTATTACGATTATTGCTATTGCGAGGAAGGTAGCAAATGTTTCGTTTATCTTTGCAGGATTTAAATTTTCTTAATAGAGGTGATTCGGTTGTTTTGTTTTACGGATTTGTATGAGCACGTATATAACATGATCCACCGATCAGCTACATCTATATCGCAAGACGTGCGAAAACTGTTAGAGCTTGCTCTGTCACATGAGTCAAACGCTACTGCGAAAAGCATGCTAAGCGCGATGTTGATGAACGAGGAGATGGCACGCGAGAAAGAAAAACCCCTTTGTCAGTCTCCTGGTTTCCCAACTGTTTATGTAAGTTTTGGTAACAGAAGCATTCCGTGTTGTGATCTAAAAAAAGTCTGGTCTGATGCAATAATTGAAGGGACCAATAATCAACTATTGCGTCCCAGTATGGTTCATCCGTTGACACGAGATAACTCGGGTGACAACTCTGGACCTGGCGTACCTAACTTTGAGTTCGATTACATCCCCGACCAAGAGTACCTGGAGATGCTTGTTAGCTTTAAAGGTTGTGGCGCTGAATTAGCGAACGCCATGCAGATATTCACTGTGGCCAAACTTGAAAGAGACAACGACTACGCGGGTTTAAAACGCTGGGTTCTGGATACTGTTATCAAAGGCGGAGGTAAACCGTGTCCCCCCGGTGGTATTGGGATAGGGATAGGAGGGCAAATGGATGTAGCTTGTAAACTTGCCAGAAAAGCCATAAGTACCCGGACTTGGGACGATCACAATCCTGATCCAATGTATGATGTCCTAGAACAGGAACTCCTTGAAAATATCAACAGACTTGGCATTGGTCCTGCTGGCACAGGAGGAGACACCACACTTCTGGCCGTTAAGATTGGTGCTGTTTCTACACACACGGCAATTGTTCCTTTGGCTATTTCCTTCCATTGTTGGGCTGCACGGAGGGCGGGCATCAGGCTTTATCCAGACGGCAGAAAAGAAACTATCCTTTGAGTGAGACGAGGAGATGATTGGGATGGCTGAAAAAATTCTAAATATTCCTCTTAAGAAAGAAGAAATCAGGGCACTTAGAGTAGGCGATGTGGTTTATCTTAATGGCCCTATATTCACAAGCCGGGATATGGGCCATTTCATGATCAAGAAGTACTTGGAGGAAAATAGGCCCTTGCCGGTCGAGTTCGAAGGGTCGGCAATATTCCATGCAGGTCCAGTGGTTAAGAAAAAAGAAGATGGAGGCTATGATCTTGTTGTCATTGGCCCTACTACGAGCATTAGAATGGAGCCTTACCATAAGATGGTGGCAGATCTTGGAGTAAGGGCTATTATTGGAAAAGGTGGTCTGGGCGATGGAAGCCTGAAACAATTCCAGGAGTATGGACAGGTTTACTTCCAGGCGCCGCCTGGATGTGCTGTTCTTCTATCGGAGGGAATAGCCAACATCGAAGATGTCCACTGGTTAGAGCTTGGTGTTCCGGAGGCTCTATGGGTTCTCGCTGCAGTTAATTTCGGCCCTCTCGTTGTGGGAATGGATTCTCACGGTGTCAGTATTTACAAAGAACTGGAGGAAAAAGCGAAAAAAAGAAGAGAGGAGATTTATCGATAGGAAACTTTTACACAATAAACTACTGCGATGAAAGAGGGTAAATAAATATGAAATATCGTATCGAGAAGGATACAATGGGCGAAGTTAGGGTTCCTGCTGATAAACTTTATGGTGCCCAAACTCAGCGAAGCATAGACAACTTTAAGATAGGTGTTGAGAAAATGCCAGAGGAAATTATCAAGGCTTTTGCAATATTAAAAAAGGCAGCAGCTCTGGCTAACAATAAGCTTGGCGTATTGGACGAAACTAGGACAAAGGCTATAGTTCAGGTCTGCGATGAAATCCTTCAAGGCAAGCACGAGGGTAACTTTGGCCTTGCAGTATGGCAGACAGGCAGCGGTACTCAAACTAACATGAACTTAAATGAAGTTATTGCAAATAGGGCTAACCAGATAATCAGAGATTCTCAGTTTAAGGTACACCCCAACGATCACGCAAATAAATCTCAGAGCTCAAACGACACCTTTCCGACGGCTATGCATATAGCAGCTGTTATGCTTATTGAGGACCAGTTGCTTCCTTCCTTGAGGCGATTGAAAAAAACGTTGCAGGAGAAATCTGCAAAATATAAGAACCTGATAAAAACTGGCAGGACCCATCTTCAGGATGCCACCCCACTCACTCTAGGTCAGGAGATAAGCGGTTGGGCACGAATGCTAGAAAGGAATGAAGAGATGATTCTTGCAGCCGTGGAATATCTGAAAGACTTGGCCATAGGAGGAACGGCTGTTGGGACTGGGCTCGGCGCTCCCGAAGGTTTTGATATCGAGGTTGCGGCTCAAATAAGCTTACTTACGAGTAAAAACTTTAGGGCGGCTCCGAACAAGTTTCACTCTCTTGCTAGCAAAGATGAATTAGTTTTTGCTCACGGGGCGCTAAAAGCTTTATCGGCAGATCTTTTGAAGATAGTCAACGACGTCCGTTGGTTGGCCTCGGGACCTCGTTGTGGTATAGGGGAGTTGACAATCCCTGCCAATGAACCGGGTAGCTCCATCATGCCAGGCAAGGTTAATCCGACCCAGTGCGAAGCAGTATCGATGGTCGTAGCTCAAGTCATGGGCAACGATGTGACAGTGGCGTTTGGTGCGAGTCAGGGGAATTTCGAATTGAATGTCTATATGCCTGTTATAATCTACAACTTCATCCAGTCTGGACGACTTTTAGCTGACGCTATTAAATCCTTTAATGACAATTGTGCAGTGGGTCTCGAAGCAAACGAAGAAAAGATATCCTTCTATGTGCACAACTCACTGATGAATGTCACGGCTTTGACTCCATACATTGGGTACGATAAGGCGGCAGAAATAGCGAAGAAGGCGCACAATGATAGGACGACCCTTAAAGAAGCTGCACTGGCTCTTGGTTACCTTACAGAAGAAGAATTCGATAAATATATGGATCTCAAGGCTATGTGCGCACCAAAGACAATAAAGATCAATGAAGTTTCAAAGTAGCTTCTTTCCCCAAATAAGTTAAAAAGAGTCTATATCTAGATAAGAGCCCCTATGGAGCGTGAATGATCAGGTATGCTAAAGAATCACAATCCACAATGCCAAGCGAATAATTGAAGGAAGTGATAGCGAATGGTCACTATCGAAAGTGCAATTAGTAAGCATTGTGCGAATTTTGTAGCTTCGTTGACTTTTTCAGACTTGGATGAAGAGACAATCTTTGCTGCAAAAAAATGCATTATTGACTGGATGGGGTGTACTCTGGGGGGATCTTCTACCTCAGCTGCATTAATTATCGAGAGCATCGTTGAAGACATGGGAGGCAAGGAACAAGCTACACTAATTGGCAATTTCAGCAAAAGCTCGGTACTTCAAGCATCGATGGTTAACGCTTACAACTCTCACATTCTTGAGATGGATGATGTCCATAAGGAATCGATAGTTCATCCAGCTGCACCAGTGATCTCGACCGCCTTTAGCCTTGCCGAGTATTTATGTAGCTCTGGTAGGGAATTAATCGAGGCTATAGTTGCTGGTTATGACGTTATGATAAGAATAGGTGAGGCTGTTGCTCCGTCACACTATCTTATATGGCATTCCACTGGAACTTGCGGAAACTTCGGAGCTGCTGCGGCGGCCGCAAAACTTCTCCACCTGGATGAGAAGCAAACTCTAGATGCTCTTGGTAACGCAGGTTCTCAGGCTGCAGGTTTGTGGGAATTTCTGGCAGATAACGCGATGACGAAATATCTACATTGCGGGAAGGCTGCCTTCAATGGACTTCTCTCCGCTTTAATGGCAGAAAAAGGCTTCACGGGAGCTACAAAGATCTTGGAAGGAGACAGGGGATTTTTCAAAGCTTATTCAAAGGAAACGAACTTTGAGGAAAGTTTCAAGGATATGGGAAAAGAATACAAGATAAAAGAAACTGTATTTAAACCCTACGCTTCTTGTCGACATACTCATGGCCCCATCGACGGTCTCTTGAGGATAAAAGCGAAACATGACCTTTCTTACAAGGACATCGATAGCGTTGTTGTTGAAACTTATGAAACAGCATTGAAAATAGCTGGTAACACCGATTTTTCCTGTCCACTCGCAGCTAAGTTCAACATTTATTATTGCCTGGCATGTGCGCTTATCTTTGGAAGAGTTAGTGTAAGCGAATTTCAAGAAGAGACTCTGAAGGATCCAAGGTTAGCTAGCCTCATCCCTGCGATTCATGTAAATGTAACAGAAGAGATGAACGCAATCTATCCCTCGAAGTGGGTTGCGAAGGTTGCAGTTAAGACTAAGAAGGGGGAGGTTTACACCACTTTTGTCGAATATCCGAAGGGCGACCCCGAAAATCCCATGACAGATTTAGAGGTTGACGAAAAGTATTTGTTATTGGCAACCTTGAAAATAGAGGAATCTAGAGCTCGTAAAATACTTGAGAAATGCAGATCAATAAATGAGTTTGACTCTGTAGGAGATTTTTTTAAAACAGTTTAAAACAGATTAAAAACCTTTGCGAATAATATCAAAAGACAGTTTTCTACTTTTTTATAAAAGTTGCACAAGTTTATATTAGAAGAAAGTTTTTTGAAAAGGCAAATTTAATTTAGCGAGGTATAGGTGTGTTAATAAGAATTACAAGATGCCACAACATCTTTTGATGCCCTATGCTTTAACGTTCCCTGAGAGCTTAGCGGTTTGCGTCATAATTTTATAAGATATGTGAGGTGTTTTTCATGAATTCAACAAATGAAGAAATGCTAGAAAAAGCCAAAAAGCCTGCAGAAGAAGCAAT
>ERZ773359.3185-NODE-3185-length-19266-cov-11.493103_pt1 | contig 19266 bp, 16 predicted proteins | sample MGYA00374955_ERZ773359 | MGnify/ENA primary metagenome ERZ773359 (study PRJEB29098, sample SAMN04486028) | biogas fermenter metagenome | study: EMG produced TPA metagenomics assembly of the Biogas fermentation microbial communities from Germany - Plant 4 DNA1... | reverse complement strand
CATAACAAGTTTTCAAATAAATAATGATATTTTTAATAAAACTATTATGAGCGAAGGAGGCAGTATATTATGCAAAGACAAAGCCTGGACCGAAGATGGAAATTTGAGTTTATCAGTACATCCCCCATCCAGGACATTCAACCCGGAAGTACAATAGTGGATCTTCCCCATGACTTCAGCATAATTCAGAAACGGGATCCCAATACCCTGTCGGGTTCCAGCAATGGCTTTTTCCCCGGAGGTATAGGTACATACGAGAAGACGCTTTTTGTCCCCAATGAATGGAAGGGCAAAAAAGTTATGCTTGAATTTGAAGGAGCTTATATGAACACAACAGTACATATCAATAGGGAACTGGTTGCCCGTCATCCATACGGCTACACGAGTTTCCACTGCGATCTTACCCCCTATCTGCTCTATGACCAAGAAAACACTATCACCGTTACCGTGAACAACAGTGCCCTGCCCAACACACGGTGGTACAGCGGCTCGGGATTATACCGGCATGTGTGGCTGATGATTGGTGAGAGCGTACATATAACTCCCTGGGGAATATTTGCTACCACCCCGGATGTTTCTCCCGACCGTTCACGGGTTCACGTGAAAACAACCATTGAGAATATTGATACGGAATCCGCTGAAGTTACCATCCGCTCCACATTGCTGGACTCTTCCGATGATACAGTGGCGGTTGACGAATTACAGCTTGAGATAGACGGTGGTACCACCAAAGAAGTTGAACAGGATCTTGTGGTTTCGCCCGCCAATTTATGGTCGGTTGATAACCCATATCTGTATACACTGAGAAGCGAGGTTGTAAAAGATGGTAATGTCATCGACAGTGTCGAAACATCAATAGGAATTCGTTCCATCTCCTTCGATACACAGAACGGTTTTATGCTGAACGGCGTCCCCATGAAGCTCAAGGGCGGCTGCGTACACCATGACTGCGGATTGCTGGGAGCTGCAGCCTACGATCGGGCAGAAGAACGCAAGGTAGAGTTACTTAAAGCCAACGGATTCAATGCCGTACGCTGCGCACATAACCCGCCTTCCCCCGCATTCCTGGATGCCTGTGACCGGCTGGGAATGCTGGTGATAGACGAAGCCTTTGACTGCTGGCATGAAGGTAAGAATCCAAACGATTACAGCGTATATTTTGAAGACTGGTGGAAAAAGGATCTTGCTTCTATGGTTCTGAGAGATCGGAATCATCCATGTATAATTATGTGGTCAACCGGTAATGAAAACGTGGAAAGGTTCGGCCGCTCGGAAGGCTATACTTATGCCCGCAAATTAGCCGATTTTGTCCGTAATCTGGATGACACAAGGCCCGTGACCAACGCCCTGTGTTCCTTCTGGGGCAATGCGGAAAGTATAGTGCTAATGGATAAGCTAACCGAGCTTCCGGAAGGTTTTGACCTGTGGGCTGAATTCACAAGAGAATTTGCTGAACCCCTTGATGTTGTAGGTTACAACTACCTTTACCAGCGTTATGAGAGCGATGGCAAAAGGTTCCCCGACCGCATCATGTACGGTTCCGAAACCTTCCCCAAGGAAGCTTTTGACAACTGGGAGGCAGTTGAGCGTCTGCCATACGTCATAGGTGATTTTGTATGGACCTCGCTGGACTACCTGGGTGAAGCCGGTATCGGGCATGTATGGTATAATGGCGAAACCGGTGCACGTGGTGATTATCCCTGGCACCAGGCATATTGCGGTGACATTGACATATGCGGGTTCAAGAGACCCCAATCCTATTACCGCGACTGTGTATGGGGTATCTCCAAAGCTCCTTACATCGCAGTTTACAAAATGGAACACTACGGAAAAACCCCCGACATTTCACCCTGGGGATGGCCTGATGTGGTGTCTTCATGGACCTGGCCGGGCTTTGAAGGCAAACCAACCCAGGTAGATGTATACTGTATGGACAATGAAGTAGAGCTGATCCTTAACGGAAAATCTCTCGGCCGCAAACCCGCCGGTAAAGCCAACAGATATTTAGCATCCTTTGACGTAACTTATGAACCCGGAACTTTGGAGGCCGTAGCATATGATGAAAACGGAGTTGAAACTTCCCGCAGCGTCCTTAAAACAGCAGGAAAGCCAGCATCCATCCGCCTTACTCCGGACCGGAGCAGGCTTGATGCCAAGTTCGGTGATCTCTCCTTTATCACAGTTGAAGTACTGGATGCTGAAGGAAATCTGGTACACAATGCAGATACCAACATCTATTTCACCGCCAGCGGAGTAGGTTCGGTACTGGCAGTGGGAAGCGGAAACCCGGTAACCGAAGAAATGTACGTTGGAAATCAGCGCAGGGTCTACTACGGTCGTGCTATGGTAGTGCTCCGTGCCGATGGAGATCCCGGCACTATTACCCTGACAGCTTCGGCTGAAGGCATTCCATCTGCAACCGTAGAAATACAGGTGGGGTGAGGGAACCTTACCCGTTGCCTTTTGTTCATGCTTTAACATGATCATCGACAGAAAGATTATATGGGGCAGGGTACGGGCGATTATTGGCCCGATTCTCTGCCCTATATATTTATTTAATAACTCCCAGTATCTGACTTTGCAGAATATATTTATATTCATTGTTTATATGGTAAAAATAGTATATAATTGACATAAGATAATAATCATGTTGTTCTTCGTTAAGAGGCAGGTGGATATATGATTCATGATAAATTTTCATCCCTCCATTCAATATGCGAAAAATATGACATAGGTTTGGTTTACCTGTTTGGTTCCCAGCAGGAACAGGCGTATCAACTGTTAAAAAATAATACTGAACATATCACAATAGACGATCCTTTAACTGATATAGATGAATACGAAATGTCAATATTGCGCCATGCGGCTGATTTCAAATATGTTCTTGATCTTTATACAAAAGAAGTTCTAGAAAAGTATTAAAACAAAATAAAGAAATTAAAAACCCTTCGACGCAAAAGCACGAAGGGTTTAATTTTTCTTATTCTTCATATCCATTGGGATTGTTTTTCTGCCAGTTCCATGAATCTCTGCACATATCCTCCAGATCTTTTTCAGCCTTCCACCCCAGTTCCTCATAAGCCTTGGTTGGGTCGGCATAACACATATCTATATCTCCCGGTCTTCTTTCGGTTATAACATAGGGTATTTTCTGACCGGTAGCTTTTTCAAAGGTTTTTACCACATCAAGGACGCTGTAGCCCGTTCCGGTTCCCAGATTGTATACATTAACTCCGCTGCCCTTCATAACCTTTTCCAATGCCTTTAAGTGGCCCTTCGCCAGATCAACCACATGTATATAGTCTCTGACTCCGGTACCATCGTGGGTATTGTAGTCATCGCCGAACACGCTGAGCTTTTCCCTCTTTCCCACAGCTACCTGGGTTATATACGGCATCAGGTTGTTGGGTATACCGTTGGGATCCTCTCCGATCCTGCCGCTTTCATGAGCCCCGATCGGGTTAAAATACCTCAACAGAATAACTCCCCACTCATTGTCGGATACATATACGTCCTTTAATATCTCCTCTATCATGTATTTGGTCCGGCCGTATGGATTTGTAGGACCAAGGGGAAAATCCTCCTTTATGGGTACGCTTTTGGGGTTGCCGTATACGGTAGCCGAAGAGCTGAAAACGATCTTCTTTACGCCGTATTTGGCCATAACCTCGCACAGCACAATGGTACCGGTTATGTTATTGTAATAATACTTAAGTGGTATGGCTACCGACTCCCCAACTGCCTTCAGGCCTGCAAAATGTATTACGGCTTCAACCTTATGCTCCGAAAATACCTTTTCAAGCCCTTCACGATCTAAAAGATCTATTGCATAGTATTCAAAATCTTTTCCTGTTATCTCCTTTACACGCCTCAGTGCTTCGGGTTTACTGTTTGAAAAGTTATCCACCACAACAATATCGTAACCTGCATTCAACAGCTCAACACAGGCATGGCTTCCAATATATCCCGCACCACCGGTTACAAGTACAGACATATTCTCCCTCCATCATTCAATTATATTGGCAACATAAAGGTTTGCTAAAACTTTACATTCAAATAATATCACAAAATCTTCAATAGGAAAACACCCCTGCTATATTTATAAGTTTTTTCCTTATCACCTATCAGTATACGAAAACCGTTGTTTTCTCGGGAATGTTTTCATAAAACCACTTGCTGTCTTCAATGGACAGTCTTATACATCCAAACGAGGCTCTCTTTCCCAAAGTGGGATCTTCTACCTCCTGATTCTCATTCATGGCAATGGAATGAAACAAATACGGACCCGAATACCTCACCCAGTATTTCGCCCCGGATTGCAGCCTTTCGTTATAAAACCAGAGACCCCTGTCCTGTATTTCATATGTACCCCTTAATGTGGGGGACTTGTTCCTGCCCGTTGAGCATGGCATACTCCTGTCCAGCTTCCATGCACCGTTTTGCTGTCTAAACACGTTTACCAGCTGTCTGTCGATATCAACCCATACAAGATATTCGGTTGGGCTATCCAACTGTTTATATTTTATAAACCCCTCAAGCTGTTCTGTCGTCAGCCTGTCGGGATTGGTATCAGGATCATCCGGTATGTCCAATGCGCCGGCAGCAACCCAGCCGTTCTCACCATTTTGTGTTTCGATATAATACCACTCACTGTTATAACCCCTTATAACAACCACTTCCTGGCCGGCCGAAATGCTGGTAATTATACTTGATCTGACGGTACGGCCTTCCCTTAGTTCAACATCATACTTTACTTTAGCTGTAACAATGGAGGGCTTTACCAGTTCCTCGTAATTGGTATCGCCTGGTGAATTACCCTGAATTGAACCGGAAGATCCACCACTATTATTTTGCTCTGATTCGGACGGTTCAACGTTGTTTTTATCATCTCCGGATGTTTCCGGTGTATTGGCACTATTGCCCTCACCTGAGGAGTGGTTGGGCTCACCGGAGTTTGGGTGTTCATCACCGGGATATGTATGTTCTTCCTCCTGGCTGCCTCCGGTAACAGCGGTTTCAGTAGATTGAACAGCCCCGGAAGAAATTATAAGCTTCATCACCTGATTGGATATTACCTGCACAAATCCCACTGCCGATGCAACTACGGCAAAGATTATAGCGATAACAGGTATTATTACTATTACTTTCTCGTACAATGTTTTAACTCTGTGCACCCAGAATCACTCCATACAAACTATAAGCAACCTGACTCAAAATATGTTTCCCACATAATAACACATATTATATACTCTGAACAAATCACCATTTTTTTGAGAATTCTATTTATTTTTCGCTTATTTTCAATAATTTGCCTTAAATTTGCGTATTTTTTAAGATTCATCGAATTATTTGACTTTGCTAAAAATGTATTGCATATTATATTACAGTACAATAATCGTAGCAGAGGGGGTTATAGAATGAAGAATCTCAACAGCTGTTTCGAACAAGGGGTCAGCGCACTGATTCCCGTGTACATCAATAAGGTAGGAGATTCAACCCTCCTTGTCAACCACAAAGGTAAAGAAAGGATAATACACCGAAAGGTGAAAACGGTTGTCAAGAGGCTGGCCTCCTACTATTCTTACGATATTGTATCACTTCACAAAAAATATGGGGAATTGATATCACAAAAATACAAAATTCCTCTTCCACTTCATCCAAACCTGATTCTGGTACCCTTCAAGGTCAGGAAGCCTATGATAAAAGACGATGGTTCATATGGCTACATAAACCTAAAATGCATTAACAGATATTTAAAATTCAACAATCACTCCAAAATCATTCTGAACAGCGGATATGAAATACCACTTCTCCAATCATACTATACCACACATCGAAACATACTAAACGCAGCATTCATAGCACAAAAGTTTATCCAGCAGTTCTATGGAACACAAGATATAAAAAACAGCTTTCAAAATAATAATGAAGATATGAGCAGCCCTGCAACCCGCTATGATATAGCAATGCTAAAATATAGCATGGGCAGACTTATTCAGCTCCTGGAAACTATTCTGAAAAAATAACAAATCCCATCTTCCTTTCCCAAGACAAAATCTTTACAAAAAATATACCATAAAACATAAAAACATATTTGTAAGGAGGTAATATAATGTTTATGTATTATCTAAACCACAATAATCAAAAGAGAGATGATGAAGGGATTGCTGCAATTTTACCGGTTTATATTAAGGAAGTGGGGGATACCACAGAACTCATTGAGTATGACGGTAAAAGAAGAACTCTGTATACAACTATTAACTCGGTAATAAACAAGCTAATAGGCCTCTTCTCACTCAACATTACCACCTTACGTGAAAAATACAACGACATTATATATCAAAAGAAAACACCTCCTTTACCCCTTAGTGAGAATCTTATTCTGATTCCCTTTAAGGTCAGGAGGCCTGAAGTTAAAGGTGATCCCACCTACGGTTACATAAACTACAAATGTATTGAAAACTATGAAAGGGCTGGTAAGCATTCCAAGTTACTGCTTACCAACGGAATTGAAATACCCTTAAAGCAGTCCCTGGCTACAACACAAAAAAATATTATTCATGCAAGGCTTATAGCAAACGAAATGGAACTGAAAAAACACAGAGACACCGCAGAACTCGTTGAAGAAATCCTGACAAAAAAGTCTGATCCATCGAAAGAGGATAATGAAACCACGGAATCTTAATATATTTTATAAACTAAAAACCCCTGGAGAACTTAACATCTCCGGGGGTTTTTATACTATGGGTGAGCATTATCAGCATGGACAATTCTCATCAGACCGTTTTAATTTTTATATTGCAGACTCCCCTATCCATTGGTCTTTTTGTCTTAAGGACAAGTCTGTATATGTGGGATCCCCAAACATGTGCCAACCTTCCATCGGTTATGGCAATATATTCACTTTCACATGTATAGTTATCACTGTTAAAGTAAACTGCCAACTCTTTATTGTCAAGCTTTAAGTATATGATTCCTTTCTCATTGTCAATGGAGTTTTCACAGGACACCATAAGAGTGAGCATAATATCGCTCTTACGGTTGAGTTCAAAGTCGTCGTTTATCTCAACATATACCTGGTCTCCCCTGTGAAGCATACAGCGTCTTAACCACTTGTTTATTCCGGCCTCAGCAGGATAAGCGGAGGCAATATCCAGAGAAAGCTCAGCCATATCTTCTGTTACACAATAAGCAACATTACGGGCACAATACTCTTCTCCGGCCTGCTGGCATATCCCGTTTATAGTAGGAAGATTGTGATACTGGGACTGCATGGTCCATATCTCATATCTGGCATTGCTGAAGGTTTTTGCCGTATACGCCTCAACACCTACATCAATGATCAGTGGCTGTCCGTCATAATAAACAATAAAATGCCCTACGTCATTGTGATTATGGCTTTCATCATTGTGTCCTCCCTTGGCAGCCAGATAGAATCCCTTATAATCACCTTCTCTTTCCCTTGCTGCCATAACCTGTATACCATCCAACCATACATCTCTAACATACGGAGGTTTAGCCTTTTTGCTTTCCAGTTCCTCATAAATAAATATTTCCGGCAGCTGTCGCAGCAGAGGAGCAGGAACAGGTATCTCCTCAGATTTTTCGCGTTCTTCAGCCTGAAGGTGATAGGCGCTTAAGCCCATATCCATCAGTTTTTGATCCCCTATACGCTCTCCGTACCTGTATACCAGTGAAGCGCTAATGGGAACCCTTGCTCCCCCGTCAGCAAAGTTTATGAAATAATCGTCGTGTATATGTCCTCTGTATATATACCTGCCTATCTGTTTTACCAACGGCTCGTCATAGAAATTGAGCTTACCGCCCGATGCCCAGAAAAGAAGCTCAAGACAGTCGAACAGAGAACCACCTGCCCGTCCCCAGTATGAAGTCCCTTCATCACAGCCTCCGTCATCATGATAGACATCCATAAAGGTATCCAGGCTTTCCAGGGCTTTCCGTACCGCCTTGACCCTTCTGTCCTTATCCTTTTCAATTATCAAAAAAGCTGTTATACAGTTTGAATTACACCACGGGTTCCAGTTGTTAACTTTTTGAATGGGAACCAGCCCCATCCACCAGAAGTCATCCCTTTCGAGATAGGGATCAAGGATCCGTCTTTTTACTTCTGTCTCAATACGCTGACACACCAGAGGGGTTATATCATCAAGCTGGGTTTTCAACAGATAATACGTCCAGCACAAAAGTCCGGCCGTCTCGCTGGCAAACAGATCTATAATAGGCTCGTTTACGTCCGGCAGCGGAGCATTCGGATATCCTGACACGGAATTATGGGCAGGCACTCCCCAGAATGTTTCCTCGCAAATAGCCCATATACCGTTTATTATCTGATCCAGAAACCGCCCCTTCCCTTCCATATACTCTGCCAGAACCAGAGTGGCAAGGACATCGCGGCGTTTGAAACTGAGTCTTTCAAACTCGCTTCTGTTGCCGTTTCGTTGAAAATCCATAAACCTTACGGCAGGCAGCGGAGGCCATGAAAAATCAAGATAATGTTCCCCGGCCTCTATCCACTTCTTACGCAAACACTCAGGCAAGCTTTCCACCTGCTGCCTTTCCTCTCCTGTAGGAAAGGGATGAAAGTTTCCGTAATCACAGATTAGATCCCTTATGGCACCCTCATCATACTTTTCTTTCAACATTTGCTCATCTCCTATCTTTAACTTTTTTATTACGGCATACACGCATACGTTAGTCAGGTTCCATACATTATCATCATATAAGATATTCTTTTTAAACTGCTTTTTTCCTGCATAATACAGGTGTAAATCTCTGACAGCCCGATGAATACAAAACATATTATTAGCTTTTTTCCTGAATAAAATAAAAAAAAGGAGGCAGGCTAAATAATCACCTGTCTCCTTTCCATTTTCCTGCTTTTTTTTTATCTTAATTTACTTCACAAAAATTATTTTCATAGTATACCTGCACATTCATGTTTTAATAGCCTTTATCGTAATCCCTTATGTTTAGCATCTCATCTATTCTGTTCTCGCTGAAACACTTCACATTTTTCATGATAATGTCGGATGAAAAACCATGCCAAAGATCTCCGCCAGCTGCCATATGGGGAGTTATAACAACATTGTCCAGATCCCAGAACGGGCTCTCCTCCGGCAGATATCCCAGCTCGAACTCTTCCACAAACACATCCAAGGCAGCACCCGCTATTTTTTTGTTCTTTAAATACTCGTACAAAACATCTTCATCAAAAATAGCCGCTCTTGATATGTTGACAATGTATGCCGTTTCCTTCATATGTTTAAACTGTTCTTCACCTATCATATTCCTTGTTTTCTCAGTTAAAGGAACGGTGCATATTATAAAATCACTTTGGGATATAAATTCATTTATATTTTCTGTAGTATAAACCTCATCAAAATACTCCACCGGATTTCCGGTTGTGTTAACACCAAGGGTTTTCATTCCAAAGGCTTTCAGCCTTTTTGCCGTCTCGGTTGCCACATCGCCCGTACCCAGCAGCCCTGCAGTCTTGCCGTAAAGGTTAAATACTCCTTCGGGACCTTTCCATTGATGAGCAATCTGATTTTCAACCAGCTTTTTACCCTTTCTTGCCAGCATAAGCATTGTGAAGATAATGTGTTCGGCTATAGGTATTCCGGCCATTCCACGGGCATTGGTAACAATTATATTTCTCTTTTTAAAATACTGCATTGGCAGCCTTTCAATACCTACATGGGGAACATGTACCCACTTTAGATTTTTGCATTTTTCAAGAAATTCCGGCTGCAACATTCTATGATCCGAGATTATGATATCGGCATTTTCAACTTCCTCAGACTGGGCTAAATCTTTTCCTCTGTCAAATACTATTGCTTGCACACCTAACTTTTCCATCTCTTTGATATGATCAGCACTAAGTTTAAAGGATGATAACAGTTTTATGGCCATAATATACTCTCCTTTGTCTTATATTTTGGTATGTTTTTTTGAGCGTTATTCTGTTTCACCATCATTCTTACCCTTCTCAGTTGCATTCAAATCACTCATAGTTATTTTCCCATCAAAGAAGGCTCCCTGGTCTGCAGCAAAACTGCAGGCTTTCGCATCGCCTTTCAAAACACCTTCATCAAATATTCTCAAAAACCCCGAACACTGTACATCACCTTCTACTGCCCCGGAAATGTACAGGTTGAGAGATGCAATATCCCCGGAAACTGTCGCACCTTTACCTACAACCACATCCCCCGCTGCCACTATATTACCTTTAACCTCCCCGTCCACACGAACGCCTGCCTCAGACTGTATATCTCCTTCAACGACAGTACCTTTACCTATTATGGTGCCAACGTCTTTCTTTCTAAAAATCAATGATTTAACCCCCCTTTATTTATTTGTTAAACCACAGTTCCGCCCTTTACTCAACCGTTATATACTTTAAAGGGTCAATGGGCACATCGTTTATCCTTACTTCAAAATGCAGGTGCGGACCTGTGCTTCTGCCGGTGCTGCCGACTTTGGCTATGACCTCCCCTTTTTCAACCTCCTGATCCACCTCCACCAGTAACCTGGATGCATGGGCATAGTAGGTCTGGATGCCGTATCCGTGATCTAATATAACCAGGTTGCCATAACCTCCTTTGCGCCCGGCAAAAACCACCTTACCCTTTCCGGCTGCCTTTATGTCGCAACCATAGGGTGCGGCAATATCCAGTCCATTGTGTTGCTGCTGTCTTTTCCTGAAAGGATCTATCCTTTCTCCAAACCAGTCCGATATCCTCCCTTCAAGAGGAATACAATCCGGTATGGCCTCTGCAAAATCATCCAGCAGCATACGGGCATCCGATAGGGCAGTAACATCAGCAGGCTGAAGCCTTAAATCAGACTGTATTTCCATAATAGTGTTTCTAAGGCTGATAAGATCGGTCACAAAATTCTTGTCATCCCTGTCATCTCCGCGGCTGGCCAGCATCTTGTTATCGTTCAATATATACTTTTCAGTAATCTCTTTATATTTCTCAACTATTTCGCAATACAGGTTTGCCAGATGCTCTACCTTCTCCTGCATTTGTATGTTATAGTTGGTTATATCATCTATTTCAAGCTGGTTTTCTTTTATAACATTCAGTTGGGCGTAATTTAAGTCATGAAGCTTGATATAGTTGGCCTTTAGAACATCGTTTTCATGCAGCAGATTATTTATATAAACCCCTGTTAGCAGCACGGTACAAACTATTGCAGCCAAAACCAATTGCGGATAGTATATCTTGATATGTTTCGCATTACCACTTGTAGATGGGGCAATGATTATGTTTATATATCTTTCTTTGGTTTTCACCTTAGCTTTTATTTTTTTCTTCATCGTAACCACCCATATATACTTTCAGAACAATTTATTTATTAAGACGCCTCCAGTAGGAGATGATACCCGGCTGAATCCAGTTTGGATCCCCGTATAGTCTCGAAGCCTTGAATATTTCATGTACAAGACTGCAGATCGGGATATTGGCTCCGCTGTCATGAGCCATTTCCAAAAGATAGCCCAGATCTTTATAATGAAGGGCAAGATGGCCTCCTCCCTCGAAATCATCGCCAAATAATACATCCGGAATATCAAACTCAAGAAATTCTTTCAACAGTTCGGGCTGCATCCCCTGCTTCTTTGCCAGCTCAACCACCTCTGACTCAACCGCCAGTTTCGCTGCAAGATATGCCTGGTTGATGAGTTTCAGCACCTGTCCCTGTCCTATAGATCCTATATACCTGTATTTATAGCTGATGCACTTTAATATTTCTTCAGCCTTTTTGAAGTTTTCGTAGGTACCTCCAACCATAATGATTTGTCCCTGCTTTCTCCAGGTGAGGGGCGCATCGATAAAGGCAGCACCTTTTTCAGCGCACAGCTTCTCGTATTTAATATCGGTCTCTGGTCTGCTGGTTCCCGTATCTATTACCAGCTGACCTTCCACTAAATGATTCAGTATCCCATCCTCCCCATCCATTACACTCTCTACGGCATGGCTGCCCGGGAGAGACAGGATAATCACATCGGATTTTATTGTCAGGTCCCCGACATTCTCTGCCGGATGGGCACCAAGCTCCTCAGCATATTTCATCTTTTCTCCGTCAATATCAAATACCGTCAACGGATATCCGCACTCCAACAGCCTTTGGGTATAGAACTTGCCTATGTTCCCTACACCTACCAGACCAACTTTTTTCTTCAATCTCCTTACCCCCTCGTTAATTTCAATAATTGATATACTTGTCCTATTTTTAAAGAAAAATTTGGTTAATCTACAGCATATTATAGCATATAATGGTAAATGTCACTATTTCAATTTATGTCGAAATGTACAACAAAAGCCTGTCTGTAAAACTTTTACAGGCAGGCTTTGTAATAGAAGAGAATTCAAACTAACCTTTTATTTATCCATCCTTGTCTGGCTCATGCTTTTGACAGCCTTATCACGTTCCACGACAGTTTTGGCAGGTCAGCCATAACTTTTCCGTCCTGAACCGATGCGTTTCCGTTGTTGTGGGGTTTTACATTGTCCGGATTGTCTTTGGTATTTACAGCTTTAATGTCATCATGTTCTAAGACGATATGTTCAATAACACGGTATTTGCCCATTCCCCTCATATCACACTCCAGCCCAAGCACATTATCCGTATCCCGGTTTACTGCAAAAATTGTAAGCTCATCATTTTCTTCATTTACAACGGCTACAGCTTCAAGATACGGTACCTCTTCATAATCTTTACTGTCATAGACAGGTGAATACACAACAGGCTGCAGTACGCTGCCCCGTCCAAAAGCGGAAGCATGCATAAAGGGATAGTAAATAGTCTGCCTCCATGCCTTTCCACCGTTCTCGGTCATAATAGGAGCGATGACGTTGACAAGCTGTGCCATACAGGCTATTTTAACCCTGTCAGCATGTTTAAGAAGGGTTATCAGCATGCAGCCTACCAGCAAAGCGTCTTCAAAGTTATATACATCTTCAAGCTGAGGTGGCGCAATCGACCATGGTTGTATTTTTTTGTCGGCTTCATGAGAATGATACCATACATTCCATTCATCAAATGAAAGGTTTATAACCTTTTTGCTCCTCTTCTTGGCTTTTATATAATCGCAAATCGAAACAACCGATTTTATAAAATTATCCATGTCCAAAGATTTGGCCAGAAAATTCTTTACGTCATTCTCGTAGTTGTCATAGTATGTATGAAGGGATATATAGTCTACATACTCATAGGTATGATCCAGAACCGTTGCTTCCCACTCGCCAAACGTACTCATACGGCTGTTGGAGCTTCCGCAGGCCACCAGCTCAATTGAAGGATCAACCCACTTCATCACCTTCGCGGTTTCACAGGCAACCCGTCCGTACTCCCCGGCGGTCTTGTGCCCTATCTGCCACGGACCGTCCATTTCGTTTCCCAGGCACCATACCTTAATATTATGGGGGTCCTTATAACCGTGGGATTTCCTCAAATCGCTCCAATACGTACCTTCAGGATGATTGCAGTATTCCACCAGGTTTCGGGCAGCGTCAGGTCCTCGTGTCCCCAAATTAACCGCCATCATAGGTTCACTGTCAACAAGCCCGGTCCATTCAACAAACTCGTTTACACCAACCTGGTTGGTTTCAATGGTCCTCCAGGCAAGTTCAAGGCGCCTGGGCCTGTTCTCTTTAGGTCCTATACCGTCTTCCCAGTTATACCCCGATACAAAGTTCCCACCCGGATAACGAATAATCGGTACCCCCAGCTCTTTAACCAGTTGTATTACGTCCTTTCTAAAACCCTTTTCATCTGCTTCCGGATGGCCAGGCTCATATATTCCACCGTACACAGCACGTCCCAGGTGTTCAACAAACGAGCCGTAGATACGTTTGTCAACACAGCCAATTTTAAAATCCTTGTCCAGTATCATTCTGGCTTTTCTGTTTTCACCCATCTCCCTTCTCCTTTCCAGTATAATTTTATAAAATCCAAAATAGTCTTCCTCTACCGGACCAATACATCATCCTATAGATTTATGCTTTGACTGTCTTGATATCCGCTTTTCAAGCTTTTGCCTACCATCTTTTATGTTTCCATGGATCTAATTCAGTAAAGGCTTTGAACATCCATTTTTTCTTCTCTATGGGAACCCCTATCGCCGCTCCGTCACCGTAATCGGACAGAACAAAACCTCCCTTTTCCGTACCCCAGCATTTGAGCAGCAGTTCCGCTTCCTCGCGTATCTCTTTCTCACCTTTGAAGGGCAGTGTTTTCTGTATATCGCAAAGGGATGAGAAACATATCTTCCCCGCGAACTTGCTCCCAATCTCTTCAATGCCTAGTACGGTAGGCTGCTGGATGTTTACCACATCAAGCCCTATATCTATCAGTTCGGGTATAATATCGTTTATCTTACCGCATGAATGCATCCAGATATGCCAGCCCGCCTTTTTACACTCATCAAAAATTTTCTTATACCTGGGTTTAAAGAACTCTCTCCACATTTCTACACTTATAAAAGTGCTGAGCTCCGTTCCCCAGTCATCGGTGAAATCAAATCCGTCAATACATCCAGGAAACCTCGATGATATATTCCTTATTATCTGTATATCAAATTCAACTATTCTGTCCGCCAGTTTTTCTATTTTTTCGCGTTCCAGATACAAATCAACCAGCGTGTTTTCAAACCCCCGCAAAGCGTGCATCCTTTCAAAAAGGAGCATGAAGATACTTGTGGTAACATACTTGCCATCAGAGCCCTCAAACCTTTCTTCCATCCCTTCATAAAAAGCCGGGTTATCAGGATCAGGCCATTGATATTTATCAGCATATGACCAATCCAAAAGCGGATGTTCCGTCACCTGTCCCATGTTATCCTTTTCAGTCCTGGTCCAGCCGCATCCCCATTCATCATAGGTCCTTTTTTTAGAATGATCTCCGGTTCCTATCTGGTTCCATCTTACATGATGAAAATCGGTATAGCCCAGCGACTGAAATTGAAGAGGAAGTCGGTCAGGCCCTTTAAACTCCACGGCATTTACAACAACTTCTTTACTACTCTGCATACATATACCCCTTTTCTATTTAAATTACTTTTTAAAATGAATTTATTTCACTGTTCACTCATATCCCAGATATGGGTTCAGCCGGATGCGCACTATTTCACCATCGCGGACACAAAGGTCATAATTTGCCTGATCACCATTCCGGCAGAAATCCACTACCCATTCCCCGTTTTCAAAATGCCCTTCCTCCACCGACAGGTAATTCAGCTGGGTAGCCTGGCGTGAACTGATTATCGGATAGAGATTTTCTTCGGAAGGTTCCGGCCGGCGTATAAAGTTCAAACCTATGTTGGCACCGGCAAGGTAAAATTCATGTTCTCCGGTTTGAACCAAAATCCCGCGGCCTCTTGTATCAGTCCTGTCTTTGCTCATAAAAAAGCGTCGTGTGCGAGTAAAATCAGCCAACATATGATATTTGGGCAGTTTTATATACTTGTTCATTGCAAACTCTTCCTGGATTTTAGCGTACATTCTAGAGGGTTTTGCGTTTTCATTAGAACTGCCTATAAAAATTTATATTATGCTAATATTATATCAAATTTCAATATAGCGTCAATTTATTGTAATTAATTATTAAAATCACAGAAGAGGTGCTCTTATCCCTTATTTTTTGCATTGATATACGGCAAACAGCTCAATAGAAAACTGCCCGTTTTTATGCTTGGAATCCCCCAAAGTGAGCATGCCGAGTTAAATACTACAACTTTGCTCCCTGACAAAATAATCCTTTTAAATATTTCTGGAATTGTTGAACAGGGAATACATGAAGAATTATTGGCGCTAAACGGAACCTACGCACATTTATATAATATGCAATTTTAGATTTACCTAATAAAAAGCTCAGGGGATAGAAGTCATCCAATCCTCTGAGCTCTTTATTAACTGTGGAAATCATGAACTACAATATAGGCTATTTTATCATATAAACCTTTAATTATTTGTCGCAATATGATGTTCCTTCACCCTTGAAAACACTGCTATTCCACCTAATAACAGTATTAGATTAATAACACACATAACCTTGAAACCAAATACATCATATATATAACCGTTTATAAGGGGAGCAATGGCCGAAATTGGTATTATGAACATATTAGTTATACACAAATATGCCGGCCTGTCTTCATAGGAGCACATACCAAATATAATGTTTATGTTTCCAATCATATAAGCACTATTGGTAAGTCCAAAAACAGCGGTTAAAACAAGTACCACATTGGGGTTATTAATAAATATAGCTGACACCAGATTAATAATAAATAACAGGTATCCTCCAAGCATACCCCATTTGAATCCCCGCCGTTGAACCAGCATTCCCCATAGGATAAAACCTATAGATTTGCACACAAACATCATTGTGGTCATAACGGATATAACATCATCGCCAATATTGAAGTTGGTTTTTGCGTATACTGTTTGAAAGGGGAACAAAGAAACTACCGGAAAAATAATAAGTGACTGCGCGACTATAAACCTTACAATGTTTTTATCTCGTTTGAGTATTTCTTTAAGCTTAGCCCCATAATCAATTACCTGTGTCCCGACAGCACTGTTCTGATAGTTTTTTGGCTCATAGGGGGCAACCAGGAAGATAAACGAAAGCATGTCCAGTGCAAAAGAAAGCAGAAACAGATATCCATACTGCTGTGTGCCGGACCCGCTTCCTGCCAAAATAACTCCGGCCAAAAGAGAACCCAGTACCCCTCCCACGCTGTTAAAAGCGCCTCTCCAGCCAAAGAATTTCCCCCTTATGTTAAAAGGGATAACTTTATTGATAAAATTATAATAGGCAGAATTTCCTATTCCCATAAACAGTCCGTTGAGCCAGTAAATTATGTAAAACAGTATAACAAACAGTAAAGGGTTTTTAGGAGCCAAAAATAATATTAACAATCCAATGAGCAGGTGTGAAGTACGATAGATAAAAACGTATTTTCCCATCAACCCTTTATAGGAATCGAGCTGCTCCATACGCCTGGCTGCAAAAAACTGGGGTATAGCCATCAAAAGCATCTGTACCGTTGTCAGAAGTCCAATAACAAGGTTGGAATGGACATATCCACTTATAAAGTATACAACCAGGGTTTGCAGGGGAATCAGGCCCATGGCCATTGCGTTCAGTACTCCATCCACAATACTCGTGATGGCATTTCTTTTTATGTATGGCTGTAACTCCTGTTCTATTTTCTGCTGCATCATCAACTGTTCTCTCCTTTCGTCCCACCTATATCATTCTGTATTCTTTATGTTGCTACCATATAATTTCGATGCTGTCTATATTTAGAATACTAACATTATTAATAATGTAAAGGCCATTCTCCAAATAAGAATGGCCTTTACATTACATCTTCACACTTTAAAATGCTTAAACTGGGGAAGCCATTCTCTGCTTGCTTCAAACATCTCATTTACCATGGATTTGATCTCTGCAAGGCTCAGAACTGCCGATGTCAAAGGATCATAATAGGCAGCGTAGTATACTTTCTTAGGATCACCGGTAAGGGCAGCTTCTACTGCAAGTTCTTCACATCTTGCATTTATATCATTTAATATAGCCAGTTGTTCCGGTAACGGTCCCACATGTATGGGATCAAGCCCGCGTTTGGAAGCCAGTACCGGTACTTCTACACAGCAACCCTCCGGCAGGTTATCTATAAGGCCAAAGTTGCGTACATTACCATTGAATTCGAACATAGTGTTATCACCAAATACAGCGTTAAATATACTTGCTGCATATTCCGAACCCCTTGTCAAATCAACCGGACCTTCCAGCCACTTGTTAAACTCCGTACGTCTTCTCTCTTTCCACCAATCATCGCCAGTATTCGGAGATATCTTTAGCCTGCTCATTACCGGGAGCCCCGGATTCCATCCGGTACCGTGGGTACAATACTTTTCCATTAAATCCTCTCTTTTACGGAACCATGCGTTATACTCCGAATTATGGCCGCTGGACTCGGTGACATAATACCCCAGATGGAGGAACATCTCATTTCTTACCTGTTCCTCATTATAAATCTCGGGCTTTTCAACTGCCTCTCTTATCAAGGGGTATGCATCCTTGCCATTCCATTTAAACTCCAGGTACCAGGCCTGATGGTTTATACCGGCACAAAGGTATGTAACCTCATCCATTGGAGCACCGATCCATTTTGCCAGCATCTCGGCTGTTCCCTGCACACTATGACAAAGCCCTGTAACCCTTACCTTGGTCTCGCTCTGCATAGCACGGCACAACATAGCCATTGGATTGGTATAATTAAGAAATATGGCATCAGGACAATAACGTTCAATATCCCTGCAGATATCCAGCATAACGGGTACCGTTCGCAAAAACCTGAATATACCCGACGGTCCTCTGGTGTCACCCACACACATACTGACACCGTATTTGTCCGGAATACCCACGTCTGCAAGTAAAGCCTTCATGCCACCTACCTGAATAGTACATACAACTCCATCGGCACCTTCAAGAGCTTCTGCCCTGTTTGTTGTGGCTACCACCTTGGCGGGATAATTGCCTAGCTCAATAATCCTTTTAACCACTGCTTCTGCCATAGCCAGATTCTCTTCATCAATATCCATAAGAGCCAGCGTTGAATCAGCCAAAGCAGGATACGACAGAACATCCCTTACAAGGTTTCTTGTGAACACTACGCTCCCTGCACCAATAAATGCTATTTTTCTCCCCATGATATCATCCTTTCATTATTATTAATTGAATACTATGCAGATTTAGCCGGTATAGGTGCCTTAACCACTGACAGCTCACTTTACCAACAATTCATACAATAACAGGCTTGTTTTACATGAAGATGACATGCATAAAAATCCTTCAGTAATGACATCAAAGTCAATTCAAAGTACATTGCTGCATAACATACATCTAATTCTGATACATGACTTGCATATGATTGTTATATACATTTTATCTTATTGTTTCATCAACGTAAAGGTGGATTATAAAAATACGTTCAAAAAACGAGACGAGAACTTTGTAAACTCCAAAGCCCTCGCCTCATTCAATATAGCATTATCCGGTTTACAAGCATACTGCTCAAAATACATCCACTGAAAATGTATTGGCTCCAAAGGGTTGTATTACCAACGCCAATAGCTACTATCGCCTGCGGTATGTTTATAACAGTATTTTCATTCCCTAAATTTTTTATTTGGATGTGTACGTTGCTGTATTGTACGGGATGTAATA
>ERZ773359.3184-NODE-3184-length-19278-cov-7.742808_pt1 | contig 19278 bp, 16 predicted proteins | sample MGYA00374955_ERZ773359 | MGnify/ENA primary metagenome ERZ773359 (study PRJEB29098, sample SAMN04486028) | biogas fermenter metagenome | study: EMG produced TPA metagenomics assembly of the Biogas fermentation microbial communities from Germany - Plant 4 DNA1... | reverse complement strand
TTCAAAATATTTTACTACCGAGGCATTTTACACACTATTTTGGACTTGACTCTAAAAAATTCAAAAATAACGAAAAAGTGCTAAAGAATTACTCAAAAGTTTGCAAAACACGAATCGTCTCCTCCAAGGTGGTAATTCCTTTTTCAAATAGATCTATACATGCGTAATTTAGCGGTTCCAAACCATTTTGTATTGCATAGTTATGTATATCATCGCTAGTTGCATTTTCTTGAATCAATCGACGGATTCCTTTATCCACAACTAGGACCTCGTGGATTGCGGTCCTTCCTTTATAACCGGTAAAACCACACCTAACGCAACCAACTTTTCTGTAGTATTTATTCCCTTCCTTGACAGAAGCACCAATCGTACCCAACTGTTCCCTGCTTGGAGTATAAGCCTGACGGCAGTGGGGACAAGCCTTTCTAATGAGGCGTTGCGATATGACACCCATAAGAGCATCCGATAGGAGATAATTTTCAATTCCCATATCCAATAATCTCCTTATAGCCCCTATGGCATCGTGGGTATGAATAGTACTCAAAACCAGATGACCGGTTATGGCTGCTCTTATCGCTATCTGTGCGGTTTCATTGTCCCTAATTTCACCTATCATGATGACATCAGGATCTTGTCTTAATACGGAACGTAAGGAGTTTGCAAAGGTCATGCCTGCTTTTGAGTTAATTTGGATTTGATTTATCCCCGGGATCTTACATTCTACTGGGTCTTCAACGGTTATTATATTATCGGTTTCATTATTAATCTCGTTAAGCATAGTGTATAAAGTGGTGGATTTGCCACTACCCGTAGGACCGGTTATTAAAATAATGCCCCGTTTTAAGCCAAGAAACCTATCAAAATGTCTAAGGTTATCATCCGTAAATCCCAGAGCCTCCTTGGGAAACAGAAAATAATCATGATCAAGTAGGCGTAATACACATTTTTCACCGTATATTGTCGGCATAATCGATATCCTTATATCTATGTTTTTGCCTGGTATCTGAAACTGGCTTCTCCCATCCTGAGGCAATCTTTTTTCTGCTATATCCATGTTTCCCAAGACTTTTATGCGGCTGATAACGGGATCATGAACATCGAGGGGTAAGCTTGCTATTCGCTGCAAAAAACCGTCCAATCTAAATCGTATACGCATTGAATCTTCCATTGGTTCTATATGTATATCGCTGGCCCTTTGTTCCACAGCCTGTACTATAAGGGAATCCACTAACCTGACAATGGGAGCAGAGGCAATGGTATCTGATGGAGATCCCAGCCAAGTGCTTTGCGATTCTGAGATCCTCATTTCCCTTCTAAAATCCTCCAATGCCCTTTCAATGGGTTCATTGCCATATAATTTATTTATATGGTGAGCAACTATGTAGCCGTTAGCAGGGCATGCTATTACCTTTCGGCCGGTTATCCTTGCGATATGGTCAATGGCTACAATATTATCCGGATCTTCCATAGCGATATATAGGTTTTCATCTTCCAGTTTAAAGGGAAACAGGTTGTACTGTCTGGCTATCGATGAAGGAATAAGAGACATGACCTCTTCAGATATGACATTTTCCTGGAAGTAAAGGGCATATTCATTGTTCAAATCCAACCTTGAGTTCATGATATCCAACCTCCACAGAATTCCCTTAGGTTAAAATAGATATTAGAGTTTGCTTACAGGTCTTATGTACAAATATCATATAAAGACAAAAAAACGTACTCATAGTAAGTAACAGAGTTAAGCTGCTATATGGGAACAACAGGCACATAGAAAATGATTCTCAAGAAAACCATTATATACCAAATATTATATGCCCTATAACGGCAATAATCAAGAAATAAATGGGTTATACGACAATATTTTTTATTTGAGCTTACCAGCCCGAAATGAATGTCTTCCAAAATAAAAACCGCTGCCCACCATTGAAGTGGGATAGCGGTCCTTTAGCTGAAAAGCTTAATAAATAGGCCTTGAATCAACCCAATAATAAATCCCAACACACCACCCAGTACTTCAATATACCTTAACTCACTATTAGAAAGGGATAGGATGATGGACTCCAATTCTACGAGATCAAAATTATTAATTTTTTCTTCAACCAACCGCTTCACATCTAAGGTTTCTACTGCACGTCTAATAAGGCTATCCATGTTCTTCTCTAAATAGTCCTTTGATTCCTTCTCTACTACATCACCTGTATATTTCAGTATAATGTTCTTAATTCCATGGGGTATGAAGGCGGGTATTTTTTCGTTTATAATCTTTAGTATCCCAATTCTTATATTCTTAATAATAATAGCTTGATTCTCATCAGTATTAAAAAATCCCATTAGGTCGTCTACGGATAATAGCTGCTCTTCAACAGTTTTACCGATACTAGCAGCAATCTCTCCTCTACGCTTGGGTACCAGGCCTTGAAAATCTAACCCTATTAGGGGAATTCTTATGGGATTTAGGGGTCTGAAAATCAGCTTAATTGCCAAATAATTAGTAAACCAGCCTATAACCGCACCTACTAAAGCCATAACAATTATTTCCCAAAACACCTTATTGCCTCCCTGCGCTGTCAAGAATTTATATAGTAAACTTCCATACATAGATAATAGCATTTTATTAATTGTACACCTAATTAACATAAAATAAAAGTCAAAAAAAGATGCACTTTTTTCCGTGCATCCATTTTTGCTTTACAACCGCTTTAATCCTAACCTCAATACAGGAGATAGGGTCAATCATACTTATAATTTTGGAGTGATTCGTTCTTCACTCATAACAACCTTTCCGGTAAAGACATTGTTTATGGTATTTAAGAGTTCAATATTTTTTATCTTGTCGTATTCATGGATAGTTATCTTGCATGGTGCAATGGTAATCAAGGAGCTAATCAATAGATCATCATGGCTTATCTCCTTGTCTGTTATTTCCCTGGCCAGCTGCTCCAGCATCTCATTATGAATTACCTTAAAATCGGAATCCAAAAGGATATAACGTTTGTCTTCCTGTTGGAGTACATGGACCTCATCCATTTTGGGATCCTGAATCTCCACAAAATATTGCAAAAGCTTTATGAATTCATTGTATTCATTTTCGATTAGAAGATCATCCACGGCGCGTTCAACGGCATCCTCTAATTCATTAATAAAATCCTTCAATCGGAAGGTCACAAAGCCATCAAAGACCAATTCATCATTTGTATCCAGGTGATCCATTATCCTGTCCCATATCCGGTATCTCCATTGCTCCCTGATTGTTTCAGCGTTAACAATTGGATTTCTCCCACCCCACATAATGGCCAGCGCATCACGAAGGATCCTATCCTGATCCTTTCTATCAATATAAAAATACTCATTTTGGATGATCCTCTGCACTATAACTGATTGCATATCTTCCATAATCATATCCGAGAGCGTATCGGCGATAATCAATCGCAACCTATCCTTTACTTCTTCCACTTTCTTCTGTGGCAGGATATGGCTGATGTTGTAGTTAAGGAAGATCAGATCCCCTATCCTGTTTTCTTCTATATATAAACCTTCTATCCAGGGGACAGAAGATTTTTTTCGAATTAATTCCTTAAGTTCCATATCCTTATCATCAATCCCGATGGAAAACAACTGCATCCCATCACTCCCTTCCATCGAATTTCAATTGTAAAAAACCTTCTTCGTCAGCAATTGACTCTGAAGCTATAGTACATATTGATTTTGAAGGGACTAATTCGCCTTTTTGCCTCCCAATGTCTCTTCTTAAGTTCCATCAATATATACATGCACTTAAAGAAATACCCTTCAATTCTTGCTACATTATATGCAATAATATTTGGATAGTTGCTCTCGTGTCTAGTATTCCCCACAACGATTTCAAAATCATGTTGAATTAATTGGTTTTTTAAAATGATATCTACTGATTGATGAAAGGCAATCTTCTGCTTTAGAGATGTCTTAAGAGGCAAATACCAATCTATGATGGCGCTATATGGGATGCTTGATAAGTAGAGGTGATTCGATGCTTTGTAGAATTAACATCATAAACCTTTCCAAAGCCCGACTTTTATGCATTGAACATGGACGTCGGGCTGGAAAGGCTGAAAAACCATGCGATAAGAGCAATTTGAATGACTTTTACATATTTTCCTTTTCTATAAATAAAACCCCTACGGTCCCGGGTCCACAATGGCTGGAAATTACTGTCCCGGCTTCCACTACATAAATATTGTTGAACTTTAAACCGCTTTCCAAGATTTTATTCTCTAAATATTCGGCAGACGATGGATCAGCGGAATGTGCTATGGCTATGATGTCAGTTTCAATATTTTGATTGGCTTTGACAAAATTATCATAGAAAACATCCATGGTCTTCATCTTTTTACCCCTATGTTTGTCTGCTACTTGGAGGCTGCCCTCCCTTACAATTATTTGTGGCCTAATCTTTAAAACCGTGCCAGCTATCAATTCTAAAGATGAGCATCTTCCTCCCATATGTAGGAATTTAAGAGTGTCGATAATGAAACTAGTCCTGACCCTCGGTGTCATATTCATTAATTTCCTGTATATTTCCTCCGAACCAAGACCTTCAGAAGCCCATTGGGCAGCTTTAATTGCCATTAATCCTATTCCCATAGAAAGATTAGCTGAATCAACAACCCTTACCCTATCTTCACCCAATTCCTGTGCCGCCAGACTAGCAGATTGAACAGTAGCCGACAATTTAGAAGAAATACCTAAAAATATAATATCATTGCCATTATCAATCCAGGGTTTGAATGAATTAATAAAATCTTGAGTGGATGGTGCCGCGGTCTTGGGTAGCTCGCCTACCTCATCTACCAGTTCATATAGCTTTGATGTATCAATATCGATTTGATCCCTATAGGTTTGTCCCCCTATAGTTACATATAAGGGGATAAGGGAAATATTGTATTGTTTCCGCAGTTCAATTGATAAGTCGGCAGTGCTGTCAGTGAAAATTTTTACAGGTCTCATAAGTCTTGCCCCCTTCTTCATAAAATAAAATGATGGGTATTGTAAAATATAGGATAATGCAAACTCATATACAACAACCCAATAAAAAAATAACTAAATTAAGAATTTATATAATATAAAGTTATTCTACCTCTATTGTACTATTTCTGCAACAAAAAAACACCGGTGTCACCGGTGCTTTTTTATATAATGAGCAAGCCGTAAGCCGAGTTCTGTCGTGGATGATCATCTATCTAGATCTACCGTTGCCGGCAGACTCAAGCGACCTTTTCCCGGGATGCGGCGGGCAACCACTTTATATCCCCTATTCGGTCTTGCTCCAGGTGGGGTTTACATAGCCAATTTAGTCGCCTAAATGCTGGTGAGCTTTTACCTCACCTTTCCACCCTTACCCTGTATCCAATTTAATATAGGGATCAGATTACCCCATACATATTGAATTCAGGGCGGTATCTTTCTGTTGCACTATCCTTGGAGTTGCCTCCACTGGGTGTTACCCAGCACCCTGCCCTATGGAGCTCGGACTTTCCTCATCTAAATCCTTAGATGCGATCATCTAGCTTACTCATAGTAAAAGCGTTTTGAAATATAATAATACCATATTCATAGTTTTTGGTCAAAAAGTATTTACATCCTCGGTAGGCAAATGATGGTATGTTGCAGTATCAACTATCAGACTCTTCCTTCCTGGAATATAGAATCCTACCACAATTTTCACATTCGATTATCCTACCCTTATCTTTGACATTCTGAATAACCAAAGACGCTAATGCCATATTGCATCCGCCACAACGGTCTTGTTCAATCTCTGCCATGACCGTGGGATGACTGTTCTTTATTGCCTCGTATCTCTTTAATAGAGCATTGTTCAACTCCACTTTGTATCTATCCCGTTTGGCCTTTAGATCCTTATACTGAGAATCCAATTCCTTAATAGCCAGATCATATTCTTTCTTATTCTTTTCATATTCTTTTTTACCCTTTTGAAGGCGGGACGTGATTGCCTGCAGTTTTTTATTTAGGGAGTTCATGTCTTGCAGAAGTACAGTTAACTCCTCTTTCTTTTCCTTAAGCTTCTCTTCAGCCTCTAATATCTTCTTTTCAACCTGATCTAGTTGCTTAAAGGACTTAACATCACCACTATTTAATATTTCCTCCTCCTGCTTTAGGACACTATTAATGCTCTCAAATTCATGTAATATTCTATTATAGATATGGTTCTTTTTGTCAATATCGTTATTTAATTTTTCTATGTTTTTCTGCTGATTCTTTAAATACCTTATAGATCTATAGAGCTCCTTCCTTAATGGTGAGTCCTTTTTTTGGGCGTTTAACTCATCCATTTTTAAATCCAACTCTTGATAATTCCATAAATAATCCAATTGTTCCAAAGCGTTCCCTCCTTTCCACGGCTCGCTTCCATCAAAAATACCACCTATATCCTTAATCACTTATTCTTCAATAAAGATCCGTGAGTAGGGGCTCATTTGCATTTCTGACTCAATTATCTCTACCTTATATTGTAAACTATCCATAATCATTTGTAAACGACTAATTAATTCTTTGACTATTGGTAGTTCGGTATAAAAATGTCCAGCGGCCAATACATCTATACCTAGCCAATGCGCAGTAAGGGCATCGTGATATTTTATCTCACCTGTTACAAATATGTCTGCACCAATTTTTTTGGCGTGCGTCATGTAATCCGCACCCGAGCCTGCACATAGTGCTACGGTGTGGATCTTTTTATCATCCCTGGTACCAGTGCTTTTAATTACATCCAGGCTAGGAATGTTTAGAGCTTTTCCAACTAGTTTTATAAAATCCATCAAAGGGATCGGCGATTCTAGTTTACCCCACCTTCCAACCCCTGGTTTTGAAGATTGTTTGGCATCATCCAAATTCAGATAATTAATTTTATTTAATCCAAGAAGTCTTGCCAATGTGTCATCTACACCGCCCATAGTCATATCCAAATTGGTGTGGGCACAATATACAGCAATATTATGAGAAGCAAGAGGCAGGATTAATCGGCCTACTAAGCTATCGTCAACTATTCTTTTTAATGGGCTAAAGATTAGTGGATGATGGGCTATAATCATATCCACATTCTTCTTTACTGCTTCTTCTACTACGGCTGGAGATATATCAAGTACTACCATCAAACGTTCTACTTTGGCTCCTCTGTAGCCTAACAATAAGCCTACATTATCCCATTCTTCTGCCCATTTGATAGGTGCTATATCATCCATTAATTGGGCTACCCTCTCCACTGAGCAAAACATCTTAACACCTCATGATACTTATTAAGCTTAATCGAGAATTCCTCCATTACCTTTTGAGCATTTCTGGTCTTCTCGTTCTTAAGTCTATTAATTATATTCTGTGCTTTTTTTATTTTGATGCCAACAAACTCCTTAAAGAGAGGATCTCTATTCTCAATTAATTTTAATCCAATTTCATAATGGATATTATCGCTGACTTCCTGATATCCTGGTCGGGCTACTATTATCTCGTATATATGCCTGCCCTCTTTAACCAAGGATTCACCTTCAATAGCAAAGCCATTATCAGTTAACCATTTTCTGACTATATCTGTGTTGCCCATAGGCTGAAGGACCAGTCTATGAACATACTCTAGAACATCAGCCCCATCCTCTAATATTGAACTTATAAGCAAGCCACCCATCCCGGCGATTACAACAGTATCAATTTCCCCAGGACTTATGACCTTTAAGCCGGATCCAATCCGTGTCTCTATAATACCTTCCAAGCTTTCTTTTACAATTAAATCCCTGGCCTTGGAGAGTGAACCGGGACTTATATCCGTAGCAATGATTCTACTGGATATCCCGTTTTTGACCAGATAAACTGGCATTAACCCATGATCAGTTCCTATATCGGCAACTCTTGCATCTTTCGGTATTTGCCGGGCTATTTCTGCCAGCCTTGAACCTAACAAAATGTTTTCCCCTCCCCACGCGTATTCTGGAACCACGGCATAGGCTACATAAAAAAGCACCCCTTTTAGTTGGTGCCTTTTTAATCCAGAAAATCCTTTAATCTCTTGCTTCTACTAGGGTGTCTCAGCTTTCTCAAAGCCTTAGCTTCGATTTGTCGTATCCTCTCTCTTGTCACATTGAACTCTTTCCCTACCTCTTCCAGGGTTCTGGCACGTCCATCGTCCAAGCCAAACCTTAACCTTAACACCTTTTCTTCCCTGGGAGTAAGAGTATCCAAGACCTCCATCAGCTGTTCCTTTAAGAGCGTAAAGGCTGCAGCCTCTGCCGGAGCAGGAGCATCGTCGTCAGGAATAAAATCTCCGAGGTGACTATCCTCTTCTTCTCCGATTGGAGTTTCCAGCGATACAGGTTCTTGAGCTATTTTGAGTATTTCCCTTACCTTTTCTTCGGTAATTCCCATCTCTTCCGCTATTTCCTCAGGTAGAGGTTCCCGGCCATATTCTTGAAGTAATTGTCTTGATACCCTGATCAACTTGTTTATGGTTTCCACCATATGGACAGGTATACGAATGGTCCTAGCCTGGTCCGCTATAGCCCTGGTAATTGCTTGCCTGATCCACCATGTGGCATAGGTGCTGAACTTAAACCCTTTTCGATAATCGAACTTCTCCACCGCTTTAATTAACCCTAAATTGCCTTCCTGTATTAAATCCAAGAAAAGCATTCCCCTACCAACATAACGTTTTGCTATACTTACCACCAGTCGTAGATTTGCTTCCGCCAGCTGACGTTTTGCCATTTCATCCCCGGCTTCCATTCTTTGTGCCAAATCAATCTCTTCTTCTGCAGTCAAAAGGGATACCTTCCCAATTTCCTTGAGATACATTCTAACCGGATCGTCTACATTTACTCCTTCCAGGATGCTGTCGTCAGATTGATCGGCTTCATCGTCTTCTTCATCAACAACAACACTCTCTTCATCGACTATATCTATACCAAGGGTCTCTAAAGTATCATAGACCTTTTCTATCTGGTCAGGCTCTAAATCTATCTCTTCAAGCATGTCCATGATTTCCTTGTATGTGAGGACCCCCTTGGACCTGCCTTTCTCAATTAATTCTTTTATCCGCTTTATGCCTGCTTCCCCATTCTTCACATAACCTCCTCCTTTCCGAAAGGATCCAATTTAGTCATCCTATTAATAGCGCTCAGCTCCTCAACCAAGTTTTTATATTCTATGGAATTATGCTCTTGCATTTCATCCATCCTTGAAATTTGTTCCATCAAGTAATTCCTTCTTTTTTCCAGTTGTGAGCGCCGGAGTTCTCCTATACAGTCATCTATATATCTATCTACATTATCATACTCCATTTCTATCTCAAATATTTCAGTAATTTTACCCCTTAACTTGTCATCCTGCACATAATTGAGTACTTGTGCGGGGTTTAGACCAACATCTCTGGCTATTAACTCTTTGATAATGTCAGCTACTTTGTTATGAATAGGATCATCAAATCTTAAATCCCCAAGCCGGTTAATAATCCTTTTCGCCATCTCCTCATCCGAGGCCATAAGCCTAATTAGATGCATTTCGGCCTTAATATTGGCAGCTATATGAATCCTAGCTTTTCTAATAGGTGTAGTATGCCTATTATTACCAATTTTATTCTTTTTTAGACCCGGCTTTCCTCCTCTGTTCTCTACCTGCTCTACATATCTATATAAGAGCTCCGGTCTGAATCCGGTTAAATTATTTAATCTCTGGATATATATATCTCTTTCCAAGAGATTATCTACATCAGTCAATATACGAACTGCCTTTGTGGTAAATTCAACCTTTTCTTCCTGGTTGTCCAGATCATATTGGGCTTGTAATCGATCTAGCTTAAAGTCCGTTATAGTCATAGCATTGTTCATAAGTTTATTAAAATACTCAATGCCATGGTTTACCAGAATGTCATCAGGGTCCATTCCCTTTGGAAATACAATAACCCTGACATTACATCCTACACTTTTTAATATGTCCAGCCCCCTAAGTGTTGCCTTCTGACCCGCGGTATCCCCATCATATGCAGTGTAGATATTCTGGGCATATCTTCTCATTAATCTGGCTTGGTCCGGCGTAAGGGCAGTACCCAAGGAAGCTACACCATTATATATACCAAACCGGTGAAGAGTTATAACATCCAGATACCCCTCGACTATTATAAAACTCTCGATAGGCCGTCGCTTTCTTGCTAGGTTAAGGCCAAACAGAACACTTCCCTTATTGAAAATGGGACTTTCCGGGGAGTTTAAATATTTGGGGGCCGAATCGTCTAAAACTCTTCCTCCAAACCCTACTACCCTATCTCGGTGATCAATTATGGGAAACATTATTCTATCCCGAAATCGATCATACTCCCTTTGATTCTTTTCAAGGATTAAGCCCGTCTCGGTCAGTAGCTGTTTATCAAATCCTTTACTTAGTAGATAGTTCTTAGTAGAATCCCAGGATCTAGGGGCGTATCCTATACCAAAAGTTTTGATTATTCTTTGATCTATTCCCCTGGACTTTAAATATTCCAAAGCATGCCTACCATGGTGGGACAATAGATTCTCATGATAGTACAGTGCCGCTTCCCTATTGAGCCTGTACAGCTGCTCCTTATGCTTTCTGGTTTCTTCGTCCTGGGGACTTTCTATAGAACCCGGCAGAGGAATTCCTTTACGTTGCGCCAGAAATTTTACAGAATCTATAAAATCCAATCTCTCCTGGTCCATAATAAAAGTGAATACATTGCCACCCGCGCCGCAACCGAAACAATGATACAATTGCTTCTCTGGATCTACGGAAAAAGAGGGCGTCTTTTCATTATGAAAGGGACATAAACCAAAATAGTTTTTTCCCTTAGGTTTTAGTGTCAAGTATTCGGATAATACATCTGTTATTTCATTGGCAACCCTTACTTCCTCTATAAAGTCTTCAGGCAAATAATTGGGCATTGTCACCACCTATCATCCTCGCGCCATATACATCAATCAGCATATCAATATAAGCTTTAGGGTTCTATTAATAATCCTGGTAACAAAACTCCTAGATTTATATTCGACATGCTTTGTCAATTTCCTTCTTTTGATACAACATTTTGTTAGGTCGCCGGACAACCCTCCTCAACATGCTGTCCCACTTATTATGCTAGTTATTACCAAATAATATGATTGATTTTTCTTTCTAACGGTTTTGTAATGATTCAAAAACCCCAAGGGCATATCTGTCTGTCATACCCGCTATATAGTCGCACACCACCTGTTCTACTCCCCACCTGGATACACTTTTAAAGTATTCCGGTGGTAGCATTTGTGGATTGTTTGAAAAATAATAAAAGAGCCCCTTTATAACATTATCGGCCTCATTTTCTTGGTTTTTGGATATCGTTCCCACATATACCTTCTCAAACATAAAATCCCTTAATTCATTTGTGGCTTTTTCAACCTTATCAGACATCCTAATATAGGCTTTATTTAAGCTACTAGATATGACATCCTCCACCATATTATTAATTCGCTGGCCATGGGTTTCACCCAGTACTTTAATACAAGATCTAGGCAGACTTTCCTGTGAGATAATATTGGCTCTTATAGCATCATCTATGTCGTGGTTTATATAAGCAATCCGGTCGCTAAGTCTCACTATTTTACCCTCCAAGGTTGACGGTTCCTCAGATTCGGTATGGTTTTTTATTCCGTCTCTGACTTCCCAGGTAAGGTTAAGACCATGCCCGTCCTCTAACGTCTCCACAACCCTGAGACTTTGCAAATTATGTTTAAATCCATTTCTTGATACCTTGTTTAAGGTCCTCTCGCCCATATGACCAAAGGGTGTATGACCCAGGTCATGACCCAGAGCGATAGCCTCCGTAAGGTCTTCGTTAAGCTTTAAGGCCCTGGCTATGGTCCGGCTAATCTGTGAGACCTCCAAAGTATGAGTAAGACGGGTCCTGTAATGATCACCTTCTGGAGCAATAAACACCTGAGTCTTATGTTTTAAACGTCGAAAGGACTTACTGTGAAGGATTCTATCCCTGTCCCTTTGAAACTCGGTGCGGATATTGCACTTCTCTTGGGGATATTGCCGGCCTTTTGAATGGGCACTTAAAGCTGCATAGGGTGATAAATATTCTTGTTCCCGCCTTTCCATCTCTTTCCGAATAATCATATTATCCCCTTTAAACCATCCCTATTCTTTTTCTTTCTATATTATATATACAACATATATGTCCAATATCCTTCTATTACCCAAAAAATTGTTCTCCTTGAATATACCCCAAAATAGCGACCTAGAAACCCCAACACAAGCAGGCTTCATTTCCCACGTAATATACTTCCCTTGATTTACGATGTTATATATTCCTTAAGGCTATTTTTTGCTTATTTTTTAACATTTAAGAAGTTCTAAATCAATTACAACACAAATAATAAAGCCTTTAGTAAACTTAGGCTAAAATTCAAGCATATTATTATATTTTAGAGGCAACCCTTCCTTATAGATATGTGAATTATCAGACAAACACAAGCATTTAGGAGTCGTGAGACCGTCACTATTATTCTTAAACTCAAACACAGAAAAGCTTGAATGGGACATATCAAAGCTAGACCAAAATAGATGGGGCGGTATCTGTAGCAAATGGGACATCCAGGTCAAGCCGAAACCTTGGTGACAAAACAGGGCTACCTTATCATTATTCGGCCTAATAATTTTATATACGCTCCCCTTGCGTTCATAGCCTAATTTGTATAAAAATTTATCCGAAGCATCAATTAATTCATCGTATCCCTTTTTACCATCTATCATTTGCAGGCCTTTGGCCTTATACCATGATTCACCCAAATTTACGGTCTCATCATTTTTTAAAACGGTAGTCTGCTGACTAAAAACCCATGATTTACTCCCATCCGGCATTATACCCGCAAATCTTTCCCAGGCTTCGGATTCGCTGGTCCATGGTTCTATATTACATTCCAATCCCAACAGATCACAGGTTGCCTTTGCTGTTTCTCTTGCCCTTCCCAAAGGGGATGAATAAACAACATCGACACCATATACTCCCAGTCTTTTAGCCAGGGCTTGGGCTTGCAATTTCCCTTTTGGAGTTAAAGTGTCCGTGGAATAATCTGGATCGCCATGTCTAATAACGTATAAAATCATAAAGAACTGCCCCCTCATGTTGTTTTACTACATAACAAATACGAGAACCGTCGATAAATATCCATCAACAGTTTAAAAAATTATGACCAGCAATTATTGTACAACATTTTTAACTTTTTGGCAAAAAAGGCTTTATTGCAACATAAATAAACCAATTAAAAAGCCGATTAAGGATTTTGTTCCTTAATCGGCAAGTGTAATAATTCTAGGCTCCAAATTACAATATATTAGTAATTTTAATTTTCGGTTTAAACCATGCCTAAATCCTTAACCCTAATTTATATCCTGCATGGAAAGCATCAAAAATCTTTGCGGGCTTTATGCAATCGCCGATTGAATATACCTCTAACCCATCAACAGATTTAAGCTTTTCTTCCAGCTGGGGCTGGGGTCTAAAGCCAACAGCCATGATAACGGTATCGGCTTCAATTTCCTTTAAGCCACCCGCATGCTCCACAACTATACTGTTTTCCTTAATCTCTACCAATTTGTGCCCAACCAGAATCTCCATTTGGGTTTGAGCAATTCTCTCCCCATAGGCAATTTGATCGGTTACAGCTACATCCTTCATTATTGCATCCTGCATCTCAACTAAGATAACACTCTTACCGCTTTCAGCCAAATAAAGAGCTGTTTCCGTACCTACTAATCCTCCCCCTATCACAACTATCTTATCCCCTACTTCTTTATGGTTATTCAGTACATCTAGGGCTGAGATGACATGGTCCATTTCCTCTCCAGGTAAATTCAGCTCTAGTTCAGCACCTCCAACCGCCACTACTACTGCATCAAAGTCTTTAAGATCCTCAATATCGGCTTCTTTATTAATGACGGGGATCCCTAGCTTTTCCACCTGGGTTATGAGGCTTTTGGTGAGGGGCCTTATATCTGCCTTAAATTCCGGTACAGCAGCTTCGTTAAGGGCTCCACCCAGCCTATCCTTTTCATATAATGTAACCTCATGACCACGCAGCTTGGCCACCCTGGCAAATTCCATACCAGCCGGTCCACCACCTACAACAGCTATCTTTTTGACTTTTTCAGCGGGGGTTATCTCCAGCTGTCCCTCCCTGGAAATTTTCGGATTTACGGCACAAGTAACCGCTTTGAATCGGAAAAAGCTCCTTTCCAGGCATCCTTCATTGCATCTGATGCAAGGACGAATATCCTCAGGTCTGTCTTCCATTGCTTTTTGTGGCCAATAGGGATCCGCCCATAACGGCCTCCCTAAGCCTACAAAATCGGCCTTGCCTGTTGATATAATCTCTTCAGCATATTCGGGTAGTGTTATGGAACCGGAGGCTATGATAGGAATGTCTACTTCTTTCTTAATTACCTCAGCTGCCCAAGTATTGTGACAAATTGACATGGACATAGGGCTTACCTGATGGATCATCGTATGGTGATCTCCGCCGGATACGTGAATGGCATCAATACCTTCATCCTTCAGCACCTTTGATAGGACTATGGTATCTTCAATGGGAAAACCGTCCGGTTCATAGTCAGTACCGCTAAGGCGTATCGTTAATGGAAAATCAGGCCCAATTTTCTTGCGGATATTTCTGACGATCTCTATGTATATGCGCATACGATTTTCCAGGGAGCCCCCATACCAGTCGGTGCGTTTGTTGGTATGAGGTGAAAAGAAATTCGTTAGTAAATATCCATGGGCTCCATGGATCTCAACCAATTCAAAACCCGCGGATACAGCCCGCTGTGCCGCGTCCCCAAAGGCTTCTACTATATCCTGGATTTCAGATATGCTTAGTTCATGTGGTACTGCATCCAATCCGACCCTATCATATAGAGCCGGCCAAGGCATAGCTGAGGGCGCGACAATCGGAGGTGTACCTAAAAACTTTTGTCTTCCGCAATGTTCAATCTGAATTCCGGCCCTTGCACCATTGTCCATGATGGTTTCTGCAAGCCAGGCAAGGCCTGGTATGTGTTCATTATTGGAGATCCCAAGGTGACAATGGGCAGATTTGCTGGCTATGTCGTCAACATAAGCATATTCCACCACAACAAGTCCTACCCCGCCCCTTGCCTGTTCAGTATAATACCTGATCAATCGATCGCTAACAGTGCCGTCCATATTACTCATTCCAGTGGATTGGGGTGCTTTCAAAATACGATTTTTAATCTTCAGCTTGCCTATACTACCTTCTGAGAAAAGATTAGGAAACATACGTGACATACTAACTACCTCCAAACAGTTTATTTTTCGGCTTGTACCTTCCCTTCTAATTGTACAGGAACCCTTATTATATAGCTGTCATTCTTGATACATATTTAACATACTTTCCGATGTATATTAACCCTTATAGATCAATATATATTAGAATTGTAAGGCATGTATGACCATTCGAATGTATCACGGGATACAAATCTTCCATATTATAGTATTTTGGTTAACATTTAGAAAGAATTGATGTAACATGTGGTATGTTTTACCAGCGGACCATAATGATAGCAATAGCGAGAGACTTATATATTTGTTAATTATTTATCATATGTTAGGTTTTACACTTTGTCACCTGAAAGCATTGACTATGCCATGAATTTTGACATATGATTAATATATAATAATTGTTTGAATATTTAAAATTATAAAAAAGGGGGGATTATATGTTCTATTCAACTAATTTTTGGCTTCGGGATGATTTAAAGGCCTTTGCACCTCTTTTTAAAGACTTTGCCATTTCTACCCAAGAGTTTGATAGAAATACAATTATCCGCTGTCCCGGATATAAAAACGATAATCTCTATTATCTTATAGAAGGCCTGGTAAAGGCCTCTATGACCAATATAAACGGCTTGGAAAAAACTGTAGGTTATCATATGCCGGGAACCCTTTTTGGACTGGAATCCCTGGTTGAGAACCAAGATACCCTTGTGACCTTTACATCGGTAACGGATACACGCTGTTATGAGCTTTCCAATATTTCTGTAAAGAATATGATCCTTGAAGATAAGATGTTTGCCATCAAGATCGCAGAGTACTACTGCAAAGTCCTTAGGCTTATGTGTTTGGAAACTGCTAACCAATGCTTTAATAGTGCAACAGCCAGAGTCGCTAATTTCCTTTATATGTATCATCTAAGTTCTAGTAATATTGGGTTTAATCACCTGTACTTGACTCAGGAGGAAGTGTCATCCATTGTAAACGTATCTCGGGTCCAAGTCGCCCGGATTTACAGGCTGCTACGCGAAAAGGATATAATTGATACCGGTCGCGGACAGGTCACAATCACCGATCCCAGCAAACTTTACTCTTTTTGCAATTTTTCTTAATTAAATTTATTTCTAGGTATTGGGTTATAATTATTAGCAACAATATAACCTTTAACCCCATAAGTCATGCTATATTTGCCATAGGGTTTGGTCTCCTTTTACCTATATGCCTATAGATTGACCCAAAATTACTATTAGCTCAAACACATACTAGATAGGAATGCCATTTTGTACAGCTTTAACACGCCAGATATGTAGCTTTTCACGGAATCTATTGCCATAAACCAGTAAAAAGATCTCTACTGCAAGAACCAAAATGTTCACTGCTATATACATAATGGAATGTACGAAACCATAGGAATCTATGTTAATAAACAGAGCATTCCCGGATAAAACCGACAATAATCTTGTCCAGAAGGTATATTTAAATCCAAAAAGGTAGAGCAAGGCCGGAATACAAGTTACTGCCAAAGAGATAGCGCTTGCAGCCGCTATTGAGTTGGAATAACGCGAAACTATAATGATTAAAAGTGCCATTGCCAGGATACCTATGAATCGTATTGCATTTACTAAGAGTATATATTCCAAAATACTCACATTGAAAGGTACCCCTCCAAATGCCTCAATACTTTGTATAGGCGCCATTAAGCCGGGCAATCCATACAGCCTTTCTATCATCCATAGCTCAGTACCATTTACTATTATCATGCTTATTAGCGCTAAAAGTGTAGCCGACATAATCTTGATTATTGCCAGATTACCGCTACCTCGTCTACAACTATTAATAACGTTCCCTAGTTTTTTCTGATTGTCATAAGCGTAGGTGGGGGATATAAGCAGGGATAATATCATAAGTATCAATAATATGTTTGTTACCTCTTCTGTTTTAGAATTTATAGAAAAAAGCCTATTATAACCGATGGTATCCAATAGCCATACCCTAATACCTGTCGCTACGTGAATCGCCTCAAGATACATGACCTGCTCATATACTCTATAAAACCCTTCTTGTTTGTCCTGATACATGAGTAGCTTATTTATGCTGCCTTCGCATTCTGATTCGGATATGTTGCCAGCAGCTTTAGATTCAGATAACTCTGCCATGCGTTGGCCAATTGTGTCAAAAAAGGCCTGTTCTTCCTGAACCTTTTCGATGGTTTCACTTGTTAATTCCCCTTCCCAGTCCTGTAAATAGCTCTTATATACTTGGACATCTCTGGGAAACAATACAAAGGTGTTAGATGCTCTATGGATTGTGAAAACAGCCAAAGCCAATAATATGATAGCCCCCTTATGTGTCACCATGGCCTTATACAATTCGTGAAAAAACAAACTACTATGTAGGGATATATAACTGATCCTACGGCGAATAAGGTCAACTAATCGCTCCAGTAAGGGCAAGGTGAACTGGCTGCCTTTCAAATAAGTGGTCATTACATACCAACATCCTAGAAGGGATAGGGAAGGTAAAAGGTAGAAGATTAAGCGCATAACTGAAAAAGGATACCCAAAGAAATTTAGATTTACATAATTCGCAAACAAGCCCGAGGCGTCCAGCATCGAGAAAATATTTATAAACTTTAGATGGTTTGCCCAGGAACTTACACCAATCAGACTCCATGCTGCATATTCCACAGCCAAGAGAACAGATATAGCGGCGTAGGATAATATGGTACTTCGTATTACCATTATTAATGTAATGAAAATCAATCCAATTAAAAATATGGATGCAGCTTTGATCAATATGGCTGCGCAGATAAACTGCCATAGGTTTATCAAAATGGTACATTGTTTGAATAATATGCTGCATTGAATCGGTGCTCCCATATCTGATGGGCATAGAGAGTCGCAGCTATAGCGTAGTTGGTAAAATATAAAAGCAGAACCATTAGGATGGAGTTTACCCCAAGAAAAAACAGCTTGGCACCTATCAGGGAGGCTCCGCCGTATTTACAGGATTTTAATAGGGGGAAAATTTCCCTATCCTTTTCCCTTACAATTAGAGCTACACAATATATAAACAAGCCAAAAAGCATAAATATATCTGTCATCGGGAATGTCGCCACTGCTGAAAAAGCATCCAATTTGGCATAGGGCAGGTTGATACCGTGGAGTGGATCAAAATCACGAACCGTACGGATTATGTTTCTCTTGGAAAAAGTTCCACTTTTGCTGAAAATAGAAAAATCGGAAATCATCTCAGCCTGTTCATCAACGATATTTAAGTAGTCTTCATATGTATATACATGAGCGATATCCCGGTACAACCTCTCTACCAGTATACGATCGGTGTGGATTTCCCCTGTTATTAGCTGCATAGTCCCATTCTGATATTCTTCCACCAGTGCAGGGTATTGTTCTCTGATCCGTTCAAATTCATCAGAGATATCCAATTCATGATCTTTAGCCATGGTTGTTAGCATGCTGAGATCCCCATATACATCGATACGGATTAACATATCCTTAATACTTGTGTATGATGTCTCTATATCCATTTCGGAGTATTTGTCATGTAATTGTTGATAGGCATTAATATGCTTCAGTAACATGCTGTTATTTTGGTATTGCGTATAGATAAACAATGCACCATTTATCAGAAAAATAGAAAGAAAAAAGAAAACAAATGATTTGCTTCGATACACCTTCCGATATTCATATATAACAAGTTCTAAAAATTTCATAATTCTACTCCCCAGAAAAATATAGGTAGGCATCTTCCAAGCTTGGATGTATTTCACGCACATTACCTCTAGGAGGGACATCCGTGACAATCTGAGCAACAATCGTATCACCATATTTAACGAGGTTTCTTATACGATATAGCTTTTGAAGTTTTGGCAGTTCATGAATGGTTGCTGATATCTCATACACTTTACCCTGCATCTTGCCTATTATGGCGGATGGTTCTCC
>ERZ773359.3182-NODE-3182-length-19286-cov-13.377203_pt1 | contig 19286 bp, 14 predicted proteins | sample MGYA00374955_ERZ773359 | MGnify/ENA primary metagenome ERZ773359 (study PRJEB29098, sample SAMN04486028) | biogas fermenter metagenome | study: EMG produced TPA metagenomics assembly of the Biogas fermentation microbial communities from Germany - Plant 4 DNA1... | reverse complement strand
TCCTGCTTTCACAGATGGCCTTATCGTTTTTACACCATCTTAATGGACTCTACTCAGAATCTCGCCATCTACGGTAATCTGGTACTGGGCCATCCTCTTCGACCTCCTGTTGGTTTTGTCTTCACAACTCAACCATTACCAGGAGGGGGATGGCCTTTCCTACTGCTTCGCCACCCTGCTTCTCGAATTTACACCATCATACTGGACGCTACTCACACTGTCTCTAGGGATAGGAAAAGGGCAGTTCAAGTACAGCAAAAGTGCAGTCGTTTCCGACTGCACTTGAAGCTTGTGAGAACTTGTGGTATTTTTAGCGGTCCGCTAGCCTCATCTTGGTTGCGTAGGCGATCACCTCAGTCCGGTTGTTCAGATGCAGCTGGTCGAGTATCTGCTTCATGTGGTACTTCACGGTGCGCTCGCTGATGAACAGCGCGTTGCCGACCTCCTTGTACGTCATGCCCGATGCCACCAGCCGCAGTACCTCCATCTGCCGCGGCATCAGCGGAGGCGGGTCTTCCTCTTTTCGGGATGAAGCCTGCCTCCTGAACTCCTCCAAGATCTTCGCGGTCAAGCCCGGCGAAAACGCCACCTCTCCCCGCTCCAGGCCGGTGAGCATGTCCATCAAGGTGTCGGCATCTACGTTCTTGAAAAGGTAGCCGCAGGCACCGCTCTTGACGGCCTCGAACAGGTCGTCTTCGCTCTCTGACACGGTGAGCATGACTATCTTGACCTCGGGGAACTCCGCCTTTATCAAGCGGGTTGCCTCCAGGCCTCCACATCGCGGCATGCTTATGTCCATAAGCACGATGTCAGGGCGCGTTTCTCGCACCTTACTGAGGGCTTCCAATCCGTCCGACGCAGTGCCCGCCACTTGAGCGCCGCGCACTGCCAACAGGTTGGCCAGCCCCTTTGCAAACAGCGGATGATCGTCGACTATAAGGACTCTCATGTCGGGCTTACTCCTTTCTGCATCTTGATGGGAATGCACACCCTCACCTCGGTGCCTTCCCCCGGAGCCGATTGGATGTAGAGGTCGCCTCCGAGGCTCTCAGCCCGTTCGCGCATGATGCCGAGTCCCAGGTGCATGCCTCCGCGACTGCGCCCCGCCTTCGCCGGGCTGAAGCCGGCGCCATCATCCTTCACCAGAACCTCGACTACCCTGTCTGAAAACTCGAAAGCAACACGTATCTTCGAGGCTCGAGCATGCTTCACTGCGTTCGTGCAGGCTTCCTGGATGATGCGCAACAGCTGGAACTGGACGTCACGGCCCAGCGTGCCTTCTTCTATCTCAGCCGGCATCTCCAGCTCGGTGCGGATGCCATGCCTGATCTCATAGCCTCTGAGCATCTCGCGGAGCTTCGGCACGAACTCCCATCGCTCCTCAGTGGCACCTCGCATCCCCGCGATATGCTGCCTCAGCTCGGCATAGGCCTCCTGCACCACATCCACCAGCCCATCCAAGCCACCCACCAGTACCTTCGCGTCCTGCTGGAGCGCCTGCCCTCGGATGGCCTGGAGCTGCACGTTCAGATAGCCAAGGGTCTGTCCGATGCTGTCGTGCAGGTCTCGCGCCAGCATCTCCCGCTCCTCGTGCTGGACCAGGGCCATGCGCTCGCTGACGCGTTCCTGCTCACTCCGAACGCGCTCTGTGATGTCGTTGATCACCACGGCCTTGCCTACGGCGCATCCGGTCCGGTCGGACACCGGCGACACCCTGACCTCGTAGTATTCTTGCCCGTCGTGCACGTTGAGGGCGGTTTCGCCAGCGGACCGCAGGGCGGACTTGATGGCATCGTCCGACGCCGGCCAACACTTGAACACCTCAGTTGCTTGCACTGTGGCTGCGTGTCGTCGCCATCCTGTGATCCTCTCGGCGGCCGCGTTCATGTACACTATGCGGTCCTCCGCGTCCACCACGAGCACGCCGCTATCCATGTCGTCCACCACCATGGCCAGGGCGATGGGCTGTATGTCCAGCATCCCGTAGCGACGCACACCTATGGCGATCAAGAGGCCGGATGCAGCGAAGCCGATGGGAGTGATGTCGAGCCGAGGCACCGGGCTCAGGCCCAGGAGGTACACCATGTTCGCAGCCCATGGTATGGCCGCTCCCAGCATTGCCACTAGCCCCTGTGCCCGGTAGGGGTTAGGCAGGCCGAACACCGTCCGCGCCACGTTGATGGTGCCCAGGAGCACCAACGTGTAGCCATACGCAGTCATCGCCCAGAAGGCGGGGCCGTACTCCTTTACTATCACCGGAAACGGACCGCTCGTATCCAGGGCGATGTTGTAGCGCATCAAGTAGTGGTAGTCATTTGTCCAGGCCAAGACCACTACGATTGCCGGCACAACCAGCAGCAGGGCGACATTCCTCTTGGTTAGCCCCTCCCGCCGCCCGGCAAAGCGCAGCGACAGGGAGAACCATCCCACCGGAACCGTAGCTATACCTATGTACTCGACTTTGGTCCAGAACGCTTTCCCTTGCAGTGTGACGCTGCAATGCTCCGCGGCGTTTCCAAACGACCAGATCGACATGACCGCCATGAACAAGGCCAGCCCGATGGCGCCAGGTCTGCCCCGCCGCCTCAGCGCCATGATACCTACTGTCGTGGTGACCAGCCCACTGATGACGTACGGCAGGCAATACGGAGTGTACTGCAAGGTAGTGACCCTTCCGGTGTTTTTCTGTTAACTTCTTCATTAACCGAGATACTCCTGCACATGTTGTATAATGTAAGTGCTGTTGTACCAAGGATTCTACGCGTTCAGGGGGTAGTGAACTTGCGCGCCATTGCCATTCTCTTCGTGCTTGCGGCTCTCATCTTTACTGGCAGCCCGGCCCTTGCCTGGGACCTCCACCCAGTGGAGCTGAGCGAAGGCTTCGAGCTCGCACCGTATACTCATGCGGCCACGGAGGCGGGCGGCGCAGGCGCCGGCCTGGTTCAGGTTCATGATTCTACTGGGAGACTGGTGGCCACCGCCAGGTGGGACGGGGTGTCCAGGTCGCGAAGCTCAGCCGCAGACGCGGGTTCCGGGTGGGCCATCCCCCTCATGGCCTGGACCGGGGAGAGCTGGATCCTCCTGGACCTCGAGGCGCTCGCGGTGGAGCCGGAGGATGCGGCGCACCTGGCCGGCGTGGAGCTGAGGCTCAGCGCGGCAGACGACCCTGAGGTGGCGCGCAGATACGCCTACACGCTGACCTTGGCGGGCACGGCAGACGGCAGCGCGTGGGTGGACCCGGCAACCGGGACCATGGCGGCTGTCAGCTCTGCGGCGCCGCGAGGCGAGTCCGGCCCGAGCCCCATCCGGCGCTATCTTGTGCTCGTGTCGGACGACAGCTCAGTCGCTTTCAGGCCGACGGAAGATGGCAACCGCCTCGAGGCAGTGGTAACGTTCGGAGCGCCCGCCGGCCGTACCTCTTCGCCGGGCGACGCGCGCCTGATGACCATCACCAGCATATTGGTGGACTGCTGGTCTCACGAGCCCGCCCTGGCGCTGGCGTCGGCGTTACGGTCGAAGGTTCCCGGATCCGACGTTCGGGTGTTCTCCACGGCCGACAAGAACGCGGTGGCGCCAGGCGATACCGTGACCTATACTTATTACATGTTCAACGCCGGAACCGAGCCGCCGCACAGGCTCAGCATGTCGTTGACGGCGCCGGCCGGCACAGTCCTGCTGCCTGAGTCAGTCCGGAGCGATGGCGGCACGGTCACTGTGAGGACGTCGGGCGGCGCGTCCGGCGACTCCATCACCTGGGAGGCCACAGACGACCTCCTCCCCGGAGGACTGGTGAGCGTATCGTTCAGTGTCATCGTTCCGTGACTCTCATTGCATGACGGCAAACCACTGACACGCCGCGCGAAGAATGCGCCGGACTGAAGGAGGACAACATGGCGAGCCGGATGAAACGTTCAGAAGTCCCTGTGGAGTTCACGTGGCGCATCGAGGATCTCTTCCCCACCTTCGTCCAATGGAAGGAGGCGCTTGAGTCCATAGAGGCCGAGATCGAGTCGTTCGCCCGCTTCCGCGGGCGCCTGCATGAAGGGCCATCGGCCATGCTGGAATGCCTGGAGGCCGGCGAGGCCCTGCAGCGCAGGTTCGCACGGATCTACCTTTACGCCTACCTGCTGGTGGCTGCGGACGGCAGCGACCCCACCAACCAGGCAGCCATGGGACGCGCCGGCGCGACAGCAGCCCGCCTCGGCGCCGCGATATCGTTCGTGGAGCCCGAGATAGCGTCCCTCCCCGACGGCACGGTGGAGTCCTACTTGAGCGCGGAACCCCGTCTCGCGCCTTTCCGCCGACGGGTTGAGCGAGTGCTGTCGAACAAACCGCATCTCCTGTCTCCAGAAACAGAAAAGGTGCTAGCCTCGCTGGGCGAGTTAATGCGGGCGCCCTACACCCTCTACGAACGGGCGAAAAGCTCCGACATGCGTTTCGAGCCGGTAACCGACTCCCACGGCCGTGAGCACCCGGTGAGCTTCGCCACGTACGAGGTGGCGCTGGAGAAGTCTGCCGACACGGTGCTGCGCCGAAACGCTTACGCGTCGTTCACGACGGGGCTTTCCGTGTACAAGGAGGTGCTGGGCGGCACGTTCGGCGCCGAGGTGCGCAAGAACGTGGTGCTGGCCAGGGCGCGCGGCTTCGAGAGCGCCACGCACATGTTCCTGCACGCGCAGGAGGTGTCAATGCGGGCTTACACCAACCTGCTGGACATCATCCAGAGCCGGCTGGCGCCGTACATGCGCCGCTACGTGGAACTGCGCAGGCAGGTACTGGGCCTAGACGAGGTGCTCTACTGCGACATCGAGGCGCCGCTGGACCCCGAGTACGACCCCGAAGTGACCTACGAGGAAGCGTGCGAGGAGATCATCGAGGCCGCATCGGTGATGGGGCCGGAGTTCACGGAGATCGTAGCCACTGCGCTGAGCGACCGATGGATCGACCGCGCCGACAACGTGGGCAAGTCGACGGGCGCGTTCTGCGCGGACGCGTACGACGCGCACCCCTACATCCTGACGACGTGGGCCGACAAGGCCAGGTCCATGTTCACGCTGGCGCACGAGTTGGGCCACGCTGTGCAGGCGGTGATGACCGCGCGGACGCAGCGGTTCGTGAACAAGGAGATGTCGCGGTTTGCGGTAGAGGCGCCGTCCACGTTCATGGAGGCGCTCCTGGCGCGGCACCTGCTCGCGAAGGCCGGCGGGGGTGGCGACAGACGGCAGCGCAGGTGGGTGCTGATGCAGGTGTTGGCGACGTATTATCACAACTATGTGCGGCACATGCTCGAGGCGGAGCTGCTGCGGCGGGTGTATCAGCTGGCGGAGGCCGGGACTCCCATCACTGCCAGCGTGCTGTCGCGAACCGAGGGCGAGATCCTGGAGCAGTTCTGGGGCGGCGTCGTGAAGATCGATGATGGCGCGCGCCTCACATGGATGCGCCAGCCCCACTACTACATGGGGCTGTATCCCTACACGTATTCGGCTGGGTTGACGTGTTCGACGCTGATGGCGCAGGCGCTGGAGGGCGAGGGCGCCGTGGCGCGGGAGCGGTGGTTGGACCTGCTGCGGGCCGGCAACTCCGTGAAGCCGCTGGAACTGATGAAGCGCGTGGGCGTCGATCTTGAAGATCCCGGCACCGTGGAGCAGGCCGTGGAATATGTGGGCAGGCTCGTGGACGATGTGGTGAGCCTGTTCTAGGCTCTCGAGTGTGGGGTAAAGAGGAGCGGGCAGAGGAGCGCGAACACTTTGAGCGTGCGCGATGATAGGATCAATTACTGGATCTTTCTTGGAGATTGTTTCGGGTTCCGTCTTGGGATGTCCATAGTGTCGCTGTCCACCATAATGCCGCTCCTCCTGACCACGCTCGGGGCGTCCAACCTAGTGATCGGGCTGCTGTCAACCCTGGCAACCGCGGGAGAGTCGCTGCCTGGCACTCTCGCGGCGGCGCGGCTACGCGGCCGCCCGCTGAAGAAGTGGTGGCTCCTTAAGGTGTGTGTGGTCGAGCGTCTGTTCCTGCTGAGCAACGCCGTGGGGCTGATGCTCTTCGCGCGGACAAGGCCGCACTTGGCCGTGGCCTGGGTGCTGACGGCATGGACCATGTGCACCGTCTTCTCGGGCCTGTGCATCCCGGCGTACCACAGCATGCTGGCGAAATGCGTGGCGCCCGAGCAGCGCGGCGGCATGATCGGCTGGGGCGGGGCGCTGTCCGGTCTGGCGGGCGTGTTCGCGGCGCAGGCGGCCGGCGTGGTACTGGTGCGGCTCCCCTTCCCCCAGAACTACGCGGTGCTGTTCGTGGCGGCGTTCATCATCCTCATCGCAACCATCCTTCCATTTGCGTGGGCGCGGGAGCCGGCGGACGCGGTCACCGCCGTCCCAGCGATCCCCCGTTCCCGCAGTTTCGGCTCACACGCCTTCGGAGCTGTGCTGGGCAACCGGGGCTACTTGTTCGCGGCGGCGGCGCTGGCGGTGATGGCTTTCGCGCTGATGGCTTCGGCTTTCTATTCCACGTACGCGGTGAGGGCCCTGGGGGCGGACTCCGTCGACGTGGCCCGCTTCGCGTCGGTCACGGTTGGGGCGGGCGTCGTAAGCTTCCCGCTGCTGGGCCGAGTGGCAGACAAACACGGGCACAAGCGCACGCTGCAGCTGGCGGCGCTGTGCTTTGCCGCGGCGGCCGGGGCCGCGTTGGCCGTGCCCTCGCTGGCGGCAGTGTATGTGTCGCTGGTGCTGGCTGGCGCCGGGACCTCCGGCATCCTGGTGAGCCAGAACGTGATCTGGGGCGAGTTCGCGCCCACCGCTGCCGACGTGCCCGCGTACATCTCCACTTCGATGCTGTTGATGATGCCTTTCCGGGCGCTGGCGCCTGCGCTGGCAGGCTGGATGGCGGATACGTGGGGCTTTCCCGCGATGTTCGCCACGGCGCTGGTCGCTGGCGTCGTTGCCCTCTCCATCCTGCATTTCGCCGTTCCGGAGCCGCGTACGATGAGGCGGGCCGCGGCCGCTCCTCCCACTCACGCGAGGAGCTTCCGCACCGCGTAGCGGTCGGCCAGCGCAAGCCAGTTCTGCGGAAAGTCAAGCACCAGGTTCCAGTAGCTCGCGCCTCTGAGACCGTAAGTATCGATCAGCGCGTGCGCAGCCACCGACGAGCGCACATCGGAGAACCACACCTCATGCTGGCTCCCGGTCTCGTCGATGTAGCGGAACCAGGGGGCCTGGGCCGTCTCGTCGAAGCTGATGTCGGTGTTGTGGGCCGCGGCGATGTCGACGGCCTGAGCCGGCGTCACCGTGGCCGCCAGTCTCCCAGGTGGAAGAGGAACAGGCCAGTCGTATCCGTAGAGGGGTATCCCCATCAGGATCTTGCCAGGTGGTATGTGCGCGACGGCGTAGTCCAACACTCGCTGGACCAGGTTCACCGGCGCCACCGCCATCGGCGGCCCGCCCGACCATCCCCACTCGTACGTCATCAGCATGGTGAAATCCAGGAGCTGCCCGAGGGTGGCGTAGTCGAACGTGCCGACCCATGGGAGGGTGGGCCAGTCCGCCCACTTGGGGGCCATGGCGTTGGACAGCGACAACCCGCGGGCGTGGGCGGCGGCGGCGAGGGCCGCGATGAAATCGTTGTAGAGCTGCCGGTCTTCAGGGTACATGTTCTCGAAGTCGACGTTCACTCCGCCGAAGCCCTCGGCTGCTGCGGTGTTGACGATCGCACTCACTGTAGACTGCACGGCGGGCGGGGTCATGGCGCTGCGGGCGAGATCGGGATTGAAGTTCGTGCCATCGAAGTTCGAGATGACCAGGAGCGGAACTATGCCCAGCGAGCGCGCCACGCGTACGGCGGCCGCAGCCTGGCCGGGGGTGTACGTGAGGCCGCCCTGGCCGTCCACGGGGAAGCTGAAGACGCTGACGTAGGTGAGGTGGGGCGCCAGCGGCGTGAGGATGCGGCGGAGAGTCGTCTCCGAGAGCGGGAAGATGTAGCCGTTGGTTTCGACGGTGCGGCGCGACGGGGGTAGGGGTGCGCCGTCGCCGGTGACCGGTATGATGAGCTCCTGGCCGGGGTATATGAGGTTCGGGTCGGTGATGTTGTTGGCTGCAACGATGGCTGCAATGGTGGTCGCAAAGCGCTGGGCGATGAGAAAGAGGGTGTCCCCCGGCATTACCGTGTAACGGATGGTTGCTCCGGCGCCGGAAACAGGTATTATGAGCTCCTGCCCAGGGTAAATGAGGTTCGCGTCAGAGATGTTGTTCGCATCCACTATTGCTGCGACGGTGGTGCCGAAACGCTGCGCGATCAGGAAAAGGGTGTCGCCCGGCTGCACGGTGTAGCGGACGGGCGCAGGGGGCGGCCCAGGCACACCGGGCACCGGGATCGCCAGGGCCTGCCCAACCACCAGCACATCCGGATTGGTGATGCCGTTGGCTGCAACGATGGACTCGATGGTGACGCTGTACCGACGCGAGATCTCCCACAGGGTATCGCCTCGGGCTACCACATGGATCAGCATGCGTATCACTCCTGCAGATGGATGGTTCGCTCACCCTATGATATTGCTCAGCGACTGCAGGGTGCGGGCGCGCCCGTGGGATTCTGGTGGGATTGAGGAGCAAACGTGAGTCCGTAAGTCAACGACGTGTTGGGCAGGCGATCACGTAGATCATAGAGGGTGGGGGGGTGTGGGGGGTGTGGGGGGGTGTGCGGAGGCGCCGGGGGGCATTATGTCGATTCCGTTACAAAAGGAGGGGCCTTTCGCAGTAAATTCGGGCCCAAGCTCGGCGAATTGTAACGAAATCGATACAAAGGGCTGCGTCGCCGCCGCGAGACCTTGATGCCATATCACGGTTATCTGCCCGCACCGCTTTGAACTGGGGTTTTGTCGCCCCGCTTTCGGGGCGACCGGCGCCGCGTGGCGCCTATGGGGCCGTCACGAGAGCATCATGTTGATCATGCAACAATGTATGCCACCTTACCCCCGATTCCATTGCAAAAGGGGTGGCCTTTTGTAACGGATCCGACATAAACGGCTTTCTGCTGCTGTGCTGGAGAGGAGCACACCATCATCAGCTCCCGTATAGGCCTCACTGCAACTGGTCTCGGGCCTGCGCTGATGCGGCGGGACTTCACGTGGCTTGATTTGGCCGGTGCAGTCAAGTACCATTACGCATAGCACGGGTTTGGTCACGACTGCCTAACCCGCAGCGCTGCGGCTAGGCGTCTCCAGCACAAGAGGAGTGGGCACAAAGTTCAGGCACCGGGGAAGGAGGAGCCTCCTTGAACTTGCGTGACAAGGCACAGATCATGGACGAGGCCAGCATCAGGCGGGTCCTAACGCGGATCGCCCACGAGATCCTGGAGTCAAACAAGGGAATAACCAACGTGGCCCTAGTGGGGATCAGGCGCCGCGGCGGCCCCCTGGCGGAGCGACTCGCCACAGCCATCGAGACCATAGAGGGGACGCGCCCGCCGGTGGGGGTTCTTGACATCACCCTCTACCGCGACGACCTCACCACGCTGTCGTCCCAGCCCGAAGTGCGCGGAACCCACGTGCCATTCGACGTGACTGGCCTCAACGTGGTCCTGGTGGACGACGTGATATACACAGGCCGCACGGTGCGCGCCGCCCTGGACGCCCTGATGGACCTGGGCCGGCCGCGCCGGATACAGCTTGCGGTGCTGGTAGACCGCGGCCACCGTGAGCTGCCCATCAAGGCTGACTTCGTGGGCAAGAACGTCCCGACGTCGAGCGCAGAAGTTATATCGGTGTACGTGCGCGAGATCGACGGGGTCGACAAGGTGACGATCCAAGAGCCGGCGTAGGCCCGCGTGAGCGCCGCTCGCCGGGCCCGGCGCGCCCGCTGCGCCGCCGACGCTCACCATGCCGCCCCGCGCCCCCACGTCCCCACCTCCTCGCGCCCCCACGTCCTCGCGCTCTCACGCGGTCAGCCCGGCTCGGCGCGCGACGCGGTGTATTGCAGCGGTGCAGCTTGCCAGCACCTCTTCCTCGTCGATATGCGTGAGGCCTCTGCCGTCGCGCCCGCCCTCATACAGCACCTTTCCGCCCACCATGGTCATCACCACGTCGGAACTCTTGGCCGAGTAGACTATCCTCGACACCGGGTCCACACCTGCGCTGGGCCAGGCGTGCGGCTTGTTCAGGTCAAGAAGCACTATGTCGGCGAGCTTGCCCTCTTCGATGCTGCCGATCAGGTGGGCCTGCCCCATGGCTCTGGCGCCGCCCATGGTGGCCATCTCCAGCACCTTTGCCGCTGGCATGGCGGTGGGCCCCAGCCGCGGCTTGTGTATGAGCGCCGCGAAGCGCATGTCGATGAAGGGATCGAGGTTGTTGTTGGCGCCGGCGCCGTCGGAGCCCAGCCCGACGTTGATCCCGCGCTCCAACATCTCGGGAACAGGTGCTATCCCCGAGGCGAGCTTGAGGTTGGTCGCTGGGCAGTGCGCCACGTGGGTGCCGGTGTCGGCCAGGAGCGCCATCTCCTCCTCGTCGATGTGGATGCAATGGGCCAGCACAGTGGTGGGGCCCAGAAGGCCCACCTGGTGCAGGTAAACAGCGTTTCGCACTCCCGTGCTCTCTATGACCAGCTGAACCTCGTCGCGGTTCTCGGCGCAGTGCGTGTGTATGATGGCGCCGCGCTCCCGGGCGATCCGTCCGACTTCCCTCAGGAGACTGTCGGAGCACGACAGCGCGAACCTTGGGGTGAAAGCGTATCTGATGCGGCCGCCGGCGGCGCCGTCCCATTTGTCGGCAAGCTCCAGACTCTCCTCAATTGACCGCGCCGCCGACTCCACAAGCCGCTCCGGCACCCCGTCTCCAACATCCATCATCACCTTGCCGGTGACCGCCCTGATACCCGACTCCTCGATGGCACGAAACCCCGCCTCGGCGTGATGCACAGTCTGCATGTCGATGATGGAGGTGACCCCGGCCTTGAGCATTTCACCGGTTCCCAGCAGCGCCGAGTAGTAAACAGACTCCTCATCGTGGGCCGCTTCCAGAGGCCACGTGCGCAGGCGCAGCCAGTCGAGGAGCTCCATGTCGTCTGACAGCCCCCTGAACAGCACCTGGCACAGGTGAACGTGGGTTTGGACGAGGCCGGGCATGGCGATGAGCCCGGAGGCGTCGATGACCTTGTCGGCCTGAGGCGCGGGCCCGGAGCGTGCAGGCTGAACAGATGCGATCTTGCCGTCCTCGATGAGGATGTTTCCTTCCTCGATCACCCTCTGGGAGGGATCCATCGTGACCACCAGAGCGTTCCGTATCAGAGTGATTGGCACAACATACACTCCTTCGAAGACCATTCTCACATCGGGAATACCACAATCTGTATCACACTATTAGACGGATGCGGGCTGAGTCCTCCCCTGGGCGGGCGGCAAAGGCGAAACCGTAGCCTTCTGCCAGTAGCGCTCACAGCTGCAGACGCACACGCCGCAAACGCAGAACTTGCGAACACAAACAGACAGGGCGCGACCCGCAGGCATGCACTCTGCTCCTGCATGGCCACGCCCTGATTGTCATGTTCTCGGCGTTCATGCCGCCGCCGGATCACGCGTCCAGGCCAGCCTGCTCCGCCTTCCTCTTCTTCCTCGCGCTCATGATCGGTATCAGGAACGACAGCGCAGCCACTGCCAGCATCGCCACGCTGATGGGCCGCTGGAAGATGGCGGTAGGCCCTGCCATCATGATGGCTCTCCGCAAGTTCTGTTCCGCCATGTTTCCAAGGACCATGCCCAAAACGAACGGAGGAAGTGGATAGCCGTTACGTTTCAGTATGTAGCCCACTATGCCGAAGCCCACGCACACCATGACGTCCCACATGTTGGAGTTCACGGCGTAGCTTCCTATCATGGCGAAGGCGAAGATCAGCGGGAACAGGAGTTCCTTTCTCACTCGCGTGACGTTGATCCAGAGCCTGCTTCCACCAAGGCCCAAGATGAGCATGATCACGTTTCCGATGAGAAGCGCGGCGAAGAGCCTGTAGACTACCTCAGGGTTCTTGGTGAACAGCTCTGGACCTGGCTGAAGGTCGTGGATCATCAGCGCCCCCATGAGCACTGCCGCCGTGGCGCTACCCGGGATGCCCAGGGTGAGCATGGGGACCAAGGCTCCGCCTACCGAAGCGCTGTTGGCGGCCTCGCCGGCGACTACTCCCTCGGGAGCGCCCTTCCCGAATTTCTCCGGGGTCTTGCTCAGCCTCTTCTCAACATCGTAACTGATAAACGCCGCTATGGTGGCACCGGCACCAGGGAAGATCCCCACGATCGTGCCGATCAACGACGAGCGTATCATCGACATTCTGAGTCTCCAGTAGTCGGCTATGGAAGGCCATTTCGCCTTCCCGGTATCGGACACGCGCTGCGCCCTGAAGTCGAACCTCTCGACTTCCATGAACACCTCGCTCAGAGCCAGCATGCCGATGAGCATCGGAATGAACTCAAAGCCGTCGAACAGGTGCACATTCCCGAAAGTGAACCTGCTCACCCCCAACACCGGGTCCATCCCCACAGTGCACACTAGGAGACCCAGACCGGCGGTAATGACGCTCTTCAACGCGTTCCCACCGCCCATGCTGGCGATGGTTGACAGTCCTAGCACCGACAGGGAGAAGTACTCCGCAGGCCAGAACTTCAGGGCGATGTTGGCCAGCGGGCCGGCGAACAACATCAGCACAATGGTGCCGATAGCTCCGCCAAGAAACGATGCTATCAGCGCCATGCCCAGCGCCTCGCTCGCTCTGCCCTGGGCGGACAGGGGATATCCGTCGAAGGCGGTGACCACAGCCGACGGCGTGCCAGGCGTGTTTATCATGATCGCAGTGATGGCACCACCGTAGTTGGCCGCCAGGTATATGGCCGCCAGGTACACCAGAGCCAGTGACGGGCTCATGGCGTAAGTGAAGGGAACCATGAGGGCCACGCCCATTGACGGCGATACCCCTGGCATGGCGCCTGCCAGTATCCCGACGATGACACCGAAGGTGATCAGGAGAAGGGGCTGCAGGCCCATCAGGTCCCGTGCTGCCTGAAAAAGCCCAATCAAGCTATCCATTGGCACCCCATCCCTCCTCTCTCACCAGCCTAGTCCAGCGAAGAGCTGGCCTGTGGGTAGCGGAACTGTGAGCAGCCTGTAGAACACGAGATATGAGAAAGCGACCCAGATCGCCGACACCAGAGCGAGCCTAGCGCGGTGCGGGTAACCCAGGAGCAGCCCGCATGCGAACACGAACAGTCCTGCCGTGATGTAGTAGCCTACCCACGGGATGCACACGATCTTGGCTGCCAGCAAGGCCATGAGCAGCAGCACCTTGTCGACCCGTCCCACCTCGGGATCGGGATCCTCTCTCCCGGTCCACGCGCGCAACAGCCTCACCAGGGCCAGCACCACCAGCAGCCCAGCCCACAGTCTGGGCACCATCTCGGCGCTGGCTCCAGCGAACCTCATTCCTCGGAACCCGTAGGTCAGCGCGTACGCCACCAGGCCTATGCAGACGAGGCCTGTATCTACCGCTATCCTGCCGGCGTACTTCCGCATCGAGCCGGTCCGCGCCAAAACCCAGCTCAGCAGCGTTATGGAGGCGCCGATCAGGGGCAGGACCACCTGCCCCTGGCCAGCCACCCAAGAAGAGAACCGGTCCATGTCAACTCCTCCGAACTATGGGGCAGCCCGGAAGGCTCGGACTACTGGATTATTCCGAACTGCCTGAAGTACTTCTCGGCGTCCTCGAGGTTCTGCCTGACGATGTCTGTGAACCTGTCGGTCTTGTAGTGAACCACTTCGATGGCTTGGTTCTCGAAGAACTGCCTCCACTCGGGGTCATTGGTCACCTGGTCCACCAGGTTCTGCAGCCACTGCACGGCCTCCGGAGGCGTGCCCTTCTTCACGCAGAAGCCGCGCCACATCGACTCCTCGTCCAGTCCCTCGATGCCCAACTCTCTGAAGGTGGGCGCGTCGGGGAACTGAGGGAGCCTCTCGGCAGAGGACACGGCGGCGATCTTCAGGTCGGGCCTGCCCATGATGTCGGCGGGGTTACCAACGTAAGCAACTCCCTGGCCACCCATGAGGGCAGCCATGGCAGCCGGACCGCTCTCGTACGGGATCCACGTGGCCATGATGCCGGCTTTGTCCCACACCTTCATGGCCATGAGGTGGTCGTTGCCTCCGGTGGACGGGCCCACCCAGATCTGCCTGCCCCCCTTGGCCTTGGCGTCGGCCACGACATCTTCCCAGGTGTTGATCGGCAGCTTGCTGTTGGTGATGATGCACTCGGGGTCCTTCATGAGCATCGAGGTCCACTCGAAGCCCCAGATGTACCTGTCGACGTCGCTCCTCGTGGCCACCACCTGGATCACCACGGACATGGTGGGGGCGAATATGGTGTAGCCATCGGCCGGCTGGTTCAATACGTACTCCATTCCCACGAGTCCGCCCGCTCCGGTGCGGTTTTCCACGACGAACACGGCGTTGGTGTACTTGGCGGCAACCTCGGTGAACTTTCTGGTGGTAACGTCCATCAGGCCGCCAGGTGCAACGTAGTTGATGATTCTGATGGGTCGTGTCGGATAGTCGGCGGCCAGCACTCCTGCTGCCAACGCCACAATAAGCGCGGCAGCAGCAGTCAACACTAGTACCCTGTTGATCCTCATCTCACTGACCTCCTAAATGATCCTTAGTAGTTAACTGTTTGAGCCCTCACTGAACAGCTGGAACATCAGCCCATGCCTGAGACCTCGGTCGCTCATGGTCAGCTCGGCCACGCCAAGCTGTTGCATTATGCACCGCAGTATGCACGCCCCGCCGACGATCACCTCTGCCCGTTTGGGCTGCAGTCCCGTGATCGTCCTCCTCCGCTCCAAGGGCATGGAGATGAAGAGCTCTATGAGCCTGTCAACATCCGCGGCGGTGAGGATGGCCCCCTGTATACGGTCTGCATCGTACTGGACCATCTCGAACTTGACGGCGCCCAGCGACGTCACGGTCCCGCCGATGCCCACCAGACGTCCCACCTCGCCCCTGACGCCGCCGGCCTCGAGCTCGTCCATGATGAAGCGCTTGGCCTCTTCCACCTGCTCGGCGCCGGGCGGGTCGTCCGTGAGGAACCTGTCGGTGACTCTAACAGCGCCGAGGTTGATGCTGAGCCGTCTGTCGACTTCGGCCCCGCGGCCGAACACAAACTCGGAGCTGCCGCCTCCCACGTCGCAGACGGCCAGGGCATCCGCGTGCGGGCCCAGCCCCGACACCGCAGCGAGGTACGACAGATGAGCCTCCACCTCTCCTGGGATCACCCTCACATCGATGCCGGTAGCTGTCTTCACCGCATCTATGAACTCAGCTGCGTTCTTGGCTGTGCGCAGTGCCATGGTGCCTACCGCCACGATCTGGCCTGCGCCGCTGGCTGCGGCCTGCTTGACGAACTGGTCCACGGCTTCGACGTTGCGGGCTATGGCCTCAGGCTTGAGCAGGCCTTCCTCGCCCATGCCCTCGCCCAGGCGAGCGATGTTGTTCACGTCGATTATCTTAGTGAGGCTTCCGTTTGGGGCCATCTCGGCAACGAACATCTTGATGGAGTTCGTGCCGATGTCGATCACTGCTTTCCTGTTCATCTACCTGATCCCCACAATCCGTTTCATGGCCTTTATGTAGTTGATGTTCTCCAGGTGGTCGAGGCCGAGCTCGCGCACGGTGGCCATCACCAGCTCAGGGTCGGCGTGCTCGACGCAGATGGTCTGGAGGGGGATGCCATTGAACTCGGTCTCCGCGAACTCCACGATCGCGCCGTTGATGGTAAGCCCGTGTCTGCGCTTCTTCACATCCACCGCCACAAGATCAGGATGAATCTCCACAAGCTCGGAGAGGAACTCCCCGAAGGTGTACGAGTCTCTCAGCTCAGCTGGAGCCGATACCTTCAGGACGTCAAGCAGCCGCTGGACCTTGTCGGCGCTGAGGGGAAACTCTTCCTTCATGATGGGGCACCACTGCTCGAGGCCGTCCTCGTTCACAGCCTGGAGCGACTTGATGTCCATCAGGCCGTCGCGGATCTTAGTGTTCTCGTCGCTTCTGCGCGACAGGACGTAAGTCTCCCGGCTCTCCTTCACTCTGGCCTCGCCGCGGGTCAGCACCCTTTGGCCTTCGGCCCCAAGGTTCTCGGCGAACGTGCGCCATTCCCACCTAGGTATGATCTTACCTTCCAAGTGCACCCCTCCTGTTCCTTGCGCATATATGTTCCGAAGGTGATCTGGGGATTAGGGGCCATCCTCAGGGGCCACCCAGTCGCCAGCTCACCCACATACTAATGCACAAACCGTGCCAACTGATGCCAGCGCACGAAGGCCTGACAGAGCAGGTTAAGCCGCACGGCCCGCCGTCGGTAGTATCAAGACGATACTTTCACGGTTTCAGATGCGGTTCAATATGGTATCATCCACGTGAAGACTGATGAGGGCCGATGAGGCTTGCACGAAAGGGTCGGCTGAGGGGGCTCAGATGAGAGATGAAGGTTTCCGATGACATCCTGTTCGTAGCCACCAATGAGGAGCTGGCAAACATCGCCCGACAGGTAGCGCTGGAGATGGGGCTCTCGCTCGAAGTGGTGATGGGCAATCCGTTGACCGCCGTGGAGATCGCCCACGAGGCCAACGCCCGGGGCTTCACCGTCATCGTCAGCAGGGGCACCACCGCCAGGCTGATGGACAGGTGCGGGCTGCCGGCACCTGTGGTCAAGGTGCGGGTCACTGGCTATGATGCCGTGCGGGCGTTGATCAAGGCCAAACGTTACACAGACCATGTGGGCATCGTCGGCTCCGACGACATGATCCGCTGGGTGGGCAGCCTCGATGGCGTGCTGGGCGTAAAGGTGTCAACCCGAGTGGCGGAGTCATGGGACGACACCTGCGAGGCCATCACGTCTTTGCGCGACGGAGGTGTCGGCGCCATCGTCGGATGGAACCTGGTTCAGAGGCGCGCAGCCGAGGTGGGACTGCCCTTCGTGCCCTTGAGCTCGGGGAAGGAGGCGGTGTACGATGCCCTGAATGAGGCCATGGCTGTAGCCAAGGCCCGACACAGCGAAGCCGAGAGGGCTGAACGGCTGAAGGCGATACTCTCATCCGTGACCAATGCCGTCGTCGCCGTGGATTCGTCCGGAAAGGTGACCCACTTCAACCAAGCGGCAGAGCGCATGGTGGGGATTAGCTCGGAGGAAGCCATCGGCACGCACCTGTCAACGATCCTCGGGTCGCATCAGACCGGCGCCGAATTGCTCGACCTGGAGTCCCGGGGCGAGTGGATCGACAGGATCGGTCATCTCACGGTGCTGGCCCGCCGCGAACCCATCGTTGTCGACGGGGCTTTCGTCGGAGCAGTGTTGAGCCTTGACGACGTCACCCGCATCCGCGAGCTGGAACGCATCGTAAGGGAGGAAGTGCGCGATACCGGGCATACCAGCAAGCACCGGCTCAACGACGTGGTGGGGGTCAGCGACGCCATCAGGGAGGCGGTGAACCTGGCCGCACGGTTCGCCCAGGTCGACTCCACAGTGCTCATTCAGGGCGAAACAGGCACAGGAAAGGAGCTCTTCGCCCACGGGATCCATTCCGAAAGCGCCAGGCAGAACGGGCCCTTCGTCGCTGTGAACTGCGCTGCCATTCCCGAAACCCTGCTCGAGAGCGAACTCTTCGGTTACGCCCCTGGGGCGTTCACAGGAGCCCGCCAGTCAGGCAAGCCCGGCCTCTTCGAGATCGCCCACATGGGCACCATCTTCCTGGACGAGATCGGAGAGATGTCAAAGCCCCTGCAGGCCCGCCTCCTCCGGGTTCTGCAGGAGCGCCAGACCATGCGCGTCGGCGGCACGAGAGTCATACCCATCGACGTGCGCATCATCGCTGCCACCAACAAACACCTATTCAGCCTGGTGCAGCAAGGGGCCTTCCGGGACGACCTCTTCTACAGGCTCAGCGTGCTCAACCTTGAGATCCCTCCGCTCAGAAGGCGGCCTGAGGACATCCCAGTGCTGGCCGTGCACCTCATGAGGTCAGTTGCGGCCCGCCTGCAGCGACCGGCCCGCACCTTCACGCCGGATGCTCTCGATCGCCTGGCATCCTACTCTTGGCCTGGCAACGTCAGGCAGCTGGAGAACACCATTGAGCAGCTGGTAGCCGTGGGCCAGGAACGCCAGCCGATAAAGGCGGCCGAGGTTGACAAGATCCTCAGCCGCTACGCCCTGGCGACCGACACTTCATCGAGCGGCGCCAGCACGTTGGTGGCAGGCGCGAAGGCGGCGTGTGAAGCCACGGCGAATGAACACGCACCCGCCGGCCTGAGCGGGCGCGCATCCCCATCTCATCCTGGTGAGACGCCCAGCCTTCCCGACCTGCGCACTCTGGAGACCCGTGCCATCCTCACGGCGCTGGCTGCTGCCGGCGGCAACAAGGCCGCAGCCGCCCGCGCTCTCGGCATCAGCAAGACCACGCTGTGGCGCCGCCTCAAGCGCCTTCAGGCCTGCGGCCTGCTCACCAATTCCACGCGTGCGCTCAACTAAGCGCTACCACCTGGGCCCTCAGCCGAAACCCGAGCGCCGTGGGCGCTCGTCGTCCGAGCTTGCGAGCGGGGCGTTCCAGGCGTCCTTGAGCGACCTGGCTACCGATGCGAACAAGTCCGATATGAAACGAAGCAGTCTCTTCACGACCACATCTCACCGCCTAATCCCGAAGCCCGGCAGGGGTGTAGTATACCCCTACCGGGTATCGTCTGTGTACTCCCATTGTAGACTGGGCTACCCGGGCCGTCAAGGCACACTTGGTCCGCGCGGCGACGTGTTTCCCACACACCATGCCCCCTGCCTCAATGCCGTCTGAAATAACCCCATCCACGGTGCCCGCGAATACGCTGTCGTGGAAGCTCATGTCTCGAGCTTTGCGAGCTCCATTCGAATGGAGGTGCTGAACGATGATGCCTTACGACCCTTCCATGTATGGGGCAGACGATATCATGCTGGACCAGTTCGGGCGCCCGTGGTGGAGACCATCGTTCCCCTGGTGGTGGAGGCCTACAATACCTTGGTGGTGGTGGCGTTTCCCGTGGGGTAGGCCCGGCTTCCCAGGTAGCCCCGGTGTTCCCGGCGGCCCTGGGTTTCCAGGCAGCCCTGGATTCCCGGGTGGACCCGGGTTTCCCGGCACTCCAGGATTCCCAGGCGGCCCCGGCTTCCCGGGCAGCCCTGGCATGCCCGGCACCCCCGGCTTCCCCGGCGGATCCCCTGGAAGCCCAGGGATGCCCGGCGGGTTCAGCA
>ERZ773359.3181-NODE-3181-length-19296-cov-7.041266_pt1 | contig 19296 bp, 38 predicted proteins | sample MGYA00374955_ERZ773359 | MGnify/ENA primary metagenome ERZ773359 (study PRJEB29098, sample SAMN04486028) | biogas fermenter metagenome | study: EMG produced TPA metagenomics assembly of the Biogas fermentation microbial communities from Germany - Plant 4 DNA1... | reverse complement strand
ATCAAAGTAAAAATGAATTTCGAAAACTTAATTAATATTTTGACTAGAAAATATATGCTTAAGGTAGCAGATATTAAACTTATTTAAAAAAGTATAAATAGATAATTTTAATGATAAAGTAGTTTAAGTATAAAAATAACATGAATGTTTATAATTTGGAAGTGATAATAATGGGTCTAAGAGATTTGACTAATGTGTTACCAGTAGATTATATGCTTAAAGTAGCTAGTAGCAAACCCGAGTTAGTCGACTGGACTAAAATTTGCTATACTACAAAAATGCCCGAATCATTCGTTGAGAAATATAAAAATTGGGTCGATTGGCACTATGTTTCTAACTCTCAGAAATTATCTGAGGAATTTATTGACAAGTATAGAGACTGGGTTGACTGGGTAGCTATCTCTGAGCATCAAAAACTATCGGAGCAGTTTATTGATAAGCATAAGGATAGAGTTGTTTGGCCTCGTATATCCAAATACCAAAAATTGTCCCCATCGTTCATTGATAAACACGCTGATATGGTTAATTGGGATTTTGTTTCAAGGTACCAGGAGTTGCCAGAATCATTTATCGAGAAGCATAAAGATAGGGTTAATTGGTATTATATATCTATGTACCAGAAGTTGTCTGAACCGTTTATTGAAAAACATAGAAACTTTGTTAATTGGCCAGCAATTTCCGCATATCAAAAGTTATCAGAAAAGTTTATAGAGAGACATAAGGATGAAGTAAATTGGAACGCTATTTCTGAATATCAGGAGCTTTCTGAAGAGTTTATTGAAAAGTTTAAGGACAGAGTAAATTGGGATGCCATCTCCATATATCAAAAACTGTCCGAGGAGTTTATCGAGAAATACACTGACAAGGTTGATTGGTTTCACATTTTAAATTCTCAAAAACATTTGTCTGACAAATTTAAAAAGAAGCATGCGTGGAGAATTGCACCTCCACTCAATAGATACCCTATTAAAAGACAATAATTTAGGAGGATAAAAATGAGTATAAAAGATTTAGTTAATATATTACCCATAGAACTTATTCTTAAGGTAGTAGAACATAAACCTGATTCAGTAGATTGGAAATATATTTCACAAAATATATCTAAATTACCCGAAAAATTTATTGAAGAATATAATGATTATATTTATTGGGAATATATTTCAGAAAACCAACCATTATCTGAAGAATTTATCGAACGTCATGCTGATGATGTTGATTGGTCTTATATTTCAAAATATCAAACATTATCAGAAGAATTTATCGAACGTCATGCTGATGATGTTGATTGGGATGAAATTTCTATTCATCAAGAATTATCAGAAGATTTTATTGAAAAATATGCTGATAGAGTTAATTGGAAATATATTTCTGAATTTCAAATGTTATCTGAGTCATTTATTGAAAAATATAAAGACCGAGTTGATTGGTATATTATCACAAAGAGAGTCATTTATTGAAAAATATAAAGACAGGGTTGACTGGTATAACATCTCACGTTGTCAAAAATTATCTGAGGAATTCCTCGAACGTCATAAAGATAAAGTTAATTGGCCACTCATCTTTATATACCAAGATTTATCAGAAGATTTTAAGAAAAAATATGAAAAATACACAAAAAAGTAAAAACGATGAGTTATGATTATAGTTTAAAACTAGTTTTTTATTGATTGTAAAATGGTTGGTATTATAATTTAGATTAAACAGAGATGGTTAAAATGAATTTAATTAATCAAAGTTATAATGAGAATAAACAAAAATATATTTTAAAATTACACAGTGCACTAAATCAATTTAGAGAAAGAGCGGAAAAAGCTGGTTTAACTGAAGAGGATGTACAAAAAGAGGTGTGGAGTAACCGCAGTATGTAGGCTGCGGTCTTCCTGTTTCAGTGACTGTAGACTTCACAGTCTCCACAGGTGTAACTTTCCTAGATCCCCTAGAAGGTAGCTGAAAAAAGGAGAGAATATTCTCTTTTTTTATCAATCGGCTATTTACAAATCAGATGACCGATGATATAATACGAATAAATAGCAGAATGAGGGAGGCGAAATTAAGTCATGACTAAGACTAAGACAGTACATGAGGTAGTTAAAGATTTAATTAAAACATTTAATGTGCAAATTTCAGATTATCCACATGCATCAAGTTATAAACCATTGGAATACAAGAGTATAGGTTTTACATATTGGATCAGGGGTGACGGAAAAAAATTCAAATCTCTAGGTGAAATATATCCCTATCTTTATGGAATGAGAGATAAATACGAGTTTGATTGGTCGCTATTTGAGTATGTACCTAAATTTTGGGAGTGGTTAAAATCTCTACCCGGCGTTAAACCTATTGGAAAGGTTTCTGATTGGGCCGAGCATAGTAAACCTAGGGATGGTATTTTATATAAGGGTGTCATCTTTATATATGATGGTGGAAAAAATTCCATAATAGAATTTGGTAGTAGAAATAGATTTCGAAACAGCCTTTTATGGAAAATTGATAAAGTGAATGAAATACTCAAAATAGAATAATTAATTTAAGATGGAGGGAAATAGAATGGAAAGAGCAGAATTTTTAGAAAGTAGTGTCTTACAGAGTGCTTCCTATGACGAGATGATTAATCTATTAACCGTCACGTTTAAAAGCGGAAGATCTTATGATTTTTTCGATGTACCACCTAGTATTTGGGAAGAATTTAAAAAGGCAGAGTCAAAAGGACGTTTCTTCACTCAGAACATTAAAGGTAAGTTCAAACCTCGAGGTTTATAGAAACTATATTTTTATTTTTATATAAGAATGCTCTCTTCGGAGAGCATTTTTTATTTGCTTTCCTGTTTACAAATCAGATGACCGATGATATAATTAAAATAGAATTAAAAGAAAGGATGGTGTGTGATATGAGTAAGAGAAGTGAACTGGCTAAAATTGATAAAGAAATGGGGCTTAAGCCACGTGGTAGAATTAAAGTAGTAAGTGAAAAGATTTTTATCAAAGGTGAACCATTTTACAAGGTTAAATATGTTGAAGCGGCTGCTATGAATGATCTTCCACCTTCGTATTTAGATGGATATCCTCATTGCTACTATGTACCCGGTTCATATAATGATCCGGGCTATTTAGATGTTTATTGGATTGAAAATGGTACAAAACGTACTAATTATTTAAAACCTGGTAAAGTATACAAAGTACAACAGTTTGAAATGATCATGAAACAAATAAAAGAAGCAGGTGAACGTCTTGCTACTATGATTGAAGAGTGGCGAAAAATGTGCTTTGATGAGAATGATATTAATATATGGAAAGGTACTAAAGTTGATATAATATGATAATTAAAGAAAAGAAGGAGTAATGGAAATGCCTAAATTAGATTCAGTGAGATTTGATTTAAAACCTAATGCAATGTCGTATTATGATGTGATGAATATTAGTGACAAGATTCCAGACGATGTTAAGGAACAACTTGTGTTAGCTGTAGATAAAGATGACGTTGAAATTAACGATGCTTTAGAACATTTAGGTAGACAAGATGTTGCCGAGCCGATAACTCATATTTTTGGTTTCAGAATACGACTAGTCGATGTGACAATGTGGTGTTATAAAGATAAAATAATTTCATAAAAATTAAAGAAAGGAGATATTAATATTGTCTAAAATAATTAGTTTTAAATATGAATCAGTTATCCCTCATCTCAGCAAGTTTGAGATTAATGAAGAAGACAAGTCCATTGTAGCGCGGATTAGACTTGACGAAAGTGGAAAACCGATGAGTATTGTAGATGTATTAGTAATTCCTGATAGAGAAAAAAAACTCTTCTTTAAAGAACCAATTACTGATATTCTAAATGACGATCATTTACGACAAGTTTTGATTTATTCGATATATGATGTTGCTGGAATTCCTACAGAGGAGATATAAAAGTAAAAATGGCTGACATAGGTATAAAGGAACTTAAAAAAATAATATTGAAACAAGATTTTCTGTTAGACAAATTAATGAGTGCTTGTATTAATTCTGATGCTGTAGCAAATAGTTATTCAGAATATGCATGCAGAGAATTTTTAAAGAATATATATATGGCTTGGTGCGAAGTATATGTTGAGCACAAACCATTAATAAAAATAATTAAAGATCTAGAGTATGAATATATAACCGAAAAAAACAGAGAAAAAGTAAAATAATTAATAAGGAGAAGATTGGTGTGGATATTTTATTCAAGACAATTTTTGGATCCCACTTATATGGTACAGAGACAACAGATAGTGATGTTGACTATAAAGCTGTCTATGCTCCTACTTTAGAAGACTTAATTCTTGGTAGAGTAAAGCTAGATTCTAGTATTCGAGAGTCTAACAAAAAAGATATCCACACTAAATCTGATGCTAGTATATATGAGATTGAATATTATCCGCTACAAAAATTTTTAAAACATGCCACTGAAGGACAATTAGCTGCAATAGATATGCTTTATTCTCCACCACAGTTTTGGATAGGCAAAGTTAGTGATTTTTTTATCACTGAAGTGATCAACCATAGAGAAAAATTTCTAAGCAAAAATCTGATCAGATTCATGCAATACGCAGTTAAACAAGCAGCAAAATATGGTATTAAAGGTAGTCGATTGCATACTGCGACTAAATTTTTAAAGTTTTTTGAGAGTGTAAGTGAAAAAGCTAAACTTGGTGATGTTATTGCTGATATAGAGTCACTATTAGATGATCACTCTATGATACACTATGTTAGCGGTAAACCAGCTGAATCAATGTTAATAGTCTGTGATAAAAAATTCTCATTTACAACTAAAATTTGTTATATACGAGACACTCTTATGAGATTTGTCGACAAGTATGGTGCTCGCGCTAAGTTGGCGGTAATCGATAAAGGAATAGATAAAAAAGCTTGTAGTCATGCTTTTAGAGCAGCTTTTGAAGTAAAGGAGTTGGTGTTGACAAGAAATTTAGTTTTTCCATTAAAAGAAAGAGACTTTCTAAAAGACATAAAAACTGGTAAGTTGACTTATGTCGAATTTGCTCCAATGCTAGAAGAATTAATAGACGAAGTTAGTCGTCTAGTTATTAAATCTGATTTACCAGATACTCCTCAAATAGATGTAAATGAGATCATTAAAAAATATTATGCAGTAAAAAGTGCAATATTTTAATTGTTGAGTAATTCGTCCAATATTTGTTCTACTATACTTTCTAGTAAATTATTTTCATCAAAACAACGTGTGTTAATTAGATCAATAATTGCGGTGTATTGTTTATGTTCATCTACGAGTTCTGAATTTGTATTAGTTGGTAATATAATAAGATTAATCCATTTTTCTCTATTTTGACCAACTAAACCACGACAACAGTTTAACCAATATTCAATTCTAAAATTAGGTTTTACAATGTCATAGTAGCTCATAATTTGTAATCACCTGCTACACATAAATTATTTCTAACAGTCTATACAATTAATTTTCTGATTTTAAATAACATATAATAATTTTTTTGAAACGATAAAATTAATATATAGAAAAGATATATTTCTACCGGAGGTGGTGCTATCATATGTTCGAATTAGCTAGAAAGGGTGATTTTTTGGACAATTGGTCACCACTGAGCATCTATAAGAAATTTGATGATATATTTAAATATAATTCCAACATCTACTTTTCAGAAGACGAATACTACGATATCGTCGAATGCGATTTACCAGGGGTTGACAAAGAACATATTAAAGTGACATTAGATGAAGAAAGGGGTCATGTAGTCGTTGAAGCGGACAACAAAAGTGAATACAACAGAAGAAAATACCGTTATACGTTTTCAATCAATCCAGAAGATATCGATATGACGACTGATCCTTATTTGAGCTTAGACAAAGGTGTACTAACTATCAAATTCAAAAAATCGGAATACACAAAAACCAGAAATAAAAAAGAGAAGATTTTAAGAGTTGAATAGAGATTGATGGACTGATCAATCATAAGAAGAGGGCAGTAATTGCCCTCTTTTTTTGTTTACATTTTATGTTAAACATGATATAATATATATATGGTTGAAGATGAGAGGAGGTGTTCATGATGAAACCCGCTGAAAAGAATACATTATTGAACGAAGTACTTAATATTTTATACAACAGAGAGGAAAATATTATTAATAATAGATGTGTGTTTTGTGATAAGTTAGTAACAGTTGAGTCGTTTAGAGACGATGTTTCATTAAATGAATATACAATTTCAGGTCTCTGTCAAGATTGTCAGGATAGAATTTTTGTTGACATTAATTAAATGAATTATGATGAAAGGGAGGTTTTTTAAGGTGTCTAAAGTATACGCATTAGAAGAAAATTTAGGACTATTGAATCGTGTAATAGACGAAAATGAAGAGTTTCATTGGTTAAAAGATTATAACGTACGTTTTGCCATAGTGTATATACTTAATACGACAAAAGATGGAGAAACAATTCCAGCTTTTCAATCATTGCCCTACAAAGTTAAAGTTAACTCAGCCAAAGATAGATGTATTAAACATATTGATGTCGAGATCCATATCGATGAGTCATATTTCAATGAGGCGGACGACGAAGAGAAGGAAGCTGTTATCTTTGGAGCATTAAGCCAACTAGAAGTTAAATGCAAGGACGGCATGCCAATTCTTCAAGATGATGGTGTTGTTAAGTTAGTCTTGAAAAAGCCTGATATGGTGTTCGAAGGATTTTCTGTATGTGCATCGAAATATCGAACTAAGTCGCCAGAGCATAAAGCTTTCACTCAACTCACTGTCGAATTTAATGATATTTTGTTTTAAATAGAAGGAGGAGGAATTGAACCATAATGGTTAGAAAAAGGAAGAAGACTATTGAATTCAATGAGGTCCATAATGTAGTGATGGAGTTTTCAGCGGAATGCGACAGAAGAACTTTGGATAATCTCTTGCTGAAAATTGGAAAGCTACTGAATTCAGCTGGCATACAAAGCATTTACATTAAAGACGACTATTCTGTTGATTATGTTTCACCTGATGATTACAGAGATATTGATGTTAATGACGACGTCGATGCTGATGACAGTAATAAGAGTGATATTAATGTCGGTTAAAAAAATCAAAAATTTAAAATTTCGGCTGTTTACAAATCAGATGACCGGTGATATAATACAATTATCGTATAAAGGAAGGTGATATGAATGAATAAGGTAGAAGAATCTAAAGTAAAGGTTATGGATAGCGAGTCGGAGAAGCTTTATAAAAGGTACGTTGCTCTAAAAAAACAGTTAGAGGAGTTGTATAAAGAATTAGAAGAGTACAAAGATGAAGATGTTGAATAAAGGCGAATTGATTGACAAAAAATATTTTTAGTTATTTACAGATTATGAGATTTATGATATAATTATATTAGATGGAAAAATAAAGGAGGATGACCGGGAATGGCACATAGTTATATAAGGTCAAAAGTTTCAGATGGTGAGTTATTCAATTTCTATAAGAAGTATACAGCATTGAAGGCTGAGATAAAGGATTTAGAGAAGGAATTAGAAGCATATAAAGTTGAAGCACTTGATAAAGATGGTCCAACTAATGAGCGAATCTACTTGATGGAGACTATTCTTAAAAATGCTTTCACCCATATGTATGATGCTTATAAAGATTTGCTCAGTGTAAAACCATATGATCCTGATTACAAAGAAGGATATAGAGTATAAAAGAACATTGAAAAAATCAAACTTAATTTTGAGGAAATAGTGTAAGTTAAATAATAATAATATGTTGGGTCGATGAGTTGAGTTATCTATTTGGAGGTGAGCCCAACTCAAATTTCACCCAACACTATATACCACGGGTCGATGAAGATAGGTTCTCTTGGTGTCATTTACGGACATATTTTATTCAGCCTATCTTCAACAATTCATCCGCTTTACTTACATTGGGGGTTGGGGCTGCGTAGCGGACTCAACCCCTTCTTTTTAAAATATAAGATAATAATTGATTTAAGGAGTGAATTAAATGAAGGACAATTATATATCATTGATTGAACAGAATGGTCGACAAGTATTAGATTTAAATCGAGTAAAAAACAACGCCGGTGGTTATGTATTCGAATTAGATAAGTGGAAAATGTTAGACCGCTTCTTAATTCTTGGATCTGAGAAGAATACTTATTATAGTTCGGCTAAAGAATTAACGATCGATAACGCCCGAAATATTTTAAAACTGTTAAAAGAAGATGGTAAACGAGTAGTCGATCGTGTAGTTGAGATAAGTTATTCAGGTAGAGCGCCAAAAAATGATCCAGCTATTTTTGTTTTAGCGTTGGCTTCAGCTGCCGAAGATGCCGATACAAGATCATATGCTCTAGAGATGATGCCATTAGTGGTGAGAACTGGTACTCATCTATTTCAGTTTATTAATTATTGTGATAAGCTACGTGGTTGGGGTAGAGCTCTACGTAATTCCATCTCTAAGTGGTATACAGATAAAGACTTAAGTCAATTAGTATATCAAATTATAAAATATAAATCTAGACACGGTTGGAGTCACTGCGATGTGTTAAAGAAAGCTCATCCTAAACCAAAATCACCTCAACAAGATTTTTTATTCAGAAGTATCACTAGAGGGCTAGATGATAATGGATTAGATTTAATATTAGACGAAGATTTAACACGATATTATGTAGCATCTACATTAGGTACAAAATTCAATCCTGATAATCCAACAGATATTAATACAGTTGCCAAATTGATCGTACAATATGACTTGCCTAGAGAAGTAATACCAAACCGGATGTTGAACTATCCAATCATTTGGGAAGCTTTGTTAGAGACGGGCATGCCCTACACAGCAATGTTGAGAAACTTGGGCAAAATGTCATCTGTCGGTGTTACTAGAGAATTGTCTGAGACTACTAAGAAAATAGTCGATACACTTACTAATACTACTATAATTCAGAGAGCTAGAGTGCATCCAATAAATATACTAGCAGCTAAAGTGGTATACAGTCAAGGTGCTGGATATCGTGGTTCAAATACCTGGTCAGTTAATCAACAAATCTGTGATGCACTAGAAACAGCATTTTACGAGTCATTTAAATATCTTGAACCTATTGGTAAAAGATATATGATAGCTATTGATGTTTCTAGTTCAATGGTGTATGAAAATGTTCCTGGATTAGATTTTCTGACTGCTGATGTGGTCTCAGCTGCTATGGCTATGGCTTATATTAAAAAAGAAGATTATGTTACAACTGTTGCCTTTTCAGATGAATTAATACCGGTACATTTATCAAAACATATGTCTATCGATTCTGTTATTTATGAACTACAAGCAATTGAATTTGGAGCTACAGATTGTGCATTACCTATGCTCTATGCTGCTGATAATAATATACCAATAGACGTCTTTATTATATGGACAGATAATGAAACTTGGTATGGTGATGTCGATCCTCATATCGCACTTAAAAGGTACAGAGATAAAACAGGTATTAATGCTAAGCTAGTTGTATGCGGTGTAACAGCAACTAATTTTACGATCGTTGATCCTAATGATCCTGGAATGTTAGACATCGTTGGGTTTGATTCAGCCGTACCAATGTTAATCGATGAATTTTCCAAAGAAACATTCTGATATGAATAATAATTTTTATATAGAGCCAACAGCTAATGTATATATACACAACTTACTTATAATAAAAACAGAGAGGAGGAGTATTGTGGAGTGAATTATCTAGATAAAAGAGTATCAAGCATTAGATTAATTGATTTTTATAGAAAATACAATGATTTAAAGAATAAATTAAAAGAATTAGATAAAGCACTTGAAGAATATAAAGCTGAAGTATTAGATAATACAAAACTAGAAGATGATAAAATATTTATTAAACAAGTACACTATAAAACAGCGTTTAAAAATTTAGTTGAAGCTCATGAAGAATTGGTTAATATTGAAGTTTGCAACTATAATCAATATAATAGTCAATTGTTTGATGAATATGCCTAATTTGAGGTGAGTGAATGAAGATTTTAGGTTATGAAATTAGAGTGTATTGGGATAATGATTGGGAGCAATTAAGAGCAATTTGGAGTAAAAAAATTAAATATAATTGGTATAGTTTTACTTTCATACGTATATGTTGGTTTTTTAATTCTGGTAAGAATAGAGAGCTAGATAAGAACATTGGGACTAGATTCAAACATTGTAAATTTCCTAGGACTAGCTTTGAACTTAATTTAGGTTTATTAGGTTTTAGCTTAAACTTAGCAATATCGAAGTATTAATAAGAGGTTGAAGATAATGAAGATATGTAAATATAATTCACCGTTCAAATCTATTGTTATAACCTCTAATGATGGTAGTAGATTTGTTACTCTCAGCTTTTTTAATCCCTTTTCATTAAACTGTTGCTTATTAGATATCTTTTTTATGGTCGATAAAATAATTCCTGGTATTGAATTAGGTTTATCATTTATCTTTTTCTCAGCTTTTTATAGAAAAAATAAACCTGAAACAACTAAATTTTTTAATGAATTAGAAGAAAAAATTAAAAATAAAACTCTTAAGACATATCCGTTAGATGAAGTGCTAGATAAATTAGAGAGATAAAGAGTAGTTAAAGGAAGGAGATTAAGAAATGAAGTGTGAACATTGTGGTGGTGAGCTAATACCAATCGATATAGACATTGATGGTTATTATATTAAAGCGTGGATCTGTAACTGCAATTCTGACTATGATACACTGAATTTAACTGACGATAGAGTTATAGAGTGGGCAAAACAACGCGATGAACTTGGCTTTGATGAGCGAGAGATATGGAGTTTACAAACACGTATAAGCAATTATATATTGCCCAGATTAAAACTCTATAGAGATATATCTGTTGGTAGACCAGGTAATGTTTCTACGATCGAAGAATGGCATGATATATTAGATAAGATGATAAAAGCATTTGAAATTTCGTCGTTAATTTTCGAACACAGATCTGATCCATATTATAACATTAATACTGAAGAAGGGTATAATATTTACAAAGAAGGTATGGAATTATTTAAGGAGTACTTTCTAGATTTGTGGTATTAGTTTAATGAATACAGAAGGGCGGTGCTACCATGATTTATATAATATTCGATTTAGAAGCTACTTGTGATGCTAAGCAGAATTTCGTCAGCGAAACTATCGAAATAGGTGCTGTAAAGTTTGATAATAATCATAAAATCAGTGAATTTCAAAGCTTTGTGCGACCAATTGAAACACCTATAACTACCTTTTGCACCGCTTTAACCGGTATTAATAAGAGTACTGTAATATTTGCTCCATTATTTCCAGAAGCTTATAAAAATTTTATTAACTGGGCATATATAGAAAATGATCAACCATTATTTTGTTCTTGGGGATTTTATGATAAAAAACAATTAATTTGTGATTGTCTTAGACATAATATATCATACAAAGAAATTTTAAATCATGTTAGCTTAAAACACGAGTTACCAAAGATATATGATAAAAATAAATTACCTGATAGAGGTATTGGAATGAGGAAAGCTTTGAACTTGCTTAATATACCATTAGAAGGTAAACATCATAGGGCAATTGACGATGCTAAAAATATAAGTAAAATATTTTTATATTATTATGATAAATGGAGTTTCGTTAAAAATTAGATATTAAATTAAGGAGGTGATATTATGTCTGATAATGATAAAAAAATAGTTCTTTCTAAAAAGCAAGCAATATTTATTGTAGCTTTGATAATAGTTATGGGTGTAGTTATGCTGATTCTTTAAGTGTGTAAAAAGGGATCAATCGATCCCTTTTTAATTTTTATTAATTGAAGAAAGGAGAATATATAGTGTATACATTTATTCCTTGTGTCTGTAAGTCTCCAGATTGTGCAATTATAGTGGTTAAGAATGAAAGGAGTAAAATTTTAGATAATACTGAAGCAAATCATTATATAATATACCCTATATATTATGAAGATTATACTCCATATAATGCTGATAAATGGTATAAGATAGGTTTACCATTTCGTTTAATAAAGAGATTTTTTAAATATTTACGTAAACTTATTACTAATAATTTATATATAAATTATGACATTGCTTTAAATAAAGAAGATATAGATGAATTGCTTAAATTTGATCATAGTATTGAGTACGATCCGGCTGAAGATTTACATCACGGGTTATGTTTTATAACTAGTAAAGTTAAAGTTGATATAACTGAAATACCATTCTTTGTATTATTTAATTTTTTGTTTAATGGCTATATCGCCGGATACTTTGTTAAGTATATCGACAGAAAAGGAATATACCGACCAGAATATAGTTACTTAAGATTTAGTATATTCCAAAAATAAATTTTATAATTTGTAGGGGTTGTATTATGTACAATAATTTAAAAATAATGGTTAATAATTTAGTATTATATATTAAAAAAATTATTAAAATTATAAAACGCCCAGTTGATCAAGTAAAAAATAAGAATAGATGTAGGAATATAGAGAAGATCGAACTCGAGCTTCTACAATATCGAAAATATATGAATGAACAAGAGAATTATAAAGAAAAAATTAGAGAAGAAAGCGAGATAGCTGAGTGGTTGGGACAAGATTCATTCACTATTAAGCCATTAACTCCTGAAGAAGAACGACGATTAGAATATCTTTTGACTATATATAATAACAATAAATAAATTGGCTATTTACATTTCAGAGGCTGGATGATATAATTATTATAGATATAAAAATTGATAATTTTTAAGGAGGAAGGAAAAATGGCTTGGACGAAGGTAGAATGCAGTGAATATGGGATGCTCTTCAATTAATTTTGCAAAAAGGTAAAGATCACTTATTAGATGAACCAAAATTTTATGATTTAAAATTTCTTTATAATGAAACTATTGAGCAGGAGTGGGAATAAGGAAGTAAACTATACATTCTTAAAATATGGGAGAGATGGTTTTTAATGGCAATGCGTAAAAAGTCCAAAGCTACTAGTTGGAAATATGATGGGAGGCGTGGAAAGAGATTAGCAAAAAAATTAGCTAATACTTATGAGCGACGTGAGAGTAAAGATGTAATAAACAGAGAACTTCGAAGATTACCAGCCAATGACTAGAATAATTAAGCTTCGATTTATATAATATTTAAGGAGGAATAAAGATGATAGGAACAGTTGATTACATTCGCATAATTAGAGAGTTAATTAAAATTATTAATGAATGGTGTGATGATCCGAAAGCGTGTGGGTGTGATACCTTTGAGTGTATGGGAACATGTTTAGCCGCAAGATCTCGTGATGTTGTACAAGAAGCTATGAATATAATTAATGATATGGATATAGAGATTTAGAATAATAAGAACGGTGTATTTTATAGTATATCTAAGTTTAATATAAAGTGTTATATAATATTTAATTAAATGGAGGATTTAATAAGATGCAAAATTTGACAAATGATAAGAATTTAAAATTTGTTGCTGTTTGTACAGAGTGTTGGGGGACATTAACTGGTAATGTTAGTTTAACTAGAGACGGTATTTATTTGATTAAAATTAATCCGCATAAATGCCAGGATGTAATAAACAGCTCCAAAACTAGTGATTAACAATTTAGTTATAATTTTAGAATTTTGAAGAAAGTTATGAAAGGAGTTTTAAGTTTATGACTAAACGTAGAAAGTTTACGCTAGAAAATGAGATCGAAAGGTTACTTATTGATGGTTATAATAATGCTAATACTTATGTACCAGCGATAACTCCTAGAATGTATGCTGTTGAGTGTGAAAAACAAAGCATTGAAGAGCCCGAGTTTAAAAGAGATATTGTATATACTCTTCGTTTTGTGATTGAAAAACAGATTCGAGTACCTGAGGAAAATAAAGAAGCTTTTGATTTAGTACGTAAAACTCTTACGTCTGAAATTCTAAATGAAATATATGGTGAAGTCATGAGAGAACTAGTTGGTTTAGATTACAATTTTATCAAAGTCATTGGAAAATATGGAAGGGACAATGATATAATAGAAATATACGACAAGGTACAGGAACTGATAAAATTAATGACAGTTGAACGATAATAAAGATATATAATTAGCTTTAATAATTTATAAAGTTAGTGAAAGACGAACATTAATTAGGTGGGTGATTTTATGAGGTTGGCAGTGTTGAAAATAGGAGGAAGATTAGCTGCTAATAATCGATCATCGACAGGTGGAGTTAATGAAACAATTGAAATATGTAAACGGCTTGTTAAATACGATATCAATGTTACATTTTTTACCAAAGTTTTAGAATCTGATGGTAAAATACCAGGAATTGATATTATAGACTTAAATAAAGAATCTTTTAAAACTATAAATAAAAAGAATTATGATTTATTATTAATGTTTAACGGCAATGCTAATTTCTTTGGTGGAGTAGAAGACGAACTTTCTATTTTAAATTATATGGTAATTAATAGTTATGACGGTAAAGTTTTATATTGTTTAACAGATTTAAATCTTATTTTAAAACAGATAGATAAAGTAGTTGTTAATAAAGATTGGGGTAGTAAATATAATGTCGGAGATTTAAAAATAGTAAGAGACGATATATACTTAGTATCACAAGCTGCAGAAAATCATGAAATTTATAAAAAATTTATTAAAAATGGTATAAATTTGAAAAAAGATCATATATATCATTTTCCTTGGGAAATGTTTCCTACATTCAGCCTAGATAATTATAATAAAATATTTCGATCAGTAGATTTGATTTATGGTGGTACATTCAGAAGTGGTAAAAGAGAAAAAGATTTAATTAAATATTATTTTGGATATCCAGAAGATATAAAAGTAGAATTATTCGGTAATATACAATTAAATCAATTTAAAAATAAAGACGCTACAAACTTATGCCCACCTGTATTTTCAAAAAAATTGCCTTATAAAGAATATATTGAAAAGACTTCTACCGGTCTGTCTAGCGTTATAATCGCTGATCCGTTATATAAGATGAGTGGCATGCGTACTACTCGTTTTTTTGAGTGCATACGAGCTGGAAATATCGTGTTTATCGATAAGGAATATTATTTTAATACAGAATTCTTTTTTGACGATAATGAGCTATTAAAAGATATGTGTGTAGTAGACAGTAGAGATGAAGTTATCGATAAAATAAGATATTTTAAAAACAATACTAAAGCTAGAAATACATTTATCAATATACAACGATCAGCTATCGATTTTATAACTGAAGATTATTATTATAAAAAACTATTGAATATTTTAGAGGAAATACGCGATGGATGATTATAAAATTGATATTAATGAAGCTTATATTTTAAATACTTTTAATCAAAAAGATATTAAAGATTGGGATCTTATCAGCAAAAATGTCGGTAAATATTTTATAAACGATAATCCACCTTTAAAATATAAGCGATATCCAGGTTTTGTATTTGATAATGAAATTAAAGCTGCCGCATATTATAAATATATATTTAACAATTATATTGATATGGAAACTCCACCGAGAGGAAATTTAACATCATCACTGAAATACGTATTTATTGGTTATAAACCTGGTACTAAAGACAGCGAATTAAGTAAATGTGAATCAGCATGGTTATTCGGTCCGACAGCGAATATTCTAGACAATCTTTTAACATGTTTTAAAATATATCCTTATTTCACGAATTTGGCGCATGAGAGATATGCCGATACCTTTGACTTAAAGAACATAATGAATGAAATTGCATTTATTAAATATGTAATCAATAACAATATTGTATGTGTTTTCTTAGGAAAATTTAGAGAATATGAAGAAGTTATTAAATACACTGAAAATGATTTAGATATCAAATGTATACGAATATGGCATCCTGCTTATATCTATCGAAATGGTAATTCTAAAGAATTATTTGAAAAATGGATTAATAAATTTAAAAAGGAGATTGAAGGAAAATGATTATTATAGTTGAAGGAATGGACAGATGTGGAAAGGATTCTTTAATTAAATATTTAAAAAAATATTTATATGACCGTGATTATATAAAATCGGTTCAAGTCCTTCACTATAGTAATCTACCTATTCAAGATAAATATAGAGTAATAGAAGCTTCTTATGTTTTATATACTGATATGTTTGAGATAGCTAAATTTTCTCTAGATAAATTTCATTTAATAATGAATCGAGCTCATTTGGGTGAGTGGGTATACGGTTATATATACAGAAATTATAAAGCGACATTTATTTATGATATTGAACTTAATTACATTGATTTAATGGACAAGATATATTTAATAACATTAGTAGATTCTAGTTTAAAATGCCTTGAGAGAGAAGATGGTAATTCACTGTCTGAAGCTGACAAAAATAAAGGTAAAATTGAATGCGAACGATTTATAGAAGCAACGAAATTATCATATATAAAGAATAAAATTTGTGTCGATATAAAAGATAAAACACCTCAAGATGTACAAGAGGAGGTGTTTAAATTTATTGAAAATAAAAAGCAGAAATAATAAATCGAAATTTGTTGAGCTAATTAATAAAAATATAGATAAAGTACGTGAATTTATATTTGTTAATATACCACCTGAAAATATAAGACATACTTCTTATATATATAAAGATAAAATTACAATTAAATGTCCGTATTGTGGAGATACTAGAAATAAATATAAATTGGTTATCAACTTAGATTGGTGTAATTTTAAATGCTTTCGTTGTGGTGAATCTGGTTCGATTATAAAACTATTTAAAGATTTAGATATATATCAACAATTTTCTGAATTAATATCTGGATTTTATAATTTATCAAATTTTGATATCAGTACGTTATTCAGATCAGCCGCTGCTACCTCGCATAGAGAGCTAATCGATGATAATACATCTAAAGAAATTAATATATTTATTAAAAATAATGGATTAGTAAGCATTAATAAAATATCCACCGCTAAAGAATACGCTCTTAAAAGAGCTTTTTTTAATCAAGATGAAATAGAATCTTACTTAGCTGATGATAAATATATATATGTTCCAATAGTAATATTTGATAAAATTGCCGCGTACATGGCTAGAAGATACGTTGAAACAGATACTATTCCTAAATATATTATACACACTTTTAATAAAGATGTACCATTGATCGGGTTTCTGGATGAAGTCATAAATAACATGTCATCGAACGATTTATATATAACCGAAGGATATTATGATTCTTACGCTATCAATTATGCTATGACTAATTATGTATCTATTTGTACTTTTGGTAAAAATAAAGTAAAGAATATTAAAAGAATTGTAAAATATTTTCCTGAAAATACTAATATTTATATAACATTAGATAGTATTGTTAAAGACCCAGCTATCATTAATGATACTTATAAAATGGGAGATGAACTGAATAAGTATTTCACCAATATGTATGTTGTTAACTTAGATGAAGGAGATCCAGCAGAAATACTTGAAAAAAATGGTCCACTATATTTAAAGAAATCTTTAAAAGAAAACATAATACCATATGTTAAATATAAAATTTTGTTCGCTTTAAAAAATAAAAGAACTAGAGAAAGGAAGATGAGAGTACGTGTATAAATTTATTCTGATTAGTGGCAAAGCCGGCGCAGGCAAAGATACTGTTGCAAGAATTTTAAATAGAAAATATGGTTTTAAAGATTATCGTTATGCTGATAATTTGAAAAAAGTATTATTATTTGCTGGTTGGGATGGTAAAAAAGACTTAAGAGGTAGGAAATTATTACAACATGTTGGAAGTGCTTTTCGTAAATGGGATCAAAACTTTTGGGTTGATAAATTGATGAGAGATATCGTTGATGATATAGATAAAGGTTATAATAAGTTCTGTATTGCTGATGTCAGACATAAAAATGAACTTTATTATTTCAAAGACTATATAAAGAAAATAGTACCCAATTCAAAATTTGTATATATCCGAGTAATTAGTTCGGTAAATTTATTTGAAACAAGAGAGATGGACGAAGAGACGTTGACTGATTCCAGTGAGACTGATCTAGATGATGTCACACCAGATTATATTATATATAACACAGTTAAAGATAATTATGATTTTCTAGAGTCACAGCTAGAGTCCCTGATCAAAAGCGAATTTGGTGATGAGGAATGAATCGACGTAGTTATTATTCCTCCAATTAATATTAATACTATAATTTGCTAGTTTAAATATTTTATAAAACACATAAGCTGTCTTTTTCTTCGCTGGAGTTAATGATTTCTTATATATGTGTTTAGAATACCACTCTCGATATTCATCGTGTTCTATTTGATTTATTAAGTATTCATAATTAAGTGCTTTATTTTTTAATGCCATTTTTTCCTCTTTAGTAAGGTATTTATTAACTAAAAAATTTTGCCACTTATTTGGATCAATAATATAATACTTATCAAAACATACTCTTACTAATCCCTCAAGTAGACCAAAGCCTCTACCAGTTCTGAATATAGCAACAGCACCTTGACCACCAGCTGAAGCTTTTTGTCCATATCTGTTGATAATTGGTCGTTGATATTCTAGAACTGCTGTGGCATGTTTATATTTTTTGAACAATGATACTATAGCATTAACATCATACCATTGCTTGTATGCACTATTATCATCGAGTATCTCCATTGGCATTGCAACAGTTTCTAAATATAAACCATCTGAATCTAAAATCGTAATAGCACCGTTGATTCCTGGATCAATTCCTAGATACAAATCGACTATCTCTCCTTTAAAATAAATAACTAATTTAAATCATATTATAATATAAATTAACTTTAAAAGAACAAAGCGTTTATAACATACCAAATAGGTGGTGGTTATATTGCTTAAGAATATTACATGTGGTGTACTATATTGACATAAAGATAAATTTTTGATTTGTCATGCGACAATGACTCCATGGTGGAGTATTCCTAAAGGATTAAGAAATAACGGTGAGAGTTTAATTGAAGCTGCTGTTCGAGAATTGAGAGAAGAGACTGGGATTGCACTTCGAATTAATGATCTGAGTTTTGTAGGAGTATTTCCTTACAGAGATAATAAAAATTTAGCTTTGTTTGAATATAGAGCGAATAAACCATTAGATATGAAACTATTGTCATGTACATCGTTTTTCAAACACGAACCAACTGGTAGATATCTGCCTGAAGTTGATGATTATAAAATGACTACTATAAATGAAGCAAAACAGAAGTTAAATAAGAGCCTATACAGAGTTATAAGAAAATTTACGGAGGTTCGACAGAGTTGATTAATTCAAAAAATATTTCTTATAATGAAAAAGATAATATTGTCGGTGTTAACTTAAATAGAATAG
>ERZ773359.3179-NODE-3179-length-19303-cov-10.740389_pt1 | contig 19303 bp, 15 predicted proteins | sample MGYA00374955_ERZ773359 | MGnify/ENA primary metagenome ERZ773359 (study PRJEB29098, sample SAMN04486028) | biogas fermenter metagenome | study: EMG produced TPA metagenomics assembly of the Biogas fermentation microbial communities from Germany - Plant 4 DNA1... | reverse complement strand
TAGCTAGGATAACGGTAGCCAGAAGCTACAAAAAAGGCGAATTGATATATATGGCCGGAGATAAGGGAGAAAGACTGTTTGTCATCCATAAGGGGCAGGTCAAGATATCAAGACTTACCCCTGCAGGAAAGGAACAGGTTATAAGGATATTAGGGCCAGGGGAGTTCATGGGAGAATTATCCCTTTTCGTTCAAAAACCTCAAACGGATAATGCAGAAGCCTTAGAGGATACGACCATATGTGTAATAGATGGTGAAAAATTAAAAAATCTTATGGGCAAATATCCGAGCATTGCCTTTAAGGTTTTGGAGGAATTAAGCTCTAGGTTGGACAAGGCGGAAAAGTTAATCCAGCATCTAGGTAGCCACGATGTGGAAACTAGAATCGTAGAAACACTATTAGAGCTAGCCGATGATAAGGGAGAGGTTCTTCTCAATATAAGTAAAAAGGATCTAGCCTCCCATATGGGCATGAGCCAAGAAACCCTTAGCAGGAAGCTAACATATTTTCAGGAAATGGGTTGGATTAAACAAATTGGACATAGGCGGATAATTATACTAGATGAGGAAGCATTAAAAACGCAATATAGTAAAGGATGATTATATGTGGGGAGATAAAAGGTATCATACATTAAATTATGAGCTGAGAAAGGAATTTGGTCAGAAGGTAATGAAGCTATCCCTAGATGGAGGCTTTACCTGTCCCAATAGGGATGGAACTTTAGGAAATAGAGGGTGTATCTTCTGTGGAGAAGAAGGTTCTGGAGAGTTTTCAGGGTCCAGGACCTTAAGTATTGAGGGGCAGATTGAGGAACAAAGGAAGCTTCTATCAAAAAAGTGGAAGACGGATAAATATATAGCCTATTTTCAAAACTTCACCAATACCTACTCCACTTATGAGGATTTAAAAGAGAAGTATTATGCCGCCCTTTCTCATAAGGGGGTAGTAGGTTTAGCCATAGCCACAAGGCCTGATTGTTTATCGGAAGAAGTACTAGAACTTCTATCTGAATTAAATGAAAAGACCTATCTATGGATAGAATTGGGCCTTCAAACCATCCATGAAAGAACTGCTAAATTTATTAGAAGGGCGTACCCATTAAAAGTTTATGATGAGGCGATAGAAGAGTTACAAAAGAGGAATATAAGGGTAGTTACCCATTTGATATTTGGTTTACCTGGTGAATCTAAAGAGGACATTCTAGATTCAGTTAGATATGTGGCTAATACCAAGACTTGGGGGGTAAAATTTCATCTATTATATATACAGAAGGGAACGGATTTATATGAATACTATTTAAAAAATCCTTTTCCAGTATTTAGTAGAGATGAATATATATCCTTGGTAGCAGATGGTCTTGAACTACTTCCTGGGGATATGGTAGTCCATAGAGTAACGGGGGATGGTAAAAAGGATTTATTATTTGAACCTAGATGGTCTTTGGATAAATTAAGGGTTCTTTCAGGCATAGATAAGGAATTGAAAAGGAGAAATTCTTATCAAGGATTAAAATATTAATAATCCTCACAGCCTTCACCCTTCTAGCATATTATATATTGCACAATAATATGAAGAAAGGTGATAGATATGGAAAATAGATATGGAAGTATGCAGGTTTGTCCCCCAGGGAGTTTTTCTTATATTATAAGACCGGGAGATACCCTATTTCAATTGGCAAATAGGTTCAACACTACAGTAGAGGCTATTATGAGGATTAATCCAGGAATTGACCCAAATAGGCTTCAAATCGGCCAAAGCATCTGTATACCAGGAGCAACGACTCCACCACCAGGAACTTGTCCTAATGGATTTTTCCACGTAGTAAGGGCCGGGGACACATTCTTTAGATTGAGCCAACAATACGGAGTAAGTGTAGATGCCATAATAAGGGCTAATCCAGGAGTAGATCCAAATAGGCTGCAGATAGGTCAAAGAATTTGTATACCTGGAGGAATGCCACCACTACCACCATGTGTTAATGGATTCTACTACACCATTAGAGCTGGAGATACTATATTTGCTCTTAGTCAGCGATTTAACGTAAGCGTTGAAGCCATAATTGGTGCTAATCCTGGAATAAATCCAAATAACCTTCAAATCGGCCAAACCATTTGTATTCCAAGAGCTATGATGCCCTCACCACCATGTCCTAATGGATTCCTTTATTCCATAAGGGCAGGAGACACCCTATTTGCTTTAAGTCAAAGATTCAATGTAAGCGTAGATGCCATAATAAGGGCTAATCCGGGGATAGATCCCAACAATTTACGAATTGGGCAATTAATATGCATACCAACCTTCTAAAAGAGGAGCCTAGGCTCCTCTTTTTTGTATTTAACCATTAACATTCCCCTTTACAGCTGCATAGTATATAGTGCAGATAATTATATAATGGAAAGGTGGGTTAGTATGAGCGATAGACATGATAAAGATGGAAAATGCCCAAGAGGCAGTTTCCCATATACCATCAAATCTGGGGATACCCTCTATCTCTTAGCCCAAAGATATAATACTACAGTAGAGGCTATTATGAGGTTAAATCCAGGCATTGATCCAAAAAATTTACAGATAGGGCAAGTAATATGTATACCAAGCGAAAAACCGATGCCACCTTGTCAAGATGGATTCTACTATACCATTAGACAAGGAGATACATTCTATAAATTGAGCCAGCAATTTGGCGTAAGCGTAGAGGATTTGATGAGGGCTAATCCAGGGGTAGATCCAAATAATCTTCAAATCGGTCAGGTAATATGCATTCCACACAAAGTATCTCCAATACCACCCTGCCCCAACGGATTCTATTACACCATAAAGACGGGAGACACTATATACGGCCTTAGCCAAAGATTTAATGTATCTGTTCAAGAGATATTATACGCCAATCCAGGCATCGATCCAAACAATTTACAAATAGGCATGCAAATCTGCATACCTAGAAGGATGCCAGATTATTCATTACCACCATGCCCTAATGGATTCTACTACACCATAAGGCCTGGGGATACCATATTTATGATCGGCCAGAAGTTTAATGTACCAGCACAAGAAATTATCCACGCAAATCCGGGTATCGATCCAAACAACCTACAAATTGGGCAAGTAATATGTATCCCTAGAAAATGTGTAGTATTCTGTTTCTAAAAGGATAAAAGCCCAAACTTGGGCTTTTATCCTTAATGTTTTAATTTAATCCTTTCTTCACTTTCATAGAAAATGTCCTCTTCTTTAACTCCCTTATCAAGAAGTATTCTATAGCTATCCAAAATCATATTTTTTGATCCGCACATATAAACCTTATAACCTTCTAAATCCATATCCTCTAACAGATGGGTTACATATCCCCTTTTAAGGGAGCTATCCTTATCTCGTGATACTATAGGCAGGTAATGGAATCTTTCATCCTCCTTTTCTAAAGCTTGGAAATAGTTTCTATATAAGAATTCATCCTCATATCTTTGACCATCTAATAGTTTTACATCCTTTATATTTGGATTATTGGTTAGGACTTCCTTAGTCAAGCCGATAAAGGGGGTAATACCTATTCCGTTGGCAATGAATAATATCTTTTCACTAGAGTTATCTGCCACCAATTCATTCCCCATAGGGCCTTCCAATTCTACTATATCGCCTAGCTTAAAGTTATTAAATATTATATTGGTTCCATACCCTCTTTCTACCTTCTTGATTATGACGCTTAATTTAGTACCATCCTTATTAAAGGATGAAATAGAATAGGCTCTAAAGGCCTTGGGTTCATCTTGAATCTTTATTAAAATAAACTGGCCTGCCTTATAATCCACCCTTTCAGGAGATATAAAGGAGAAGGTATATTCCCTAATATCTTCCCTCAACTCCTTAATATCTGTGATTTTAGCTTTGATTTTTTGCCTATTTTCATAACCTATTGGATTGCTGTTTTTCTTTAATTCCAAGGCTTCTTCCTTAGTCCTCAAGGACAGTATGTTTGCTGGACAGTTTTCAATACAGGTGGCACATTTAATACAGTTGATATCGTGGAATTGATTATCCTCTCCAAATTCCAGGTAGGGTGTTAGTTGGAAGGGGCATACCCTTGAACACTTTCCACATCCATGGCATTTATCGATGTTTTCAATGGTTACCTTCTTCTCAGTCTTTTCTGTAACCCCAACCATTCGACCTAGTTTATGGGTTAATTTTTGGATGCTGCCCATAGGGCAGAATTGACACCAAGTCCTCGGATTTATAAGTACTGCAAACAGGCCTCCAACTATTAGAACCATTAGGTAGGTTGTTACAAATACTAAACCCAGCCTGTCTAAAAAGTCGTAGCTTCCCCATGTATTAAAGGCCTTTATCAACTTCCTGGAGAAATTGAACATAAAGAATATAAAGAAGCCTATGGCCATATACTTGGATTTTAAGAATTTTGGAATCTTCCTATTAAAGCTTATGGGCAGAGTAATTCTATCGAATAAGGAACCATGGGGACAAAAATTACCGCACCAGTACCTGCCTGTAAAGAAGGAAGTGGTAGTTAAACCTAGCATTATCAATATTACCAGTAAACCCAGCTTTGGTATCCATAATCCGCCAATGGCTACTAAAACGGTAAAAATCCAGGCGTTTCTTCTTATGCTAGTAAAGGTTCTGTTGGTTTTGATATAATAGTTATCCACAAAATCCCTCCTAAGACCATTATATACTATATAGGGGTATACGGTTATTATATCTTTAACTTAAATCTTTGTAAAGGGCAAAAAGAAAAAACCCCTAGATAGGAGTTTCTATAATAGATATTAGGGTTACTAATAATATGCTAAATAGAATAAATAATATGGTGCTTATTACTAATGGCCAATTGAATATCTTTTCGTCGGAAGTGTACCTATATCTCCTTAAATTTATACCATTTATCCTTGCTAATAGGCGTATTAGTAGGAATAGGGCGATAATTGAAAAAACTACCTGTAGAAAACTGCCAATAAAACTGGGGCTAGTCCCATATCCGGTATCAAGGCTGGGAGTATAAAGATATTTTAACATTATGGGAAAGCCATTATTTATAAAATGAAATATTATGCTTGAAAATATGGAGTTTGTTGCAAATACCAGATAGCTTGCTATAAAACCTGCTATAAAGGTATAGACAAATTGGAAAAAATTTAAGTGGAGCATGCCAAACATAAATCCATTTATCAAGGCAGCTACAAAATAGCTTTTATTCCTATAACCATCCAATATAATTCCCCTCATCAATACCTCTTCCAATAGAGCCGGGGTTATGGCAGAAAAAACAAGGCTTTCCAAAAAACTCTCATAGGGGTTATCTGCTATTATATTGGCCAATTTATCTCCGAATAGGCCAGTATATATATCCACTATGGTTACCATAATTGGTAGGGAAAAAAACCAGATAATAAATATAATAATGGTACTTCTTAAATTCAAAATTTTAGGCTTTAGAATTCTGTCTCCATAATCTTTATGGATAAACAAATATATGCCAATGGGTATTAAAAAGGCTATGAATTGGTATGCATTAGAGGGTATAGGCAGAAATTGCACTATAATAGACCATATGATAACAGCCATATAAAATAGATTGACTTTTAAGATTAAGGATTCTTTTCTTAAAATTTTGCCTTCCATGACGCTCTCCTTTAAATGTAATAATAATTCCATTATACATGAAGTTGAATTATTCTCCAAGCCTTAAGCTGGGGGAGCTTTAATGTAATGAAGAAAAGTTTGACGAAAATTGCGTAAAGACTGAAACTAGAATATCATCGAATAAAAATATAAAATAATAAATAAGGTAAAAGCTAATTTCTTTTTAATAGTGGCGAAAAAATGATTTAGATATATAGTATAATATATTTACAAGGTTGGGTTTAATGGATATCAAATTATTAACAATATTTGTAATAGAGGATTAACTATGCTATAATTCACTTAACTCAAATATATTATGTAAATATGATTGCCATATATTAATAGGATAGGAGGTAGGGCAGGTAAACTGCACTGATATTATGATAAATTTACGTTTAGGTTTAGATGTAGGTTCTACTACTGTTAAACTAGTAGCATTAAATTCGTCTTACAACATAGTACATAGAGTTTATAAGAGACACTATTCGGATGTTAAAAACTGTGTTAAGGACGTTATATTAGATGCTTATAAGAGGTTTAAAAATGAAGTAATAACCATAATGGTAACAGGTTCTGGAGGACTTTCCGTCCATAAGTGGCTTAATATTCCCTTTATCCAAGAGGTAGTGGCATCTACAGCGGGTATTAGAAAGTTTATTCCCCAGACGGATGTTGCTATCGAACTGGGTGGGGAAGATGCAAAGATAACCTATTTTGACGGAAATGTTGAGCAGAGGATGAATAGTATTTGTGCTGGTGGAACTGGTGCCTTCATAGATCAGATGGCATCATTACTTGAAACGGATGCTGAAGGCTTAAATGAATTGGCTAAAGGCTATAAAAATATATACTCTATTGCATCTAGATGTGGAGTATTTGCCAAGACTGATGTACAAGCCCTAATAAACCAAGGGGTGCCTAAGGAGGATATAGCAGCTTCCGTATTCCAATCGGTAGTTAATCAAACTATATCCAATCTAGCCTGTGGCAGGCCCATAAAGGGCAGGGTGGCCTTTTTAGGAGGACCTTTGCACTTCTTATCTGAATTGAGGAAAAGATATATAGAAACTTTGGGGTTAAAAGAAGATGAGGTTATTTTTCCTGATAACTCACAGCTGTTTGTTGCCATAGGGGCAGCAGTAGGTTCAGAAGAGGAAAAACCTATTAGTTTTGAAGAACTAAAGAATAGGGCCTTAGATGATACAGTAGTTGTGGAATCGGAGATAAAGAAATTAAGACCCCTGTTTTTAAATGAAAAAGAATTAGAGGAGTTTAGAAAAGAGCATGTAACCCATAAGATGAAGTATAAGGATATTAGCAGGCATAGGGGAAAATGCTTTCTAGGAATAGATGCGGGTTCCACCACCACTAAGGCTATCTTAATAGATGAGGATAATAACATCCTCTATTCCTACTATGGAAATAATAAAGGAAAGCCTTTAGATTTAGTGGTGAAAATTCTTGAAGAAATATACGATAAGCTTCCAGAAGGTGAAAGGATAACCTACTCTACAGTAACCGGCTATGGAGAGGAATTTATAAAAGCCGCTCTAGGAATAGATGTAGGAGAGGTTGAGACTATGGCCCATTATAAAGCGGCCCTATTCTTCCAACCCAAGGTGGATTTTATTCTAGATATTGGCGGCCAGGACATGAAGTGTATGAGGATTAAGGATGGAGTAATCGATAGCATCCTTTTAAACGAGGCTTGTTCCTCTGGCTGTGGTTCCTTCTTAGAAACCTTTGCCCATTCAGTAAATATGTCTGTAGAGGATTTCTTAAATGAAGGATTATTAGCTGAAAATCCAGTAGATTTAGGTTCCCGCTGTACTGTATTTATGAATTCTAAGGTAAAGCAGGCTCAGAAGGAAGGGGCTACAGTAGGTGACATTGCAGCAGGTCTTTCCTATTCGGTAATTAAGAATGCTATCCAGAAGGTAATCAAGGTAAGGGACCCTAAGGAACTAGGGGAGAATATAGTGGTTCAAGGGGGAACCTTCTATGGTGATGCTATTTTACGCTCCTTTGAATTGATTTCAGGTAGAAGGGTAATAAGGCCGGATATTCCAGGGCTAATGGGGGCCTTGGGAGCAGCTTTAATAGCAAAGGAAAGGTATGAAGAAGGAAAAGAATCGAATATGCTATTAAAAGATGAGCTGAACCAATTTAGCTATGAGACCAGGACTGCTAACTGTGGAAGATGCGGCAACAACTGTTCATTGACCATAAATATCTTTTCCGATGGTAAAAGATACATTACCGGCAATAGGTGTGAAAAGGGATTGGGAATTCAAAAGGGTGACAAAGAGATACCCAATCTATTTGAATATAAGTATAATAGAACCTTTGGTTATGAATCCTTATCTAAGGAAGATGCCAAAAGGGGCACTGTAGGCCTTCCAAGGGTTCTCAACATGTATGAAAACTATCCATTTTGGCATACCTTCTTTACCGAATTAGGCTATAGGGTCGTTTTGTCCGCTGAGTCCAATAGAGAGGTCTATGAAAAGGGCATAGCCTCCATTCCAAGTGAAACAGCTTGTTATCCTGCAAAAATTACCCATGGTCATATAGTGGATTTAATTGAAAAGGGCGTAGACTTTATATTCCATCCTGCAGTCTTCTATGAACATAAAGAGGATGAGCAAGCAGATAACCATCTAAACTGCCCAGTGGTTATTGGCTATTCTGAAGTGATTAAACACAATGTAGATGAAATTATGAAGGGAGATATGCCTTTCTTAAATCCATTCTTATCCTTTGATAGTAAGTCGGGATTAAAGAAGAGGTTAAAAGAAGAGCTAAGTATCTTCCATATTCCTTCTCGGGAGATTAATAGGGCAGTTGATAAAGCTTGGGAAGAGATGCTTAACTGCAAGAAGGATATAGAGAGAAAGGGAGAAGAGACCCTAGAATTGATTGAAAGGGAAGGAATAAGGGGAATAGTGCTGGCCGGTAGGCCTTACCATATAGATCCGGAAATCAACCATGGTATTCCAGAACTGATCACATCCTTGGGAATGGCCGTGTTAACGGAGGATTCCATAGCCCATTTAGCCCAAGTAGAAAGACCTTTAAGGGTATTAGATCAGTGGGTTTATCATTCAAGGCTATATAGGGCAGCAAGCTTTGTAGCCACTAAGGATAATCTAGAGCTTATTCAGTTGAATTCCTTTGGCTGTGGATTAGATGCCGTTACAACGGACCAGGTAGAGGAGATTCTACAGGGGAATGGTAAAATATATACCCTATTGAAGATAGATGAAATTAGTAATTTAGGTGCTGCTAAAATCAGAATCCGATCCTTATATGCAGCCTTAGAAGAGAGGAAAAAGATCGGTTCTATGAAAGATAAGAAGTTCAAGCCAATTGAAAGGATACCCTTTACTAAGGAGATGAAAAAGACCCATACCATATTGGCTCCTCAGATGGCACCTATCCATTTTGAAATATTACAGGAGGCCTTAAACTCCTGTGGATACAATATCGAATTTTTACCAACTGTGGATCCAAAAGCCATAGATGAAGGATTGAAATATGTAAATAATGACGCCTGCTATCCTTCCATAATAACGGTAGGTCAGTTTATAGCCGCTTTGAAGTCTGGAAAATACGATACCAACAATGTATCCCTTTTAATGAGTCAAACGGGAGGAGTTTGCAGAGCATCAAACTACATTGGCTTTATTAGGAAGGCTTTAAAAGATGCTGGTTTTGGGCACGTACCCGTAATAGCCGTTTCAGCTCAAAGGATTGAAACCAATCCAGGCTTTACCTATTCCCTGGAAATGGCAAGGAAGGGTATTATGGCAGTTTTATACGGAGACCTTATAATGCGACTACTATACAGGGTAAGGCCCTATGAAAAGATCAAGGGTTCCGCTAATATACTGGCTAAGCACTGGATAGAGAAGTGTTCACAAGCCGTAAGAAGGGGAGACAAGAAGGAATATGTAGAGAATATAAGGCAGATGGTAAAAGACTTTGATGAGCTAGAGATAGATGAAAATATGGTAAAACCCAAAGTAGGAATTGTAGGGGAGATATTGGTAAAATACCACCCAATGGCCAACAATAATCTAGTGGATTTACTAGAATCTGAAGGAGCAGAGGTGGTAGTACCAGATTTAACCGACTTCCTAATATATTCTAGCTATAATGGTAGCTTTAAATATAAATACCTATCCAAGGGGTTATCCTCTAAGTTAGGAGGGGATATAGCAATAAAATATATCGAACACTATAGAAGGCCTATAAGGGAAGCCTTAAGAAATTCCAACAGGTTTGATGAACCTTCAACGGTAGAGGAGTTGGTAAGTGAGGCGGAAAGGCTGGTCTCCATAGGTAATCAATATGGGGAAGGCTGGCTGCTTACTGCTGAGATGTTGGAGTTAATCCAGATGGGGGCAGAAAACATAGTATGTACTCAGCCCTTTGGATGCTTACCAAACCATATTACCGGAAAAGGGGTAATAAAGGCCATTAGAGAGATTTATCCCCAAGCTAATATTGTAGCCATAGATTATGACCCAGGAGCTAGTGAAGTAAACCAAGTGAATAGGATTAAGCTCATGTTATCAACAGCCCATGACAATATGGAGGAAAGAAAAGAAGTAGAAGAAATTGTAACTCATTTGTAACGACTTTCCTAGGGCTAGATGGTATATTATAATTGAATATGGCTATATTGTTAGAGGACATAATAAGGATAAGTAAACAATGAAAGAGGTAATAGATATGAAGAGAAGAATGCTATTTCTAATTTTAATCAGTTCTATCCTATTCGTTATGGCCACAGCTTGCAATGGGAAGGATATAAATGAGATTGGCAACCAATTAGTCGATAATATAGAATTCGATAAGGCAGAAGGCGATGTGGGAAGCCATGAGGAAAAGCTAATGGAGGAGTTTAACAATGCAATTAAGGGGGACATAGAGCCTTTTGTGTTGGTAAAGCTGATAGATGAAAACATAGGAAAGGTAAAAACTAATGTGGCAACAGAGATGATAAATAGATTAGAAGAGATTCAATTAGGGTATATAGATAGATATACAGAAGAGTTGTTTATGGAAGAATACCAGATGGAGTTAATTACCCTGTCGGAAATATTCAACTCCAATTCAGAGGATAAGGAATATAGTGTTGAAGACTACCTATTCTTCGATGTAGAAAAGATTGAAGAGATAAAGAATGAAAACTTAAAGCAGCTGGTTGAAAGGATTATAGAAGGTAAATTTAAGCTGATTAATATGGAAGGAGCCTATTATCCCATTATAGATTATGAGGGATTAAAGGTTTATGGAGATTATATATCGGAGGAGATGAATGACTATTTAGATTTAAAATCCATGGAATCCAATATGCCCGTCATACTAGATGGAGGAATAACAATCTCCTTCGATGAGTTGGCAGAAAGGCTTATTAAAACGGAAAATTATATATTAAAATATCCAGATGGACAAAAATATGAAGAAGTTTTACGCCTATATGGCATATATCTAAAATTCTACTTTGAAGGCTCCCCTAATACTTTAATATACGACTATGAAAGTAAGATAATTAAAGATGAAGTATTAGCTAGCTATGAAAGGTTAAAAAATATGGAGGAAACGGTAATATCTCAGGTAGTCTCCAAATATATAGACATCATAATGGAAAATGACAATATAATTGATGAAAGTGTATTGTCCAAGGTAACTGAGCTTCATAGTCAGGCTGTTGCTGCCTTGGAAGGACAAAACTAAAGCCCACCATTGGTCTAGTTCTACCCCCAAAACCTACTAAAAGAACTAGACCTTTTTTTGTGGAGGCTGATTTTATAAGTCTGCAACATATGGTATATAATATGTATAAGGATTTTATAAGGAGGTTTTTATATGAAGAAGGTATTACTGCTATTAGCAGAGGGATTTGAAGAGGTGGAAGCCCTTACCACTGTGGATTATCTAAGAAGAATGGATATAATAGTGGACATCTGTTCTATCCACGGCGAAAAAAAGGTAAGGGGAGCCCATAGGGTGGTTGTGGAAGCGGATAAGAACTTAGAGGAAGTAAAGAGCATAAAGAATTATGATGGACTGGTCATACCAGGAGGCTTACCAGGAGCTACCAACCTTAGGGATGATGGAAGGGTAATAGAGTTGGTGCAGCAATTTAATCAAGAAGGAAAATTAATAGCAGCCATCTGTGCAGGTCCTATAGTTCTTCAAAGAGCGGGAATAATAAAGGATAAAAAGGTTACTTCCTATCCTGGCTTTGACAATGATTTAAAGGAAAGTCAATACTTAGAGGATTTAGTAGTCCAAGATGGAAATATTATAACAGCAAGAGGCCCGGCAGTAGCAGTATATTTTGCCTTAAAGATAGTGGAAAAGCTGGTAGGGGAAGACAAAAAAGAAGAGCTCAAAAAGGATATTTTACTCCATATGGTGGAAGAAAGCTATAAGTAGCTTCTATATTTAAGGGAAATAGGCGTTTTTCGCCTATTTTTCTTTATTAAGTATATAATATAGATTAGGATAGAATTAAAGGAGGAAGGGCATGAAGTTGGATAGAGAATTTTACAGTAGAGATACCCTAACGGTGGCAAGGGAATTGTTAGGAAAGGTGCTGGTACATAATATAAACGGCCAGAAATTAAGGGGAATAATAGTGGAGACGGAAGCCTACCTAGGCCTTAGAGATAAGGCAGCCCATTCCTATGGAGGAAGAAAAACTAAAAGGGTGGAGAGATTGTATGACCTGCCTGGCACAGCCTACGTCTTCTTTATATATGGAATGTATTACTGCTTTAATATTGTTACGGAAAGAATAGGAGTGCCAGAGGCTGTCTTGATTAGGGGTATTGAACCCATAGAAGGTTTAGATTTTATGGCTAGGAATAGATTTGGAGTAGACTATGATAATTTAACTAAGAGACAAAAAAGGAATTTGACCAACGGCCCTGGCAAGCTTTCCATTGCCTTTAATATAGATAAATCCTTGGATGGGGTGGATCTGTGCGGTGGCAGTTTATATTTAGAGCATGGAGATGGAAGGGAGTTTAATATAGTACAAACTAAAAGGATAGGTATAGATTATGCTGAAGAGGCAAGGGACTTTCCCTACAGGTTTTACATCCAAGGCAACCCTTATGTATCCAAATTGTAAACTTAATTGGATTGAAAAAGGCCCTTCTATCTAGTATTATTTAAAATGTAGGCTGTAAAAAGTTAGGGGGATAAAGATGAAGAAAAAATTTTGGACAACTTTTTTAATATCTTTTGTAGTTTTTTCTACCATATTTGCTATAATCGGGCACCGAATGTTGAATATGGATTCTATGGCCTCACAGGAGGAAGATGATTACGATTTAGAGGCTGAAAAGATTATAGAGGAAAAAGGAGAGATATTATTCTTGCTCATGGGGATAGACGATCAGGATGGCAGTGGTGGTGTGGAAAGCGTTAAGGCAAAGAAGATAGAAGGGGAAAATAGGCACAGGCCAACGGGCAAAAGGACTGATACCATGATCCTTTGTAAATATAATTTTGATACAGGGGATACTACCATGCTCTTTATTCCTAGGGACAGTAGAGTAAGTATCGGAGGAAGAAAATCCATGGAAAAGATTAACCACGCCCACTCCTATGGTGGCCCTTACTTGGCAATTAAAACCGTCAAGGATTTTCTCAATGTGGATTTGGAATACTATGTAACGGTAGACTATTTAGCGGTGAAGGAAATAGTAAATGCCATTGGGGGAGTGGAAATAGACATAGCTGAAAGGATGTACTACCGCGACCCAGCAGATAAGCCGCCATTGATAATAGACTTTCAGCCTGGCTTGCAGACCCTAGACGGGGAAGATGCCATAAAGTTTCTAAGATATAGGCCTAAGGACTTGGGTGATTTAGGAAGGGTTGAAAACCAAAAATTATTTATGAAGGAGTTGATAAAGCAAACCTTAAGGCCTAGAAATATTATAAAACTGCCTAAACTGATAAAAACCTATTACGATTATGTGGATACCAACATACCCTTAAGCTTAGTTTTAAAGGGGGTAGGAACTGTAAATAAAGTTGATTTTGAAAACATTAATACCCATGTATTGCCTGGAGAAGGTAAATATATAGGTGGCACTTCCTACTTCATTCCCCATGAGGAAGCTACTAGAAAGCTAATGGAGGAGTTATTTGGAAACTTTGTATTGGATTGATATCTTAAAAGGAGGCTACTATGCGAGAGGATGGACTTAGGAAGGATAGGAAAAAGGAGCATATAGAATACTATTTAAAATCCACATATAAAAGCTCCACCCTTTTTGAAGATGTTTTTATAGAACACAATTCCTTGCCAGAATTGAACTTAGATGAAATAGATACTACAGCGACCTTTTTAGGCAAGAAAATCCAGTATCCTGTATTGATAAACGCTATGACGGGAGGAACTGACTTTTCCCGGGAAATAAATAGAAGCTTGTCTAAACTTGCAAAGAAATATAGAATTCCCATGGCTGTAGGCTCCCAAACCATAGCCTTAAGGGATAAGGGTAGCCATGATTCCTTTAAAGTGGTTAGAAAAAACATGGGAAGTGAGGGGATAGTAATTGCAAACCTAAGTGGCCATGCCAGCTTAGAGGATGCAAAGTTTGCCATGGACCTATTAGAAGCAGATGGGATTCAAATCCATTTAAACCCGGCACAGGAGTTGGTGATGAAAGAGGGGGATAGAAGCTTTAAGGGAATATTAAAAAATATAGAAGATATAGTCTCTAATATAGAAAAGCCAGTCATAGTTAAGGAGGTAGGCTTTGGGATTTCAAAGGCTGTGGCTAAAAAGCTATATGATATAGGTATTAGGTATATAGACGTATCGGGAAAGGGCGGTACCAACTTCATAGAGATAGAAGCCAGAAGGCAGGATGAAATAGATTTTACCGACATTTATTCTTGGGGAATCCCTACTGCCTTAAGCCTTATCCAATGTAGGGAAATTTCTAAAGATTTAACCTTGATAGCTAGTGGTGGTATAAGGACTAGCGTGGATATATTGAAAGCCCTAGTGCTAGGAGCAAATCTTGTAGGCATAAGCGGTATGATTTTGAGGGTGTTAGTAGAAGGTAGCTATGAAGAAGCAGATAAATATTTGGAAGGCTTATGCTATAAACTAAAGGCCTTGATGCTGCTTACGGGAAGCAAGAAGATTGAAGAATTAAAAAAGACCCCCTATAGGGTAAAAGGGGATCTTAAGGATTTACTTGAAGGCTAAAAGCCCCCAGCTCCGCCACCGCCAGCGCCACCGCCTCCACCGCCAGAGAATCCTCCACCAGCTCCAGATGATGGGGTAACGGTGGAGAAGGATCTATTTAAGCTCTTCTCAAAGGAATTTTGCCCTCTAGGGCCGGCATAATAATACCAGTATATCCAGTGGCCAGGCATATTGCTTTCTGGAATCAATGTTTTAAACTTTTTAAGGGAGTTGAAACCTATTCCCAAGGCTAAGGCATATATCAAGGAAGTATCCAAGGGCAGCGAAAGGTCCTTTATATTTAAAGTATCCTTAACTCTTTTTATATCCTTTTTAAAATATTGCCATTTCTTATACTGTATATATCCGTAATCAGATTTTCTTATCAAAAGGGATATTCCATAAACTAGGGAGAAAAAGAAGATAAATATTAAAATAATCCCATAATAAGCTTCAAAGACCATGGATATTATGAAGAGCATAAAGGCTAGAGCAGAGAATATTATTAGGATTACACCAGGTTTTTTACCCCTGTCATCGTAATAACCCATTTTGATTGCGTCTTCCTTCACCTTTTTATACCATTTTCTATAGGATTTACTGAAGTTCATGCTATTTTTCTTGCCGTAATTCTCTATTTCCTTAGTGCTTACACTATATCCATCTCCTACTTCATCAAATAGCCAATGGATAAAATACTTCTCATGCTCTAATAGGGAGTCGGTAGATTTTTCATGCCTAGTCAGTTGGAAGTTCTTAATATTTCTTTTATATTCCCCTTTTTCTTCTATGGAGATATAACCCTTCCTAGCCAGGTCGAAGATAGTAGCCATTATTGAACTGGAATTAAGCATACTATTATTTAAGTAAGCTGCCACCGCTGGAGTACAATCATCAGGACTAAAGCGATCAGCCAGGTAATCATGGATATCTATATTTCTCCTTAGTCTGTAGAAGGTAAATATTATAAAGGCCATTCCCAAGGCTGCCACAAGGGTGGATAGATTATTAAATAGATTTCTATTTACCTCATCCCTAATCTGCTTTTCTTCTACTTCCTTTATATAGGACAGCTCTTCCTCCATTATGTCATCGTAGGCATCTCTAGCTATTATATTGGTTGAATTTGGGATGAAGTCAGTTGGGAATAGTATTCTAGCCTCTATGGAGGAGTTTTTAGGTAGTTTTTCTACTTCTAATCTAATCAGGTCATCCTCTTGAAATTGGATAAAGCCATTAGATGGGCCGTGGCCAAATATATGGACCTTGTCATTTCTGGCTTGGGGTAGTTTTATGTTTACTCCAAAGAAATCTATAGGAGTAGCGTTTTCTTCTCCTAAGAATTTATAATATAGTTCTCCCGTATCATTATATCTATTAGCTACATTTTTAACTGTGTAATATAACCTAAAGGTCTTCTCCTCGTCCTCAGATGGAGAGAATATTTTAATATTTATTCCTTTTCCTTCTAATATTGTCATAAACACATTGCTATCCCCATTATTGGCTGTGTCTACAGGAGTATAGAAAATTTCTTCTCCTCTTAACATTTCTGTTACTTGAAGTCCTTCTAATCCATCGGTTCCAGTTAAGATAATCTCCCTAAACACTCCATTAAACTTATCATTAAATCTAAATGTAATGTCTTCTATAACCTTTAAATCGCCATCTTCCTCTATTTCCGAGTTTACTAGCCACCTGCTTATTACAAGGGCCTCTTCAGCTTCTCCCTTTAAAGGAAAATTAATCAATACAAATAGAATTAACAAGCAAATGCTAGCTACTTTTACATACCTTCTTATCATAATCCCTCCCTTTAAACAGTATATTTATCTTTTCTACATTTTTATTATACCCTGTATTTGTATGGGTGAAAATAAATTATATAATATAGGTATGAAAGAATTTAGATTATTTTATTAAGGATGTGACCGTATGAAGAGAAGGATTTTGTCCGTCTTGAAAAAAAATAAGGGTTTGTTTATATCTGGCGAAAGCATAAGCAATGAACTAAGTATAAGTCGCACGGCGGTTTGGAAGCATATTAACACCTTAAGGGAGGAAGGATATGATATAGAATCCCTGCCTAAAAAGGGCTATAGGCTACTATCATCCCCCGATATACTAACATTAGAGGAAATAGAAGAATACCTAACCACCAACTTTATAGGAAGGAATATCTATTATTTTGAAAGCCTTGCCTCTACTAATACTAAGGCTAAGGAGATAGCCTTAAATGAACAGGAAGGTACTATTATAATAGCTGAAGAACAGACCAAGGGGAAGGGAAGGCTGGGCAGGAATTGGATATCTCCTAAGAAAAAGGGTATATGGATGAGCATAATATTAAAACCTAAGTTGCTCCCTTCAGAGGTAGCAAAGCTCACCCTAATAGGAGCAGTGGCGGTAAATAGGGGATTGGAGGATATGGGAGTTGGCTCCTATATTAAATGGCCTAATGATATTTTAATCGATGGTAAGAAGGTATGCGGCATCCTTACCGAGATGACTTGTGAGTTGAATATGATAAATTTTGTAGTCATGGGAATAGGTATTAATGTGAATTTGGATAGAGAGGATTTTAGTGAAGAATTAAGGGATAAAGCTACCTCAATAAGGCTTGCTACTGGAGAAGAAGTTGATAGGAAAAGGTTAGTAGGAAGTATTTTAAATTATTTGGAAGAGCTATATATTCCCTTTGAAGAAAGGGGAGACATTTCAAAAACCATCGAAATATGTAGGAAAAAATCCATATTAATTGGAAGGGAGGTTAAAGTCATAAGAGGGGATGAAGAACTGATAGGCAAGGCTTTAGATATAGACGATGAAGGCCAGTTAATAGTCGAATTTAAAGATGGTAAAATAAAAAAGCTTTTCTCAGGAGAGGTTTCGATCCGAGGATTGGAAGGATATATTTAACCCATTAGAACTAGTTCTAATGGGTTATTCTTTAGCTAAATTTACCCTCTTAAGTATTCTTTCAGCTGTTAAAGAGGAAAGTATCGCCTTTAACATATCCCCTGGTAAAAAAACTAGACAACCTGTTTTTAAAACTGTGGAAAAGGAAATGGGTTTTCCAATTACCATATTAAGAATCAAGTACATATAGGGAACTCCAAATAGATATATGGTAAAGGTACCCGCTAAACTTGCTAGGAAAACCCTCTTTAAGCTTAAAGCCTCCCCATTGTGGCTGATCTTACCTACTATAAAGGCAGCAAATATGAATCCAATCAAAAATCCAAAGCTTGGGCTTAATATGGTTTGAGGCCCTCCAGAAAATCCAGCAAATATTCTCACACCAGCTAAGCCTAGAAAGACGTAGACCAACTGGGAAAGGCTACCTAGCTTAGGACCAAGTAGTAGACCAGAAAGCAAAACAAAGAGGCTCTGCAGTGTAATAGGCACCTCTCCAAGGGGAATACTTAAAGAGGCTCCTATGGCCGTTAGTGCAGTAAATAAGGATATTATAACCATTTCCCTTGTAGATAGTTTCATTTAATCCCTCCATATGTAAACTGATAGTCCCAAAAAGCTTGACACTTAAATTGTAAATCTAAAAAGGGCAATTGTCAACCGTAAAATTTTATAGGTTAACATTGTTTAGGAAAACATCCAAAAAAATTAAATTTTTTGTTGACAAATGAATATAATATGTTTATACTGTATATAGAATATATAAACAGTATAAACACGATAAACACTATACACTTTCATTTAGGAGGGTGGCTATGAGAATAATAGTATCTAATTCATCTAATGAACCTATATACGAACAGATATCTAAGCAGATAAAGGGAATGATATTGAAAGGGGAGTTAAAAGAAGGGGATTTACTTCCTTCCATTAGGGGGTTAGCAAAGGAGCTTCAGATATCTGTTATTACCACTAAAAGGGCTTATGATGAATTAGAAAAGGAAGGTTTTATTCAGACGGTACAGGGAAAAGGCTCCTATGTAGCAGGACAAAACAAGGAGCTTATGCGGGAGAAAAAATTAAAGATAATTGAAGATAAGCTTATAGAGGTGGTCAGGGAAAGCAAACTACTAGACTTAAAATATGAGGAAATAGAAGAGATGTTAAAAATTTTATTTCAGGAGGTGTAGCCATGAAGTATATTCTAGAGGTGAATCAATTAAAAAAGGAATTTAAAGACTTTAAGCTGGATAGTATAAGTTTTAAATTAGAGCCAGGCTATATTATGGGATTTATAGGCCCTAATGGGGCAGGAAAAAGCACTACTATCAAACTTATAATGAATCTACTAAAAAAGGATGGGGGAGAAATCAAAGTATTTGGAAAAGACCATATTAAACACGAAAAAGAAATAAAGGATAGGATAGGTTTTGTTTACGATCAAAACTATTATTATGAGGACTTAACCATAAATCAGATGAGAAATATAGTAGCGTCCTTCTATTCCAAATGGGATGATAA
>ERZ773359.3174-NODE-3174-length-19336-cov-7.944764_pt1 | contig 19336 bp, 34 predicted proteins | sample MGYA00374955_ERZ773359 | MGnify/ENA primary metagenome ERZ773359 (study PRJEB29098, sample SAMN04486028) | biogas fermenter metagenome | study: EMG produced TPA metagenomics assembly of the Biogas fermentation microbial communities from Germany - Plant 4 DNA1... | reverse complement strand
TATGAACTTAAAATATCTCCTTAGTATGGGGAAGATTAAAACCTTGTCCAGCCCTATATAGTATGCAGCAGATCCTGCTGCCAGGAGTATGATGGCAACGGTGTACATAATTGTGTTTACACCACCGGATCCGGCCAATAGGTAGTTGAAGTTCATAAGCGCACTGCATAACAGCCCCAATATGGTCAGTGCACCCAGAATAAGGCTTATGCCTACAAAGGTTTCCCCAACGGGTATCAGGTAGGTAAATACCTTTGAAAGAGGCATGGCAACCCTTTCAATAAAGCCGGCGTACCAACCGGGTACCGTAGCATACTGGCCTGTGGACCTGGCAATGGTTCCCTGAAAGAAGCCCTGAATAGCCGTACCGGCTTCACTGCCAACCCAGGCCGGGTCTGTAAGCTTCTGTCCCCCTGCCGTGAGCCATTTATATCCCAGCCATACCCTAAGAATCGTCCAAACAATTGTAAATGCCTTATGTTTAAATATCTTCATATCAATACCTCGCTACTCGTATTTAGTTTAACCATTTTTTTATATATAACTAAATAAGTAGCCCTTTAAACACAGCATTGAATGGCCATTACCGCTATTTTCGCCATTGCTGGATTCACGGGTTGTAGCGAGGTCATGATAACAAGGCTATATCTTCACCGGGGTAGTATACCCTTTCAAGACATAGTCCATGGGGAGGGGCGGTCGGTCCTGCCAGCCTCCTGTCCCCTGTCCGAATGATCTCATCTATGCTCCTGTAATCCAATTTCCCCTTACCTACATATATAAGGGTGCCGGCAATAATCCTTACCATATTGTACAGGAATCCATCACCTAGAATATCCAGATAGAGATAAGGATCCTGCCAGGTGAGTCTGGCATCATATATGGTCCTTATCGTGGTCTTTGCTATGCTCCCGGAGGCCTGAAAGGCCTTAAAGTCATGGGTACCTATGAAGAGGGCCGTCGCCTTTTCCATGGCCCCTATATCCAGGCTTACCGGCACATGATAATGGTAATCCCTGCCGATGGCTATTCCATAGGGTCCGATAACCATGGAATACCTGTAGTGTCTGGCCCTGGCCCAAAACCTTGAATGAAAGTCAAGGTCTACCTCCTCTGAATGAATAATGCGGATATCAGAGGGGATCACGGCGTTCAGGGCAAGGGCAAACCTCTCCGACGGAATGGTGGACCCGGTATAAAAATTGGCTACCTGGCCCCTGGCATGGACACCGCTGTCGGTCCTTCCGGCTCCCTCAAGGGTAATCCTCTCGCCGGTCAATTTAAAAAGCCCTTCCTCCAGCTCTTGCTGTATAGTCGGGCTGTTGATCTGACGTTGCCAACCTCCATAGTTGCTCCCATCGTATTCAATGGTTAGTTTAATGTTTCTTTTCATCCTACAAGCCCCCAAGATAGACGAAGTCCCATATAATCAGGAGCGCAAACAACAAGGTAAAGGATATGGCGATATAATCACCCTTGCCTATCTTCAGGACCTTCATCCGGGTTCGGTTGTCCCCGCCCCTGTAGCACCTTGCTTCCATGGCCATGGCCAGTTCGTCGGCCCTGCGAAAGGCGCTGATAAACAACGGGACCAATAAGGGAACCAGGGACTTGGCCCTTTGTAGGATATTTCCGCTTTCAAAGTCAGCCCCCCTGGCCATTTGGGCCTTCATTATCTTATCGGTTTCCTCCAACAGGGTAGGTATGAACCTGAGGGCAATGGTCATCATCATGGCCAACTCATGGGCTGGGAACCTGATGGCCTTAAGGGGCCTTAGAAGGCTCTCTATCCCATCGGTCAGGGCAATTGGCGAAGTGGTCAGGGTTAAAAGGGATGTCCCCGAAACCAGAAAGATCAGCCTGAGGGCCATAAAGATACCCTGCCTCAAGCCTTCCCGGGTCAATACCAAAAACCCCAGCCTCCATATTACGGTACCCTTGGAGGTAAAGAAAACATTTAAGAAAAAGGTAAGCAATATTATAAAGAGAAGGGGCCTTATTCCCTTTACAACATACTTGACGGGTATGTCCGAAACGGCCACTATTGCAGCCAAAAACAAGAATACAAAGCCATAGCCAATAAAGGTCTTAACAAAGAATATTAAAACTATAAAGAGGAAACTGATGACTATCTTAACCCTGGGATCAAGCATATGGACGAAGGATCTTCCGGGAAAGTATTGACCGATGGTTATATCCTTAAGCATCCGAATCCCTCCTCCTTAAGGCCTTTAATACAGCTTCCTTGGCCTTTGCCACGGTGAAGACGTCCTCAGGCACATCCATACCCGATGCCCTCAGATGCTTCATCAGCCTTGTTATACTGGGTATTGCCAGCCCCATATCATCAAGTCTTTGGGAATATTTAAAGACTTCTCCGGGGGGACCGTCCAGGGCAATTTTTCCCTTGTTCATAACGATTATCCTGTCCACCAGCTTGGCAACATCTTCCATGCTGTGGGATACCAATATTATCGTAATACCGTATCTTCTATGGAGTTCAGCCACCCTGCCCAGGATCTCGTCCCTGCCCCTGGGATCCAGGCCTGCAGTCGGTTCGTCCAGTATAAGCACCTTGGGCTTCATAGCCAATACACCGGCTATTGCCACCCTTCTTCTTTGGCCCCCGCTCAATTCAAAGGGGGACCTATCCTTTATGGACTCGTAATCCAGCCCCACCAGTTCCATGGCCTCTCTTACCCTCAGCTCCGTTTCAGTATCCGAGCAACCCAGGTTTTTAGGCCCAAATGCGATATCCAGATAAACCTTCTCCTCGAAAAGCTGGTGCTCCGGATATTGAAATACCAGGCCTACCTTTCGCCTCAGGTCCTTCAGATTCTTTGACTTGCTCTCCACTATGATATCATCAACCCTTACGGTGCCGCTGGTAGGCTTTAAAAGCCCATTCAGGTGCTGGACAAGGGTGGATTTTCCCGAGCCCGTATGCCCGATAAGGCCAATGAACTCGCCGTCCTTAATCTCCAGGTTTATCCCATCCAGGGCGGTGGATTCAAATGGCCCGCCCTCCATATAAACGTGGGTCAAATTCTCTATTATGATTGACATAGCGCCTTCACCATCTCTTCTGCTGTCAATAGACCTGGGGGTATGTCTATTCCTTCCTTTCTGAGTTCGTATGCCAATTCGGTTATCTGGGGCACATCCAGACCCAGGCTTTTGAGCTCTTCCACCTTTACAAAGACTTCCCTGGGGCTTCCCTCCATCACTATACGCCCCTCTTCCATTACAATAACCCTATGGGCGTCTATGGCCTCCTCCATATAATGGGTTATATGGACTATGGTGATTCCCTCTTCCCTATTGAGATAGCGGATGGTCTCCATCACCTCACGCCTTCCGGCAGGATCCAGCATGGCCGTAGGTTCGTCAAGGATTATGATCTCCGGCCTCATTGCTATAATTCCGGCGATGGCTATCCGCTGTTTCTGACCTCCAGAAAGAAGGTGGGGGGCAAACTCAGCAAAGCCCTCCATACCCACCTTTTTAAGGGAGTCATCCACCCGTCTTCGTATCTCCTCAGGGGGGTATCCCAGGTTCTCGGGACCAAAGGCTACATCCTCTTCTACAATGGTTGCCACCAACTGGTTGTCGGGGTTTTGAAAGACCATACCAGCCGTCTGGCGAATATCCCAGACCAACTCATCATCGCTGGTATCCATGCCCTTAACTAAAATAATTCCCCTATCCGGCTTGATTAAGGCATTTATATGCTTGGCAAGGGTCGATTTGCCGGATCCGTTATGTCCGATCACGACTAAAAACTCCCCCTTCTTTACGTTCAGGGAAACATCCTTTAGCGCCGCGATCTCCTCTTCCTCGTAGTTAACATAGCTAAAGCTTAGATTACATGCTTCTATTATAGGTTTTATGGTTCCCACCCCCCTTTCTTACGAACAGGTAAAAAGATGGATTAAGTTCCCCAACTTAATCCTCTGCCATGAAAAATATTTATCTAAAGTTAAACAAGCTCGATAATGACTTCTTCGGCACCGTCGCCACGGCGAGGTCCAAGCTTCAGAATTCTTGTATAGCCACCGGCTGCATTTAATTCTTCGTTTCTCTTTCTGTACTTGGGACCGTATTCGCTGAACATCTTTTCGATAAGCGGATGATTTATATCCTTTGTTCTTTCGCGGTAGTCCTCTTTGCTCTCGTCCTGACCCTTTACCTCTTGATAATCGTAGAGATAGGACATCATCTTTCTTCTGGCATTCAGTTTCGAGGGAAGATCATTTACTACCTCTCTTGTAACTGTCTGTCCTCTTTCGTTGTTCATCTCTTTAGTTACTGTAACGGTCTTGTCATATTCATTAATTGCTAAGGTAATCAACTTCTCAGCAATACTTCTTACCTCTTTTGCACGAGCTGCGGTGGTCTTTATCCTTCCATGCCACAGAAGCTCGGTAACTTGATTTCTAAGCAGGGCTCTGCGCTGATCGCTGGGCCTGCCTAGCTTTCTTTGTCTTGGCATTTGAACACCCCTCCTTCACCTAAGGTCACCCCGCCATGGGTTTTTAGCGGAGTTTTTTGTACTATTCATCACTTTTCTTAAGAGACAAACCTAAAACGGCAAGCTTTGACTCGACTTCCTCCAGGGATTTTTTCCCCAGGTTGCGTACCTTCATCATATCTTCCGGCGTTCTCTGTATGAGCTCGTCTACTGTGTTAATGCCTGCCCTTTTCAGGCAATTATAGGAGCGAACGGAAAGATCCAGCTCTTCGATGGTCATCTCGAGTACTTTTTCTTTCTTGTCTTCTTCTTTTTCTACCATGATCTCAACATCGTTAACATGCTCTGTCAAGTCTATAAAGAGCATCAGATGCTCGCTCATGATTTTAGCCGCCAGGCTGGCAGCCTCGTCAGCCTTTATGCTGCCATTGGTCCAAACCTCCAGGGTCAGCTTGTCATAGTCTGTGACCTGCCCCACACGGGTGTCCTCCACATGAAAGTTCACCCTTCTTATGGGGGTAAAAATAGAATCGATGGGGATAAGTCCTATGGGCTGGCCGGGCTTCTTATTTCTTTCGGCGGGGACATATCCTCTGCCCCTCTCAATGGTTATTTCCATATAAAGCCTTGCATCCTCGTTTAGAGTAGCAATATGTTTGTCGCCGTTTAAGATCTCCACACCAACATCGGTTATGATATCCGCACCGGTCAGTACCCCTGGGCCCTGGGTGTTTACAGTGATCACCTTGGGCTCATCCTGTTCCATTCTTATGGCCAATTCCTTGAGGTTTAAGATTATCTCTACCAAATCTTCCTTGACCCCGGGTATGGTAGAAAACTCATGTAGTACTCCCTCAACCTTTATAGAAGTAATAGCGGCACCCGGTAAGGATGACAATAGGACCCTTCTCAGGGAGTTACCCAAAGTGGTACCAAATCCCCGCTCCAACGGCTCTACCACAAACTTACCGTAGCTGCCATCCTCTTCTAATTCAACTATCTCAATTTTGGGCTTTTCGATCTCTATCATTAATACAAACCCTCCTCAAAAACTTTTAATCCGCTTATTCCGAGGGCAAACAATCCAGGAGTATTCATCCTATCTGGAATACAACTCAACAATCAAGTGCTCCTGAATTGGTACATCGATGTCTTCTCTAGCGGGCAAGGCAGATACTGATCCTTCTAACTTTTCATAATCTACCTGTAACCAGGGCACTACCGTCTTGCCTGCACCTTCTCTTAAAGCCTTAAACTGTTCGATTTCCGTAGCCGACTTTTGTTTTATTGCTATTGTATCACCGACATCGACTAAATAGGAAGGAATATTTACCCTTCTTCCATTAACAGTGATATGGCCGTGAAGTACAAACTGTCTTGCCTGAGCTCTGGAATCTGCAAACCCCAACCTGTATACTACGTTGTCCAGTCTTCTTTCCAACAGCTGGAGCAGGTTTTCACCGGTAATTCCCCTCATACGCTCAGCCCTGTTATAATAACGTCCAAACTGCTTCTCCAGGACCCCGTAAATTCTCCTGGCCTTCTGCTTCTCTCTCAACTGGATACCATACTCCGATGCCTTTTTTCTTCTCTGACCATGCTGACCCGGTGCAGTGGGCCTGCGGGTAATGGCACATTTATCGGAGTAACAGCGATCCCCTTTTAGATATAGTTTGACTCCCTCCCGGCGGCATAGCCGACAAACGGAGCCTGTATATTTCGCCATCTGCTTACACCTCCATCAAACTCTACGTCTTTTCGGTGGCCTACACCCGTTATGAGGAATAGGCGTGACATCCTTTATCATGCTGACTTCCAGCCCTGCAGCCTGTAAAGATCGGATAGCGGCCTCCCTGCCGGCACCCGGGCCCTTTACATAGACTTCAACGGTCTTAAGTCCGTGTTCCATTGCAGCCTTGGCAGCGGTTTCAGCAGCCATCTGCGCAGCAAAAGGAGTGCTCTTTCTGGAGCCCCTAAAACCCAAGCCGCCTGAGCTTGCCCATGAAAGTGCATTGCCAGCCGTATCGGTAATGGTAACTATAGTATTATTGAAAGTAGAGCGGATATGTGCGGCGCCCCGTTCAATATTTTTCTTTTCACGGCGTCTTCTGCTTCTACGCACTTGCTTTCTTGCCATTAATGACCCTCCTTATTTCTTTTTACGAATGCCAATGCTTCTCTTAGGCCCCTTGCGGGTTCTGGCATTCTGCTTGGTGCTCTGTCCCCGTACAGGCAGACCCCTGCGGTGCCTAATACCGCGATAGCATCCAATCTCGCTAAGACGTTTTATGTTTAGGGACACCTCACGTCTCGCGTCACCTTCTACCGTGACATTTCTATCGATATAATCTCTGAGTTTATTAACTTCCACTTCGGTAAGATCCCTGATTCTGGTATCGGGGTTAACTCCCGTTGCGGCCAAAATTTCTTTAGATTTAGACCTGCCTATCCCATAGATATAGGTCAAACCAATCTCTACTCGCTTTTCTCTGGGCAAGTCAATTCCGGCAATACGCGCCATCGTTACACCTCCATATTAATGATTATTCCATATTTTTCATAACTTTAAACAACATAATAGGAAAAGAATCCATATACTTTAGTGTATCTTATCCCTGTCTTTGTTTATGTCTAGGGTTCTCACAGATAACCATGACCCTACCTTTACGCCTGATTATCTTGCATTTTTCACAAATAGGTTTTACAGACGGTCTTACTCTCATCCCATTACCTCCTTATCACTTACCTCGCCAAGTAATCCGACCACGGGTCAAATCATAGGGCGATAGTTCTACCGTCACCTTATCCCCCTGTAATATCCTGATATAGTTCATACGAAGTTTACCGGATATATGGGCTAATATTCTATGGCCATTGTCCAGCTCCACATGGAACATGGCATTGGGTAATGCTTCAACGACAGTTCCCTCTACCTCAATAACATCTTCTTTGGCCAAACAATTCACCCTCCCTTTTTACTTTAAGATCAACAAATTACTCCCTTACTCATACATCCCTCAGGACACCAAAATCAATATCTATAGCAAGGCATCCAGGCCCTTTCGTATCTCAGCATCAAACACCTTTTGTCCCCTTAGGAGTTTTTCCCTTATTCCGGACAAAACATCCGGTCTGGCCTCCAGGTGCTTGATCTTCTTTTTCTTAGGCTTATCTATGGTCCTGTTTCTGCCATTGGCAATCAATACATACTCATGGTCTATCCTGTCAACTATCACAAAAAGATTTCCCTTGTCCCTACCGGCTTTGGCTAACACTATTCTACCTACCTGCATTTTATTATCCTCAACCACCTTTATCTACCCCTCTTGAGTCAGTATTAAAGGCTGCCCTTGAGTTATTGCAATAGTATGTTCATAGTGGGCAGAAAGGCTGCCATCTCTGGTCACTACTGTCCAGCCGTCATGAAGCGTAACCACCTCATGGGCTCCCGCGTTTATCATGGGTTCAATAGCCAAGGTCATGCCTTCCCTGAGTCTGGGTCCTCTTCCCGGAGGTCCATAGTTTGGTATCTGGGGTTCCTCGTGCATGGCCTGACCGATACCATGACCGACCAGGGCCTTCACCACCGAGTATCCGTGCCCTTCTACATAAACCTGGATTGCATGGGATATATCAGAAAGGCGGTATCCTTCCCGAGCGAATTCCAATCCGCTAAAAAAGGCTTCTTTTGCTGTTTCAATAAGTCTAAGGGCATCGGGTGAGACTTTCCCAACGGGATGAGTCTTTGCCGCGTCCCCGCAGTATCCGTTAAAAAAGGCACCTATATCAACGCTCACTATATCGCCTTCTTTAAGGACTACGGGGCCCGGGATCCCATGGACTACTTGCTCGTTAATGGATGTGCAAATGCTCGCCGGATAACCCATGTATCCCTTGAAAGCTGGAGTAGCTCCCCGGCTTCGGATATAATCCTCGGCTATACGGTCCAGCTCCTCCGTAGTGATACCGGGAGCTATGGCTTTTCTTACAGCCTCATGGGCTCCGGCCACAATCTTTCCGGCTTCCTCCATTAATTTAATTTCACTTTTCGATTTTAATATAATCAACGGTAATCTCCTACTTTAAAAAACCTTTATAATGCCTCATAACCATCTGGGCTTCCAATTGCTTAGAGGTTTCCAGGGCTACGCTCACCAGAATCAGTATACTGGTTCCCTGCAGATACATGGGAATCTTAGTAATACTTGCCACAGCAATCGGTATAATCGCTACCGCTGCCAGGAACAGAGAGCCTACCAGGGTAATGCGATTGGATATTCTCAAAAGGTAATCGGATGTAGGTTTTCCCGGCCTTATTCCCTGTACAAATCCCCCGTATTGTTTGAGATTGTTGGCAACCTCAATCGGATTAAAGGAGATCTGGCTGTAAAAGAATGTAAAAAATACGATTAATAGCGCATAAGTCACTGCATATGCCGCAGAGCTCTGACTAAAGTGAGCTTCTATAAAGCGGTAGAATCCACTATCCGGAAAAAAGTACCCGATTGTCTGGGGTAGGGATAGTAAGGATACAGCAAAGATTATGGGAAGTACCCCGGAGGAGTTAACCTTCAGGGGGATGTGGGTGCTCTGCCCACCATAAACCTTCCTGCCTACCACCCTCTTGGCATACTGTACGGGAATCCTTCTCTGCCCCATATCTATAAAGACCACCCCTGCGATCAGAGCCACGATAAAGATAACGATAAACGGCAATGACCATGGGCTTATAGTCCCTACTTCAAAGGCCAGATTCCACAGGCTCACTGCAGCTACGGGGATCCTGGAAACTATGCTGGCAAAGATGATCATGGATATTCCGTTGCCAATGCCCTTTTCCGTAATTTGCTCCCCTAACCACATTAAAAAGGCTGTACCGGCGGTCAGAGTCAGGGCAACTACGAAGTAGACCCAAGCAGAATTATATTTCATTATCTGTCCCCCGGCCTGATTGGCAAGCCCGTAGGTAATTCCGATTGATTGTACAAATGCCAATCCTATTGTCAGATAGCGAGTATATTGAGTAATCTTTTTCTGGCCCTCTTCTCCTTCCTTGGAGAGCTGTTCCAACTTCGGAATGGCTACCGTTAATAGCTGCATTATGATTGAGGAGTTTATATAGGGGGTTATACCCATAGCAAATATGGTATAGTTTGCAAAGGCGCCCCCGGTTATAATGTCCAGCAATCCTAACAGGTTGCCTTCCCCAACCAAACTTTTTATATGACTGGCATCGATGAAAGGAACGGGAATAAAAGCCCCTATCCTGTACACCAATAGCATAATCAAAGTAAAAACTATCTTTTTTCTAAGATCTTCAATTCTCCAGGCATTACGCAAGGTGTCCAACACTTTAAATCACCTCGGCCTTTCCCCCAGCAGCCTCTATTTTTTCCTGAGCTGCTTTACTGAATTTATGGGCCTTGACAGTCAGCTTGGTATTCAGTTCACCATTGCCTAAAATCTTGACCCCGTCCTTCTCCTTCTTGATTATTCCCTTTTCCATAAGCAGCTGCGGTGTTACTACGGTATCTTCTTCAAATATATCCAATTGCCCCAGGTTAACTTCATTATAAACCTTAGCAAATATATTAGTAAAGCCTCTTTTTGGGAGCCTTCTGGTTAACGGCATCTGGCCTCCTTCAAAGCCGGGACGCACGCCACCGCCGCTCCTGGATTTTTGACCCTTCTGACCTCGTCCGGAGGTCTTTCCAAGACCGGAAGCCGGGCCTCTCCCTTTTCTCTTAGAGGTTTTAACAGCGCCTTCAGCAGGACTCAACTGGTTAAGTCTCAATGGATTCACCTCCCTTAAGCGTCAATCTCCTCGACGGATACTAGATGTTTGACCTTATTGATCATTCCGCGGATAGCCGGGGAATCGTCATGTATCTTTACACTTCTAATCTTTCTAAGTCCCAGGGCTTCCATAGTAGCTATCTGATCCTTTTTGGATCCGATGGTACTCCGCACCTGGGTCACCTTTAGTTTAGCCACAGGCTTCGCCTCCCTATCCTAAGATCTCTTCGACAGACTTGCCGCGAAGTTTTGCGACCTCTTCAGCTGTTTTGAGCCTTGACAACCCTTCCATAGCGGCGTTTACCATATTTCTGGAGTTACTGGACCCCAGAGACTTGGTAAGAATGTCTCGGATACCCGCAAGTTCCAGTACCGCACGCACGGGCCCGCCGGCGATAACCCCGGTACCTTCCTTTGCCGGCATCATCAAAACGCTACCGCTGCCGAAATGCCCAATCACCTCATGAGGTATAGTCGTGTTGACGATGGGCACCTTTATCATGTTTTTCTTGGCATCTTCGATACCCTTTCTGATAGCTTCAGGGATCTCAGTAGCCTTTCCTGTTCCAACTCCTACGTGTCCGTTTTCATCTCCAACTACAACCACTGTATTAAAGCGAAAGTTTCTGCCACCTCTGACAACCTTGGCAACACGGTTGATGCTAACAACCTTTTCCTTTAGATCCAGCGTACTGGCATCAATTTGCTCCATGGATTTCCCTCCTTAAAACTCCAGTCCGGCTTCTCGTGCACCGGCTGCTACTTCTGCTACTCTTCCGTGGTAGATGTACCCGCCACGATCAAAAACTACCTTTGTAATCCCCTTTTCCAGGGCTCTGCGTGCAGCCAGTTCCCCAACCATCTTGGCAACTTCCTTCTTGGTCTTTTCAGAAACGCTCTTGATTTCCGGATCTAAGCTGGAAGCTGATACTAGGGTATGTCCCATATTATCATCGATAAGCTGGACATAGATGTGTTTAAGACTGCGGAAAACGTTGAGGCGTGGCCTCTCTGCCGTACCGGATATTTTGTTTCTCACCCTGCGGTGGCGTACTTTCCGTGCTGCATTTTTGTCAATTTTTTTAATCACCCTGTGTCACTCCTTCCTAGCTTATGCTCCTGTCTTTCCTTCTTTTCGTATAATTCTCTCGTTCTCATATCTGATACCCTTACCCTTATATGGCTCAGGCGGTCTTGTGCCCCTTATCTTGGCTGCCATAGCCCCAACCTTCTGCTTGTCAATTCCCTTGACAATTATCCGGTTGGCTGAAGGGACTTCAAACTCTACACCATCGGCTTCCTCTATCTCCACCGGATGGGAGTAGCCGACAGTCAGGACCAGCTTCTTGCCCTGTTTTTGGGCCCTGTATCCTACGCCATGGATCTCCAGAGTCTTCTGGAACCCCTTGGATACGCCTTCCACCATATTGGCTATCAGGGATCTTGAAAGGCCGTGTATGGACTTTTGAAATTTTGCATCCGATGACCTTTTTACATATATAACGTTATCTTCCACAGAAACAGTAATATCCTTATGAATAGGCTGGGATAGTTCCCCATTGGCGCCCTTTACGGTAACCACATTGTTTCCGTCCACGGTTACTGTAACGCCCTGGGGTATGTCTATGGGAAGATTTCCTATTCGTGACATCCTCTTACAACTCCTTTCAGTGCCGGATGTTAGAGGTTGAACTTCTACCTTCTAACTCCCAACTTCTAATTACCATATAAAGCAGAGTACTTCCCCGCCAACGCCTTCTTCCCGGGCTTTTTTATCCGTTATAACACCTTTTGATGTTGAAAGGATGGCAATGCCCAGTCCTCCCAGCACCTTAGGTACCTGATCTTTCTTGGCATATACCCTGAGGCCGGGCTTACTTATTCTCTTTAACCCTGTGATTACATTTTCACCATTTTGACCGTACTTCAAATCTATCTTCAATACACCCTGTTTACCGTCTTCAATGCGGGTGTATCCCTTTATAAATCCCTCTTCCTGCAAGATATCCGCTATGGCCATCTTGATATTTGAAGCGGGGACATCAATACTTGCATGCTTGACGACTAACGCATTGCGAATACGGGTCAGCATATCAGCAATGGGATCGGTCATAACCATATATTTAACCTCCTTCCAATCTCTCCAGTCTACCAGCTGGCTTTTCTGACACCAGGTATTTGACCCTTATAAGCCAATTCTCTGAAGCAGATACGGCATACACCAAATTTTCTAAGGTATGCATGGGATCGGCCGCAGATACGACATCTGTTATAAGCCCTGGTAGAGAACTTTGGTTCGCGCTGTTGTTTTACTCTCCAAGATTTTTTCGCCACTCGCTTTCCCTCCTTATCACTAATTTGCGAAAGGCATTCCCAACAGCCTTAGGAATTCACGTGCTTCTTCATCGGTTTTGGCTGTGGTCACAAATACTATATCCATTCCTCTGACCTTTTCTATCTGATCGTAGTTGATCTCAGGGAAGATCAGCTGTTCTCTTATACCCAGCGAATAGTTCCCTCGGCCGTCAAAGGATCTGGCTGAAACCCCTCTAAAGTCCCTTACCCGGGGAAGCGCAACATTTAACAATTTATCTGCGAACTCATACATCCGATCTCCACGTAGCGTTACCTTTGCACCAATCCGCATACCTGCACGAAGTTTAAAGTTGGATACGGACTTTTTGGCCGTTGTAACAACGGGTTTCTGACCGGTTATAACGCTGAGGTCATTTACCGCACCTTCAAGAAATTTAGGGTTCTCCTTAGCGTCTCCTACTCCCATGTTGACCACGATCTTTTCCAGCTTGGGAGCTTCCATAATATTTTTATAATTGAATTTCTCCATCAGTGCAGGAACTATTTCTTTTTCATATAATTCTCTTAATCGAGCCACTTTCTGCTTACCTCCCTTCGGTGCATCAGTCGTTAAAGGTTTCGCCGCATGCCCTGCATACGCGCACCTTAGATCCGTCTTCTAATACTCTTTTGCCTACTCTGGTCTTCTTATTGCATCTTTCACATACCGGCATTGCTTTGGAAGCATAGATAGGTCCTTCCCTATGAATGATTCCACCCGGCTGACCCATACCTCGTGGCCTTGTATGCACCGTCTGCATGTTTATCTTTTCTACTATTATTTTTCCTTCTTTAGGGAGGGTCCTTAGCACCTTCCCGCGCTTGCCTTTATCTTTACCTGATATAATCTCCACGGTATCTCCACTCTTAACATGGAGTTTTCTTTTCGGTACAGCCATCATTGTACACCTCCCTCAAGTTAAAGTACTTCCGGAGCGAGAGATATGATCCTCATATAGTCCTTCTCTCTCAGTTCCCTGGCAACAGGCCCAAATATACGGGTACCCCTGGGCTGCTTGGCATCATTTATAATGACAGCTGCGTTATCATCAAACCTTATATAAGAACCGTCTTTTCTTTGAATTCCCTTTTTGGATCTTACGATAACCGCCTTAACAATTTCACCTTTTTTTACAACGCCCCCGGGCGTTGCGCTTTTAACAGTAGCAACTATTGTATCGCCGATATTGGCGTACTTCCTGCGGGTCCCCCCCAGAACGCGAATACACAAAACTTCCTTCGCTCCTGTATTGTCGGCGACCTTTAGCCGGCTCTCCTGCTGTATCATTTCGTACCCTCCTCTCAGTTACATAACTTGTAGATTACTGAGCTTTCTCTATTATTTCAACTAAACGCCAACGCTTATCCTTGCTTAAGGGCCTGGTTTCCATAACCCTTACTCGATCACCGATCTGGCATTCGTTACCTTCATCATGGGCCTTTAGTTTTATGGTTCTCTTAACAATCTTATCGTACAGCTTGTGCTTGGTACGATATTCAACTGCAACCACAATGGTTTTATCCATCTTATTGCTCACAACCACTCCGGTCCGGACTTTTCTTCTGGCCCTTGCTTCCTCTGCCATGGAATGTTCCTCCCTTCAAACTAGATCCTTGCAGAATTTAGCTCTCTTTGACGAATGATGGTCTTTATTCGAGCTATATCTTTTTTCACTTCTTTGATTCTCATGGGGTTTTCCAATTGACCGGTGGCTAGCTGAAAGCGAAGATTAAAAAGCTCGCTCTTATATTCAGCTACTCTTTCCTGTAATTCCTCATCGCTTAATTCTCTAAATCTATTGGCTTTCACTGCTTTCACCACCCATTTCTTCTCTTTGTACAAATTTGGCTTTCAAGGGCAGTTTATGAGATGCCAATCTTAAAGCTTCCCTGGCTATTTCTTCCGAAACACCGGCAATCTCAAACATAACCCTGCCGGGCTTTACCACGGCTACCCAATATTCGGGGGCACCTTTTCCGCTACCCATCCTGGTCTCTGCGGGCTTTGCAGTTACGGGCTTGTGTGGGAAGATTTTAATCCAAACCTTTCCGCCCCTTCTGATATAACGGGTCATGGCAACACGGGCAGCTTCGATCTGATTGCTGGTTATCCAACCGGGTTCTACGGCCTGCAGACCATACTCACCGTAGGTGATGGTATTGCCTCGATTGGCCTTACCCTTCATCCGGCCCCTGTGTACCCTACGCCTCTTAACTCTCTTAGGCATTAACACTGCGATTACCCCCCTCTGCTCTAGGATGCTCTTTTGCGCTAGGAAGAACTTCGCCCTTATAGATCCATACCTTGACCCCCAATTTTCCATAGGTGGTATCAGCTTCGGCAAAGCCGTAGTCTATATCAGCCCTCAGGGTCTGAAGTGGTATAGATCCCTCATGATACCTTTCGGAACGGGCAATCTCAGCGCCGTTCAGTCGGCCTGATACCATGGTCCTGATGCCTTTCGCACCGGCCTTCATAGCCCTGGCCATGGACTGTTTCATAGCCCTTCGATAGGATATTCTTCTCTCCAGCTGGGATGCTATATTTTCAGCAACTAACTGGGCATCCATATCTGCGTTTTTTACTTCTACTATATTAATTAAAACCGTCTTGCCGGTAAACTTCTCCAGCTCTGCCTTCAGGGCGTCCACGCCGCTTCCCCCTCTTCCGATAACGATTCCGGGTTTGGCGGTATAGATGTTTACTTTAACCCTATTGGCAGCCCGCTCTGTTTCGATCTTTGAGACGCCGGCAGCGTATAGCTTCTTCTTTAACAATTCCCTGATCCCATGGTCTTCCAGTAAGGTGTCTGCAAAGTCCTTTTTGGATGCATACCATTTGGCATCCCAATCCTTTATGACCCCTACCCTTAACCCATGCGGATTAACCTTTTGGCCCATGAACATATCCCTCCTTGTTAGTTCTTTTCGTCCAATATGATGGTAATATGACTGGTCCTCTTCCTGATTCTAGTAGCCCTGCCATGTGACCTTGGTCTATATCTCTTTAAGGTAGGCCCCTGGTTGGCATAGACCTCGGCCACGTATAGATTATCACGGCTCATTCCCAGATTGTTTTCCGCATTTGCAGCTGCAGAGTTCAGTACCTTTAGTACCGGCTGAGTCGCTGCCTTCGGAGTATTTACCAGTATGGCCTGGGCCTCATCGATTTTCTTGTTTCGGATCAGGTCGATGACAGCCTTGACTTTTCTGGGAGACATCCTGATATACTTGGCAGTGGCTTTAGGACGCTGGTCACGGTTTTCCTTGCGTTTTAAGGCTTTTTCTTTTATCCTTGTTGCCACTTTAATTTCCTCCTTTAATCCTACTTAAGCGCAGTGGATCTTGCGGTTCCCCCGCTATGCCCTCTGAAGGTCCTGGTGGGAGCGAACTCTCCCAATTTATGACCTACCATTTCCTCTGTTATATATATGGGTACATGCTTTCTACCGTCATGGACAGCTATGGTGTGTCCTACCATTTCAGGAAATATGGTAGATGCCCTGGACCATGTTCTGATGACGGTCTTCTTACCGGATTCGTTCATCTCTCTTATCTTCTTCATAAGGCTTTCGCTTACAAAGGGTCCCTTTTTAACTGAACGACTCATACATTGTGCCTCCTTTCACTCCCCTATCCCTAAACTATCAGATCTTAGGGAGGATTAGCCTTTCCTTCTCCTTATGATGTATTTATCCGATTCCTTGCTCTTCTTCCTGGTCTTGTATCCTAAAGTGGGTTTACCCCAAGGTGTAACAGGTGAGGGTCTTCCCACGGGAGCTCTACCTTCACCACCGCCATGGGGGTGATCCACGGGGTTCATAGCAGAACCGCGAACCGTTGGTCTAAAGCCCATGTGACGTTTACGACCTGCCTTACCAATTGAAACATTCTCATGGTCTATGTTGCCCACCTGGCCTATGGTTGCCCTGCAGGTCAGGAGCACCAGCCTTACTTCACCGGAGGGGAGCCTGATATGGGCATATTTACCCTCTTTGGCCATAAGCTGTGCAGAATTGCCTGCGGAACGGACCAATTGACCGCCGTTTCCCGGCCTCAATTCTATGTTGTGAATTACAGTACCCAACGGAATATTCTGGAGGGGCAATGCATTCCCAACCTTGATGTCAACATCGGGTCCGGATACAACTACATCCCCGTCCTTGAGCCCATAGGGTGCCAGTATATATCTCTTTTCTCCGTCTGCGTAATGGAGAAGGGCGATGTTTGCACTCCTGTTGGGATCATATTCTATTCCGGCAACCTTTGCAGGGATGCCGTCCTTGTCTCTTTTAAAATCAATAATTCTATATTTTCTCTTAGCGCCGCCACCCCTGTGACGAACGGTTATACGACCATCCGAATTTCTGCCTGCCTTCCTCTTCAGGGTATCCAGCAGGCTCTTTTCGGGGGTAAACTTTGTTACCTCCTCAAATGAGGAAACGGTCATATGCCTTCTGGCAGGGGAGGTGGGATTATACTTCTTTATCGCCATGTCTTTTCCTCCTTATTGTCTTTTTATGCCATACCCTCAAAGAATTCAATGGTCTTACTGTCCGGCGTCAACTTGATAACGGCTTTTTTGGTAGTTGGCCTACGTCCTACATAGACCCCCTGTCTCCTAAGCTTTCCTATTTGCCTAAGGGTGGTGACAGCTTCAACCTTAACCCCAAATATCTCCTCAACGGCTTTCTTTATCTCCGTCTTGTTTGCCTTAACGTCCACCAGGAAGGTGTACTTCCTGTCTGCAATCTGGTCGTAACTTTTCTCGGTTAATACCGGTCTAAGGATAATGTCGTGTGGGTTTTTCATCATGCATACACCTCCTCGACCTTTTGGGCAGCCTCCTTGGTTATTATGAATTTATCATAATTCAGTATATCGAGGACATTTAGGGTATTAACAGAAGCTAGCTTAACCCCCTGAATGTTTCCGGAAGCCCTTGCTACCATCTCGTCTTTTTCAGGCAATACCAAAAGGGCCTTACCATCTACCTTAAGATTTTTAAGCACCTTTACCATCTCTTTGGTCTTTGGCTGCTCCAACTTTAATTCATCCAGCACCAAAATCTGACTGTTCTCCACCTTGGAGGAGAGTGCAGACTTCAGGGCTAATCTACGCATCTTCCTCGGAATTCTAAAGCTATAGTCCCTGGGTTTTGGAGCAAATGTAACCCCGCCTCCTACCCATATGGGAGAGCGAATGCTACCATGACGGGCACGCCCGGTACCTTTTTGTCTCCAGGGTTTTGCTCCGCCTCCTCTAACCTCAGCACGGGTTTTGGCTGATTGAGTTCCTTGACGTTTGTTATTCAGTTGCATTCTAACCACTTGATGCAATAGGGCCTTATTTATCTCAATACCGAAGATATTATCAGCGAGTTCGATTTCCCCTACTGATGCTCCTTCGATATTGTACACTGCTACTTTGGGCATATCCTTTCCTCCTTTCCTGTCTCCTGTTGACCTAACTCTTTACAGTTTCTTTGATGATAAGCATATTACCTCTGGGTCCAGGAACAGCACCCTTTATCATTAACAAGTTTCTCTCAGCGTCAACTCCGACCACTTCCAGGTTCTGTACCGTAACTCTTACGTTACCCATCCTGCCGGGAAGTTTTTTATTCTTCAATACCTTTGAGGGTGAGCTCGCACCACTCATGGCTCCTGGTCCTCTGTGATAGTGGGAACCGTGGCTCATGGGCCCTCTTCCATGACCCCATCTCTTAATATTGCCGGCGAATCCCTTACCCTTGGATCTACCCGCTATATCAACCCGGTCGCCCACAGCAAAAACATCGGCCTTGATTTCCTGACCTACCTTGTAGTCTTCGGTATTGTTAAAGGGGAATTCCCGAATATGCCTTTTATAGCTGACACCAGCTTTATCAAATTGACCTTTCAGGGGTCTATTTAAAAGTTTTTCACGAATATCTTCGTACCCCACCTGAACAGCGTTGTATCCGTCCTTATCCTGGGTCTTAATCTGGGTGACCACGCAGGGACCGGCCTCTACAACGGTAACAGGGACGACTGTACCATCTTCGGTGAAAAACTGAGTCATACCTAGTTTTTTCCCCAGAATCCCTTTCTTCATCTCTTTCTACCTCCGTTCTGTGAGAAATGACATTTCTTTCTAAAACAAGCTATAATTTAATCTCAATGTCCACACCGGCAGGCAGATCCAGTCTCATCAAGGAATCCACCGTTTTAGGGGTAGGACTTAAGATATCAATTAGACGTTTGTGGGTCCTCATCTCAAACTGCTCACGGGAATCCTTATGTTTATGAGGGGACCTTAAAATAGTAATGATATCCTTCTCTGTCGGAAGGGGAATAGGTCCCGATACCTTCGCACCAGTTTTCTTTGCGGCTCCAACGATCTTCTCTGCCGATTGATCAATCAAAGTATGATCATAGGCCTTCAACTTAATCCTAATTTTCTGACTTGCCATGTCTTCCCTCCTTATATCCCTTCAGGAGATTCTCCCGTGTACACTCAGCCACATGTGTCATAACACGCAGCGCAACTATTAGATATTATAACAAAATCGATATAAAATCAAGCTATTTATTTGCTAAATCCAAACAGCATTTGGGCGACCATAGGTCGCCCCTACTACCAATATTTCTTCTTACTCTACAACGCTGGCAACAACGCCGGCTCCAACGGTCCTGCCGCCTTCGCGGATAGCGAACCTGAGACCTTCTTCAA
>ERZ773359.3173-NODE-3173-length-19342-cov-6.579354_pt1 | contig 19342 bp, 21 predicted proteins | sample MGYA00374955_ERZ773359 | MGnify/ENA primary metagenome ERZ773359 (study PRJEB29098, sample SAMN04486028) | biogas fermenter metagenome | study: EMG produced TPA metagenomics assembly of the Biogas fermentation microbial communities from Germany - Plant 4 DNA1... | reverse complement strand
CTGAATGAAAGTCATTCTTTGCTGCCAGAGCAGGAGAGTTTCAATTCCTTATAGGTAGGCTAGAAACCCGCAAGAGAGTGCTACTGTAAAAGTGAGAGTGTGGTAGTTTCAATTCCTTATAGGTAGGCTAGAAACTGTTACCTGTTACCGTGTTGTCGCTACTAGATGAAGAGTTTCAATTCCTTATAGGTAGGCTAGAAACTATTTTATCTCCATATTTTTTCCTATACCTATTTAATATAGTTTCAATTCCTTATAGGTAGGCTAGAAACTGTAGCCATAACATTCTATATGTTACTCCCGAAGAATTGTTTCAATTCCTTATAGGTAGGCTAGAAACCCGTTAGAACACCATAAAATAAGGCTTTTTAATTTTTGCCGTTAGGTTGTAAACGGGTGGCTTAAAAAGCAAGAAATGGTGCTGGGCCTTGATTTATCTAGGTTAGAGAGATTTTAGAGTTGTCGTCGATCTCCAGGGATTTTTGCACTATCGCAGGTCGACGACAATTTTTCTGAAAACAAAATACGTATGTTCGAGAAAAAATGCTTGCATAAGTCTTGTTTCCATTGTATGGCAAATACAAACATGAAGTCAATACCCTATGATGTCAGGAAAGCATAAAAAAGATGAGGAACCCCTGCCTTCTTTTTGGAAAGTAAATGGGAAGTGTATGCGAGATTCCTCATTTTTTGTTTACAAAAATTCCTTTAAATCAGATTCGGCAGCCAGAGGCCAAGAGCAGGAAAAGCCATAAGCAAAAGTATTACCAGAATTTCAATGGTAAAGTACGGTGCTCCGCCTAGATATACATCTTTCATATCTACTTTGTCGGTAGCTCCTTTCAAGGCATATAGCACCATCCCTACCGGAGGCGTGAGACCTGCTACTCCTGTAGTTATTAATACTAACACACAAAACCAAAGCGGATCAAAACCTAAAGCAATTACTGCAGGAACATACAGGGGAACTGTTATCATCATCATGGCAATGGCGTCCATTACGCATCCCAGCAATAAAATGCTTCCAATCATAATTAGTATAACAACTATTGGCGGAACCGGTGCTGAAACTATGGCATTAACAATAGTACCGCCGGCACCGGTGAGAGTAAGTACCCTGCCAAAAATGCTTGAAGCTGAAAGGATGAGAAAAAGCATACTTGTCATCTTCACCGTTGCCACTAAAGTATCTTTTAATATTCTCCAAGACATTCTTTTATAGGCGAAGCCTAGTAAAATGGTACCCAGTGCTCCTAAGGCTGCCGCTTCTGTGGCTGTGGCTATGCCAAGAAAGATCACCCCTACCACGAGAAATACAATCAAAAGCAACGGTGCCGCTCGCAGTATCCTAACCACAATTTCACGCTTTGAAGATTTATTTTTTCCTTCAGGCACGGCAGGGGCAAGATGAGGCCATATTCTGCTGCTGATAAGGATAAAAACAATAAATAAAAATGAACAAATAAGGCCGGGCACAATACCGCCAATGAGTACCCTGGTGGGCGAAACCTCGGCTAAAGTTGCCAGGATAATGGCCAGCGAACTTGGCGGAATCAGTGTGGCCAGGGAGGCACCACCAAGGGCAGCACCGGCTGCAAACCATTTGGCATAACCGTTATCAATCATCCTTGGTACCATTGTTGAGCCTAAGGTAGCACCGGTAGCAATGGGTGCACCGCTTAAGGCTGCGAGAACGGTGCCTGTACCTACCGTCAGGATTGCATCCTGGGCGCGCAGCTTACCAAAAATACTCTCCGAAACGTCTGTGATTAAATCAACAAAGCGGCACCGTACCATTACTTCTCCCATAATGATAAAAAGGGGAACGGCAATGAGAACAAAGGAATTCAAAGAATTAAACATGCCTACTGCTATAAGGCTAAAAAATCTGGTACCGCTGTGGAGGAAAAGCACAGAAAGGTTGGCGGCAATAAATGCTAAAGCTACCGGTAAACCTAAAAACATTAAAAGAAAAAATACGCCCAATAAAACTCCTACCACTAAAAATACACTCATGATAACCCTCCCATCTCTTCTATTGTCATGGGATCATTCTGAGTTTGTTTAGGTTTTATCAGGCTCTTTAGATCCTGCCAGATTTGCAACAAATACTCTATCACCATAAATAACCAACCTACCGGCATCCAGACAAAGATATACGCCAGAGGAAAACGAATGGGATATTCTGTTGACATGCCTGTGGCAATTACACTATTCACCAAGTAGTGGGCGGTAATATAAAGCAAAAAAACACTGATTAAAAAACCAATGATTTTCAGGATTAAATCATGGATGGCACGTGTTCGTTGTTTAAAATTATCAATGACAAAAGTAACACTTAAATGGGATTTTTCCCGCAGCACCCAGGCGGCAGCGAAAAAAGTAACGGCAAAAAGTGTATAGCCGCTAAACTGCATCACAAATTGAATGGAATAATTAAAAAACTTGCGGGCAGTAACCTCTGCGACAATGATTAACATTGCTAAAGTCACAATTAGGCAGCTAATGGTTATTGCCAGGCGATACCAGTTGTCAACAAGACTGCGTACGATTTTTCCCAGTTTACTCATCTGCCTTCACCTCACCTTTTTAGAGTAAACAGGACGCACCCGGCATGCAATTAAGCATCGGGCAAACATACCGGATGCGTCATTAAGCTAATTTGCCGGGTTATAGGGGCCGATAAATTTACCTTGCGGAGGTGCATTCAGCTTGGCATAAATTTCGGCTAAATGATTGGCCATTTCATCACCGCTGTTGGGCCGGACAGCCACTTCCAGGTACCTGTCAAAAAAGATATTGTAAAATTCCTCTGCTTCGGCACCTTCAAAATGAATATCGACAATGCCTTTATCTGCAGCACTGTCATGAAATCTTTTTACTTCCTTTACTGCATACTCTTCCATTAACGGTTCCGCCTCTTCGACAGCTTCATAAAAAGCTTCCTGTAAATGTTCAGGTAACGCTTCAAGACTATCCACATTGGCAAAGATGACACTCAACACAAAGGCAAAAGAGGGGTAAATGGTGTAGGGAGCAACTTCATAGTAATTCCAACTGTCATAAGTTGCTACAGAACTGATGGCTCCGTCAATAACGCCTTGTTGGAGCGCATCAATTGTATCGGCGTCACTCATAAACATGGTGGTAACACCCAAGGCTTCCAGGGCAGGCATGTATGCCGCCGGGCTTCTTAATCTTTTTCCTCGAAGATCAGATAATTTTTCGATGGGGTTTTTCATAAAGATATGCATGGTTCCGGCTGGAGCTTCCGTGACAAATGTAGCATTATACCTTTCCCGGTGCGCTTTATCCACCACATCATATAAACCGGCCGCCCTTCTTTCTTCCCGCGTACCCCAGGTATAAGCCAAAACCACACCTTCAGGCAGATCTTCCAGGTAGAAAGCTGGAGTGGTACCAATAAGGTCAAGTGCCCCGTCGCGCAATAGATTAATCTGCTCCGGTGAGGGGAATGTTTCCGGTCCCGAAACATTGATTTTTAATTGTCCTTCAGTTTTTTCTTCCAAAACTTTTATGAAAATATCAAAGACATCCCTCATGATGTCCCCCGGCACCCAACCTGAAGCTGCTTCCCAGACAATTACCTCTTCCGCCTTGTCCTCACCGCTACAGCCCACAAGGAATAAACTTATTAACATTATGCTTAAAACGATACATGCAACTGCTTTTTGCAAAATTTCCACCCTCCTTCATGTTTTAAGATAAATTATTTCCTTTATGCCCCCATCTGCCACGCCGTGATAACCTCTCTCACTTTTTACCCGCCAAACTCAACCTACTTGCCTGTACATCATGCTCCCACTAACCGATATGCAAGCAACATTAATAATATTCTAATTATTTGCCTGCTTTGCTTTAAACATTATTCATACTTAAACACTGCATAATTTGCTGCGGCATAGGAGGAAAATCCGGCAATAGGTAGGATTATAGGTTAACTATGTAGAATTACCCATAATATAGTAATGAAAACCATTTCAAAGCAGTACCGGCAGATTTTTTCTGACCTTGCCAGGTCTGCACAAAAAGGAGGGCTGGAAAAGAGAAAATGACTAACGGAGCAAAACCACCGGTGGGTGAAATCAGAATGTTTACCGAACCGGAACGTAATTTTAAAGAAGAGTGGTCTTCTGGAATTCGTGCCATGTTAAAGGATTTTACCGATTTTTATTTTGAAGCACTGCTGGCACACCAACCGTCAAAATTACAATTTGCCCCCGGGGTAAAATTTACGGAAAACGGTGTCATCAAAAATGTTCACATGGGGGAAGGCTTTTGGAAAACAGCCGGTAAAATTCTGATGAAACGTACTTTAGTTGATACGGAGAAATTCGGTACCTTTACCGAAGCAGTCATGGAGGAAAACGGCAAAAAGGTGATTTATGCCGTACGTCTGGGCTTTAATCATGGCAAACTGGCTGAAATTGAAGCCATCATTGCCCGCGAAGGTGACTTTGCTTTTAATCCGGACGGTCTTTTAGCCACCAAAGATGAGGATTGGGAGCAGATTCTGCCCTTCTCCGAACGCAGCTCCAGACTGGCCATGATTGCCGCCGCCAACGATTATTTCGATATGTTTGCCTTGGATCCCGATGTTGCCACTCCCTTTGCCGCCGTCTGTGACCGGTGGGAAAACGGCACCCAGACAACCATCAAGCAGGAAGGTTTCCCCTGGCCTGAAGGTATGACTGAACATAACTGCAGCCCCAAAGGCTTAGTGATTCCCAACCACGGCCCCAGAAGGTTCCTTGTAGATGTGGAAGCCGGCATGGTGGTTGCTTTCTGTCACTTTGCCAGTTCATTACCGGACTGCCACCTCTTTAAAATGAGAAACGGCCAGGTAGAACTGGTACATGCCACTGTAGGCCCCGCCTGCAAGTCCATGAACTGGCCGGTGCCTACCTGCGAGTTATAAAAAAAAGCCTCGGAGCATGCTGCTCTGAGGCCTTTCTTCTTTACTCCAGGACTTTAATTTCATCACCAGGTTTTACTTTTCCACCCTTTAATACCTTGGTAAATATCCCTTCCTTGGGCATGACACAACTGCCTACTTGTTTATAGATAGCACATTTTTCGTGGCACTCCTTGCCAATTTGGGTGACTTCCTGGATAGTTTCCCCTATCTGCAGTTTTGTGCCTATGGGAAGTTTATATAGTTCTATACCTTCGGTTGTAATGTTTTCGGCAAATTTACCCTCGCATAAACCTTTTATACCGATGGCTTTCATTTTTTCGATGCTTTCCACACCTAAAAGGCTTACTTGGCGATGCCATTTACCGGCATGGGCATCTCCTTCCAGCCCGAAATCCTCAAGAAAATTTCCTTCCGGTATAGGTGTTTTAATCACACCTTTTTTCCTGCTTAAATTGATGGCCACAACTTTTGCCATTAGTTTTCACCCTTCCGCCTGTATTCTCCAGATTTCCCGCCGCTTTTTCTCACCAATCTAATGTTTTCAATAATCATATCTTTATCCACTGCTTTACACATATCATAAATTGTCAGGGCTGCTACGGAAACTGCGGTTAATGCCTCCATTTCCACCCCTGTCTTCCCTACTGTTTTTACTTGTGCCTCAATCTTGACACAACTGTTTGCTTCATCAATTTCAAAATCAATATCGGCACCGGTGAGAAATATATTATGGCACATTGGAATCAGTTCACTTGTCCTTTTACAGGCCATAATCCCGCCGATCTGTGCCACTCCAAGCACATCTCCTTTTTTCATCTGTCCTTCTCTGATCATTTTTAAAGTTTCCGGTGCCATTTTTATGCTGCCCCTGGCCACAGCAACTCTTTCGGTATCAGCCTTATGGCCAACTTCCACCATTCTTGCTTTACCCTTGTGGTTAAAATGCGTAAACTCCATCTTTAGCCTCCAATTTGATACATATTTCTTTCAATAGGCTCAAAATTGGGGTCATTTAACTTGTGACCTGCCGGCTTTTGCAAGATGGCGGCGGCAAGAATATCTGTCAAAGTTTTACCGGCAGCCAAGAGCTTTCTGATATCAATTTCTGCATTTGCATGCAGACAAGGTTTAATTTTACCGTCGGCCGTAACCCTAAGCCGGTTACAAGCGCCGCAAAAATGATTACTGATGGGATTAATTAATCCCACACGTCCCTTACTTTGAGGCAGCTTAAAATATTTGGCGGGACTGCTCTTGTCATTAGTAATTTCCGGTACCAGGTCGGGAAATTTCTCCAACACAGTTTCATTGGAGAGAAAATGTGTTTTTGCCCACGTACTTGCTTCTCCCACCGGCATAAGTTCGATAAATCTAATTTCAACCTCTTCCTGCAAAGTAAGTTCCACAAAGTCTGTAATTTCATCATCATTGAAACCGCCGATAAGGACAACATTTATTTTCAAAGGCAGCAAGCCTACCCTTTTGGCTTCAGCAATACCGTCCAACACATCTTGCAAGTGGCCGCCACGGGTAATGTATTTATATTTTTCCGCATTTAAGGTGTCTAAACTGATATTGACCCGATGCAGACCGGCAGCTTTTAAAGCTTGGGCATACTTTTTAAGGAGGACACCATTGGTGGTCATGCTAAAGTCTTTAATGGCTTCAATACTGCCAATTTCGCCGACTAAATCCAAAATTCCTTTTCTCACCAAGGGCTCTCCCCCGGTGAGTCTGACTTTATTGATACCCAATTCAACCGCGGCTTTCACTATCTCAGCAATTTCTTCGATCCTCAAAATGCTGTCATGATCCTTTTTACAAACACCATGCGCAGGCATGCAGTACATACATCTTAGGTTACATAAGTCTGTAACTGAAACTCTTAAATAATTAATTTTTCTTCCTAAAGTATCTTGCATTGTGATCCTCCTTAAAAAGACCGGCCCTTATGGGTAGATTAACTTACCCGGCTCCTCCAAGGAATAGCCTCCCAGTTCAAGAAGTTTTTGCTTAAATTCTTCAGACTGTAAAATTTCCAGAAAGACTTTAATATTTTCCTGCTCCAAAAATTTCTGTTCCAGCACAAAATCGTATTCTTCTTCACCGATGGGAATAAAATCTAACTCCATCACATTGGCCACTGATTTAATGCCGATACCTGCATCGGCAGTTCCCGAAATGATGGCTGAAGCAACAGTCATATGGGTGGTCATTTCTCTGTCGTAACCAACTATCTTTGCAGCATCGATGCCTAATTGTTTCAGCTTATAATCCAGGAGGACTCTGGTGCCGGAGCCTTTTTGCCTGTTAACAAAAGTTACGTCCTCACGCGTTAAATCTTCTATCCCTTTGATCTTTTTCGGGTTGCCCTTGCGCACCATTATCCCTTGCTGCCTCTTAATGCCTTTAACCAGCACTACTTCTTTATCACCAAGAAATCTCCTAATATAGCTGAGGTTATAGATGCCTGTTTCTTCATCCAAAAGATGTACGGGAGCAAGATGGGCCTCCCCTCTTTTTATGGCCATGATGCCACCCAGGCTGCCCACATGGGCCGAGGATAAAGACATTTTCGGATACTTGGCGTGAATCATGGTGCCGATTAAATCCATAATAATGTCGTGGCTGCCGATGGAAACAATGGTATTTTCAATTTCCTCCAGGTCCCTGAGCAATTCAACATCAATCATTTCGCCTGCTTCAAATCCTTCAATATGTTTGGGAATAATGGTAATACCATCGGCCTTTACTAAAGATGTAGTTACACCGGCCCCCCTGCTTAACGGGGTGGCAATTAACTTATCCTCCACCTTCCCCAGCTTCATTCGGGCAAATTCCAAATGTTTTAAAGAAGAAACAATTCTTTTTGACAAAACAGCTTTTGCAACCGGTCTTTTTTTCACTTCAAGATTTAAAATCTTAAAAATTAGCGGTTTTACAAAAGCTTCAAAAACAAAATACGCAGAAACAGGATAGCCCGGGATACCGATCAGAGGCTTATTGTCTATTTTCCCTAAAACAACAGGCTTTCCCGGTTTGATGGCTACGCCATAAACAATTAGTTCTCCCAACTCTTTAACTATATGGGGCGTATAATCTTCTGACCCGGCGGAAGAACCTGCATTAACAATAACAATGTCATTTTCTGCCATGGCCGCTTTCACTTGTTTTTTAATTAGCTCATAATCGTCAATGACCGGATTGTACCTGACGGGCAAACCGCCGTACTCCTTCACCAGATTTTCAAACATTCTTGAATTTGAATCAATGATTTTACCGGGCTCAATTTTATCCCAGGGTTCAATAATTTCTGTACCGGTGGGGATAATTCCCACTTTAGGCATACTGATAACTTCTACTTCTACTATCCCGCCGCTGAGTAAAGCGCCAATATCAAAAGGCCTAATCTTATGGGAAGCAGGAATGATCATTTCATTAGCAACTATATCTTCCCCCACAGGTCTTACATGCTGCCAAGGGGAAGCTGCTTTGATAATTTCTACAGTTTCTTCGTCGATGGTAACAACATCCTCGATCATGATGACGGCGTCGAAGGGGTCTTCAATTACATCTCCAGTGTCAATATACTTAAAATCCTTGTTTAGCTTTAACCTTACAGGATTGTTTTCATCAGCACCATAAGTACTGGCTGCTTTGACGGCAATCCCATCCATGGCCGCTGCATTGTAGTGGGGTGATGAAATCTTGGCAAATACCGGTTCCTTGGTGATTCTGCCCAAGGACTCCGTCACGGGAATTATTTCACTGCGCCTTAAACTACTAAAATCGTCAAAACTTTTACTAAAAAGCTCTATCGCCTCATGGAGATCAACATTGGAAAGGTATATATTCCTTTCGATTTGGCTCATTTTATCACCCTTCACAAATTTAGAATAGATAAACTTTCACCGTTTCCCCTTCTGTCAACCCTTCTTTATTGGTGGGAATTTTAATATAGCCAGTTGCTTTTGACATTAGCGTAATAAAGCCGGATTTACCGTGTACAGGCTTAACTAAATATTTTTCTCCCTGCTTTTCCAAGGTTACCATCTGATAAGTCTCCCTGCCCGGGGCTGAATGGACATTGACAGCCAGTTCTCCTAGAATAAACTTGTCCAACTCTTGATTATGCATAAAAGTCTTCATAAAGTATTCCACAAAAATCTTAAAGACAATCATGGCTGATGTGGGATGTCCGGGCAAACCAAAGACAGGTTTCTTGCCTACCTTTGCCAGAATGGTAGGCTTACCGGGTTTAATGGAGACTCCGTGCACAAAAACACCCGGTTCGCCCACAGCGTTTATAACCTTAGGGACAATATCTTTTGTACCCACCGAACTGCCCCCTGACAAGATAATTATATCATTGCCTGCCATTACTCTTTCAACAGTTTGTTTTAAAAGGTCAAAATCGTCTCTGACCACCTCTTTAATCGTCACAACGCCGCCAACGGCCTCCACCATGGCGGCAAGGGTAAAAGTATTAATATCTTTAATCTGTCCCGGTTTTACTTCTTCCTCTGGACTGACAATTTCATCACCTGTGGAAATCACTGCAACCTTTGGTTTTTGAAAAACTTTTACCGTACTTAAGCCGATGGCAGATAAAACGCCAATATCTTGCGGCCTTATTTTTAAACCCTTTGGCAAAACTAAAGAACCGCTTTGAATATCGTCGCCCACATCCACCACATTTTCCTTGGGCGCCGCAGTATAGTAGACAGCAATGCCGGTGGCATCCAGCTTTTCTGTATACTCCACCATAACTACGGAATCTGCCCCCTCAGGCAGCATACCTCCCGTCGGCACATAGGCAGCTTGACCGGAAATGAGTTTACTTTTGGCTTCTTTACCCATTTCCACCTCTTCGCAAACTTGTAAAAAAACAGGCATGCTTTCACTGGCGCCAAAGGTATCCTTGGCAAGCACAGCATACCCGTCTACCGTAGATCTTCTAAAATGGGGAACATCTATGGGGGAAACAACATCTTCAGCCAAATACCTGCCTAAAGCCTGCTCTATGGGGATTTCTTCCACAGCAAAAGCAAAATCAGCAAAGTTTTGCCGTAAAAGTTCTTTGGCTTCTTTTACACTATGAACCTTAAATAATTCCATCTTCCCACCTCATTAGTTAACATAATATTCCAAAGAAAGAAATCTGCGCAAGTTTTCTGACTTGGGGGAGGCAATCACATCTTTAGCTTTACCGCTTTCCACTATTATACCATTTTCTAAATAAATCACTTCATCGCAAATTCTCTTTGCTTGTGCCACATTATGGGTGATAAAAAGAATAGTTTTATCTTTTTTATGATTATATTTTAAAATTATCTTTTCAATAATTTCAATTGAATTTGGATCCATATTGGAAGTAGGCTCATCAAGCAGGAGAATTTGCGGCTTAAAAATCAATGCCCTCGCCAAGGCAACCCTTTGTGCTTCGCCCCCGGAAAGTTTAGTGGCCAACTGGTGGGCCAAATGTTCAATGCCGAATTCAGAAATTATTTTTTCCACTAAAAAACGAATTTCATCTCTTTTATATTTTCTAAACTTCAAGGGGTAGGAGATATTCTCCACCACACTGGCGGAAAATAAAAAAGGCTTTTGCGTTAAATATGTCATCGTCTTTAAAATTTCCTTGCGGAACGGTTGCTGCTGGTAAAAAATTTCCCCTTCACTTAATTCCTCAAGCCTGGCTATGACTTTGAGCAAAGTGCTCTTCCCGGCACCGTTAGGACCGATAATACCATAAATTTTCCCCGGAAAAAAATGAAAGTCCGGAATATCCAAGACTGTTTTCTGATGATAGCGCTTTTTTACGTTTTTTAGTGTAATTTCCATTTTAATCACCTGTACCTGTGATCCTGCCGTATAAAATGGCATTTACGATAAAAGAGATCCCCAGTAAAACTAAACCCATAGCAATGGAAATATAATAATTTCCCATGCTATGGTTCATGGCAATAAAAGTTGTCATTACCCTGGTATGGTTTTTTATATTGCCTCCCACTATCATTACTGCACCAACTTCAGAAATTGCCCGGCCAAAACCTGAAGTGATGGCTACTAAAATATTGGCTCTCAATTCTTTCACTAAAACAAGCAATGTATCCAACTTATTGGCACCTAATGTCAGGCACATTTTTTCTACTTCCGTCCCTTTATCCCGGGAGCTATTAAAAATAACCCCCATCACAATTGGCAAAACTAAACAAGTTTGTGCAATAATCATAGCAGCAGGTGTAAAAATCAGTTGCAACTGCCCTAAAGGTCCTCTTCTGGATAAAATAAGAGCAACCACCAGTCCCACAACTACCGGTGGCAAACTCATGGCTGTATTTAAAAGGCGGGCAAAAATTTTTCTCCCTTTAAAATGTTTTAAACCAAGGAGAAAACCTAAGGGAATACCAAGAAAAGAAGAAATGAGGGTAGAGGCAAAGGAAACATACATGGATAAACCGATAATCTCATAAATTTCCGGATCAAAGGATAACAACAGTTTTATGGCGTAAATTATGCCTTCAAGTATATAACGCATTGCCTCCACCCTCTCTTTTTAGATTTTTCTGCCTCTTACTTGGCGTTAGGGATAAATAAGGGCTCGCCATATTCTGCAACGCCGAACTGGCTAATCAGTTCTTGCGTTTCATCCGACAGCAGCCATGCGATAAAAGCTTGTGCCCCTTCAGCGTTAATTTGGTCATTTTTCTCCGGGTTTACAGCGATGACGCCATATTGGTTAAATAATCTTTCATCGCCTTCTGTCACAATGACTAATTCCAGGTTGTCCCGCATGGAAAGATAAGTTGCCCTGTCAGCTAGAGTGTAACCCTGCATTTCATCGGCCATCTGCAACACATCGCCCATGCCTTTACCGGCGGAAACATACCATGCTCCCTCAGGTTCTAAACCGGCTTCTCCCCACAATTCCAATTCTTTCTTATGGGTGCCGGAATCGTCGCCCCGGGAAACAAAAGTATGTCCTCCCTCATGCAGAAGTTTAAAGGCATCTACAATGTTACTGTTGGCTTGATCCTTAATCTTTGCCGGATCATCAGCCGGTCCCACCAGGATGTAATCATTATACATCACATCAAATCTTTCCAGTCCATGACCCTCAGCCACAAATTCCTCTTCACTGGCCTTGGCGTGCACTAACAGCACATCTGCTTCACCGTCTACGCCCATTTGCAAAGCTTTACCTGTACCTACTGCTACCACTTTTACTTCAATGCCTGTTTTTTCCGTAAAATCGGGAAGAATAAAATCTAAAAGTCCGCTGTTTTCTGTAGATGTGGTGGTGGAGAGAATGATACTGCCACCGGCTTTAGGCTCCTCTTCCGTGGCTTGTCCTTCCTCCATATTATTTTCCTCTGTAAGCGGTTCCTCCGGTTCCGCAGGCTCCTTGGAACCACAGCCTACGACAATAAGAGATAAAACCAATAAAAGAATGAACAACAAGCTAAATTTTTTCTTTCTCACACCAATCTCCCCTTTGCAGCAAATTTTTCATGTGCAGGAAAAGGAAAATCACCATGTAAAAACAAAAAAACATTCAAAGGAATGTTTTTACACATCATTTTCCTTTTCAAGCACGGAAGGCATAAAGATTTCTCTTTATACCCAGCGGTCAACATTCATAGCCTAGGCCTTAGAATAGTTGACTCGGAAAATTAGATATATTATTTTCACACAGAGAGTATATCATATTTGACATAACAGAACAAGATTTTACGCCAAATTCAGCAAAACGTTTCAAATATAATCTTCTCGTGATACAATAAAAACAAACTTTTATTGGATAACCTAGCAGCATATAAAAATTTTGTCTGCTGAGAATGTAACCGATAGGAGGTTTGCCGGTGTTTAGAGTAGGTATCATAGTTGCCAGCGATAAAGGAGCAAAAGGAGAAAGAATTGATCAAAGCGGCAAATTAATCGCGGAAATCATGACGGAAAACGGCTATAAAATAGAAAAAACAGTGATCCTGCCCGATGATAGGCAAGTGCTGGCCCAAGAGATGATAGATATGTGTGATAAGCTCAAACTGGATTTAATTCTTACCAGCGGCGGCACCGGGTTTTCGCCACGGGACTGGACCCCGGAAGCCACCTTGGATGTAGTTGACAGGCAAGTTCCGGGTATCCCGGAAGCCATGCGGTATGAAAGCCTCAAAATTACCCCGAAGGCTATGTTAAGCAGGGCGGTGGCAGGCATCAGAAAACAAACTTTAATTATTAACCTGCCCGGCAGCCCCAAAGCAGTTCAGGAAAATCTCGCTACCATTCTACCGGCTTTACAGCATGGTTTAGAAGTTTTAAAAGGAACTGCCGGCGATTGCGCCAGAAAGTAACCGGAAAATAGCTTACGCCGGACAAGAGACTGAAAAAAAAGACCAGCTTAATGCTGGTCCCTTTTTAGTTCTTAAAATCTATAAACACCGATTTTATCGGAATTTTTCCTTGGTGGAGATGAGGGGAGTCGAACCCCTGGCCTCCTGAATGCCATTCAGGCGCTCTCCCAACTGAGCTACATCCCCACTTACTTTTGCAGTGACAATGATTATTATACCTGGTTTAATGACCCTTGTCAACTTTAATTTCCTGAATTATGCTAGTAATTATTGCCTGCTTCGGGAGCATGGGCCCAGAGGCGCTCAAGGTTATAGAAGGATCTTTGTTCGGGTTGGAATATATGGACAACTACCGAACCGTAATCCAGCAAGACCCAAAGACCTTCATCGTAACCTTCTTTATGTAAAAGCGGGATTCCTGCTTCCTCTGTTTTTTCCATAATCTCATCGGCAATGGCATGAACTTGCAGCTTGGTATTACCAGTGGCGATAATAAAATAATCGGCAATGATCGATACTGCACCTACATGCAGCACCACCAAATCTTCAGCTTTTTTATTTTCTGCTGCATTTTTGATCAGGTCAACTAACCTTTGAACATCCTCGGTCAAACAGACCCCTCCCCTTATTCTCCAATATGATAATTTTTCCCCACAATTACCGTTACCAATACATCACTTTCACTTATTTCATCCTTTAACAATTGGGCATTGGCCACCAAAATAGCCACTTCCTTCGCCACATCAATATTAGATGTGCGACTAATGACTTGTGAGCGTTCATAGTTAAAATGGTCGGCATTGCCGGTTCTTTTGACGGCAAATCCTTCGCCTTGCAGCATTTCCGCCACCTCGCCGGCGGCACCGGGCACCCCACAACCATTTAGTACTTCCACCGTTATTTGTCTTTTGGGGATGGTGGCTTCTATGCTGTCAAGCCAAATGGTAAAGGCGGGAATGCTTTCCTCATCTATATACCGGTAAATCTTTCCGTCTTGAATTTCTCCCTCCCCCGGTAAAAGAGGCAACTGCATGGTTTGACTGGAAGCCATGCAGGTTTCAAGAATTTTTAGTAAGCTTAAAGCTTCGCGCCAGGATAAGTTTGTGGAAAAAATCGAAGTTACACGCCTAAAGTTCATAATATTTTCATAAAGATTTCCCTGAAAAAGATAATGTAGCACACCGGCCAAAATTTGTTCCTTGGCAGCAAAATCATTATCTTGCTCCGGCACCGCCATAGCCGGGATTGCTTCCGCCAAAGGCTGGAGCTTTTCCGCCAGCTCCAGCAAGGAAGTTTCGTTTATTTCTAAAAAAACATTAATTTTAGTTTGCAATTGGCTAGAGAGTGCATGAATAAGTTTTTCTACACCACCATCTGTAAAAACTTCAGCAGCCGTTTGTAAATTATTCAGTTGGGAACTAATGGCGGCATTGGAGGGAATCTGCAAAAAACGAACCGTTTTCCTGTCCCGCCTGAGCGCAGCCACAGCCAAGCCGGTCAGTTCTTTCTCATCACCTTCACCTTCCACTGTATAAAGCAGAAGGTGTACAAGTTCATCTTCTGCCGGCGGCAGTGCTTCCGCCCAAGCACTTGTTTCTTGAATCTGATTTAAAGCTCCGAGAAAACGGGAGACAAATAAGAGTAGGACAACAAAAGCGAAAATGGCCAACAGAAAGAACAAACGGCCTACTTTCAGCTTACGCCGTTTGGTCCTTACTCTATAGTAAGCAGCCAAAATTTACCCTCCCTCTTTATTGTTTTGCACCAACCAGTTCCAATACGTAACTGCTGAAGGATGGATAATCTGATTTTTGGCTAGTTGATAAGCTAGGGAATTAGCCACAGCCATGCGTAGAGCCTTGGGAAAATTATGCCGTGCTAAAGAGCGCAGCTCTTCCACTTGTGGATATGACCGGTTGGGCTCAATTTTATCGGCAAGATAAACAATCTGGGCCAAAAGCGTCATGCCGGGAAAACCCAGCGTGTGGTAAGCAATGGCGTTAAGAATCTCTTTATCATCTATGCCCCATTGCTCCTTGGCCAGCACGGCACCTACCGGTGCATGTAAAAGCACAGGCTGTACCAGGCAGTATTCATCAAGCGCAAGATTATGTTTTTTAGCAAAAGACAGTAAATCCTGTGCCGGCCATTTGCGGGCAGCATCATGCAGTAATCCGGCCAAACGGGCTTTTCCTTCGTCGCAGCCTAAAATCCTCGCCAGTGCACCGGCAGTTTCTGCCGTACCTAAAGCATGGGCGAACAATTCAGGCGAAAAATTCTCCTTTAAATGCTGCACAATTCGGTGCTCCAGCATAACATCACCAAGTTACGCTTCGACAAAAAGGCAGGCTTTTCCTGCTGTGGACGCGCTTTTCCTCATCTCTTCCCTTGCCTGCGCCTTTAGCAAACAAAAAGGCAACAAATGTTGCCTTCGAGGAAGTTTTTCTCTTTTATCTATTATGATTCAGGACGGGGCTTTGCTTCGTTAATGACTAATTTCCTGCCGTCTAGTTCAACACCGTTCAGTTCCACGATTTTCTCTGCATCCTCATCTGCCACTTCCACAAAGCCATACCCTTTGGAACGACCTGTGCCCCGCTCTGTAATAATCCGAGCACTAATTACTTCCCCTTGCTCGCTAAAAAATGCCTTTAACTCTTCTTCCGTGGTAGACCAGGGAATATTACCCACATAAAGTGTTTTTACCAAAAAATTCACCTCCACTTCCAGATTACTATTCATAGTATCTGGAGAAGTGCAGGTTTTATACTTGTGCAGAATTTTTTTGGTAAAGTTTGTTTTTATAAATATATTGCGTCACTGCATCAGTTGTCAGATATTTAATGGGCTTACCTGCGGAAACACGCTGCCTTATGAGCGTGGAAGAGATTTGCATGCCGGGAATTTGCACAATGGAAATGTTTTGCAGTATTTCCGGACAATTTTCCCCGATGGTTTCTTTCAGTTTATGCAAACTGTAACCGGGACGCGTGGCGGCGATAAAGTGGCAAATGGAAAGCAATTCTTTATAATCTTTCCAGGTAATAATCTCCATAATGGCATCAGCCCCGGTAATAAAATAGAGTTTTGTTTCACTGCCAAAATAATTTTTAAAAAAACGAATGGTGTCGATGGTGTAAGATTTTCCCTCTGCCCGATCAATTTCAACCCGGGAAACGGTAAAATAAGGATTATTAATTGTCGCCAACACCGTCATTAAATAGCGATGTTCCGGATCTGTCACTTTTTCCGCTTCTTTATGCGGTGGGCGTCCGGTAGGCACAAAAATTACCCTATCTAAATCAAACTGAATACGGACCTCCTCTGCCGTCACCAAATGACCAAGGTGGATCGGATCAAATGTTCCACCCATGATACCAATGGCCTTTTCCTGATTTCTTTTTGGCAGTTGTAATGTCATGTACTCCACCCCGTCAATTACTCTTCTTCCTCCGTTTGGAAAATAAATTCAAACTCACCAATTTTCACGGTATCTCCGTTTTTTGCTCCGGCAGCTTTTAAAGCATCCTCATGCCCCCATAAGCGAAAGAGCCGCTGAAAACGCTTGACAGCCTCCTCATTCTCAAAATCAGTCATGGCCACAAATCTCTCGATCTGTTTGCCCGAAATGATAAAAACATCATTTTCCCGGCTGATGCTGATGGCTTTATCATCTTCTTCCTCTGCCGGTGTAAACACAACAGGCTTTTCCGGCAGTTCCGTGGGCGGTAATTGCGCCAGCATTTGTACCGCTTTATAAAGGACATCTTTTACCCCGCTGCCGGTTACTGCTGACATGACATGGACATTCTCTTCCCCCAAAGCCCGGCAAAGTTCCTTAATGCCTTTTTCCGCCTGCGGCAAATCAGCCTTATTGGCCACCACAATTTGCGGCAATTGGGACAAGCGCTCGTCATATAAACGCAACTCCTCATTGATTTGGCGATAATCCTCCAAGGGGCTCCGCCCGTCCACTCCTGCCGCATCAATAATATGAATTAAAAGGCGTGTCCGTTCTATATGACGCAAAAAATCATGTCCCAAGCCGACACCGGCATGGGCGCCCTCAATTATTCCCGGAATATCGGCAATGACAAAAGGTTCTACCCCTTCCACATCCACCACACCCAGGTTGGGTGTCAGGGTTGTGAAAGGATAGTCGGCAATTTTCGGACGTGCCGCCGTTACCCGGGATAAAAAGGTGGATTTACCGGCATTGGGAAAACCAACCAGCCCCACATCGGCAATAAGTTTCAACTCCAGCCACACCCATTTTTCTTCGCCTGGTTCGCCTTTTTCCGCAAAACGCGGTGCTTTTTGTTTAGCCGTGGCAAAACGCGCGTTTCCCCGACCGCCCCGGCCACCCTTTGCACCTATGTAGGTCTGACCCGGCTCCGTTAAGTCAGCCAAGAGCAAATTTGTTTCCGCATCCCGGATTTGTGTTCCGGGAGGAACGCGCACAATTTTGTCCTTGCCGTTGCGACCGTGCTTATTACTGCCTTTGCCGTGCTCGCCGCGCTCGGCACGTATATGTTGCTGATAGCGGAAATCAAGTAGTGTGCGCAAGCTTGGATCCACTTGAAAAATCACATCGCCGCCGCGGCCGCCATCCCCGCCGTCAGGACCGCCAAAAGGGACGTATTTCTCTCGGCGGAAGGAAACGACACCGTTGCCGCCATCTCCGCCTTTAAGATAGATTTTTGCCCGATCAACAAACATGCTACACCACTCCTCAAATCCCTGTCAGCTTATTTTTCTCCCCCTGCCCCACACTTATCCAAGAATAGCGAAAACTTACCGTCGGCGGGCTGTAAGCGGACAGTTAGCCCGTTTTCTCTCGCCGCAACAAGCAGCGTCTGCCACAACTCTGCGGTCGGCTTATCCGGCGATAGCTGCAAATGCAGAGCAGGGGCTTGTCCGCCCTGAATGTGCACAAGCAAGGTAAAATCATGCAAATCTGCCAAGCCGGCTTTTAAAGTAGTCAGAGTCCGCTGCAAAGCCACAAGCACATCCTTTGCCAGCAGCGGTAAACTATCGTCTACCCGCAAAATATATTTTCCATTCAGGTCCCGTAACAACCCGTCATAAAGTAACAGAGCAAAACGGGCATCGCCACAGCCAATAAAGCGGCCAAACTGCTGCACTTCTTCCGTTGCTTTCCGAATATAGGCCATCAGCCTATCGGTTTTTTGCAGCTGCGCCAAACCACTTACCATTTGCAGGATATTGAGAATATCATGGCGGTAATATTGGATTAGCTTAGTAAAGGCCTCATTAAGGTCATGGTCATGCATTTTAATCCCCTTCTTACCTCTTCTTACCTCTTCTTACCTTTTTGAGATAGCTTTTATCTCCGCCAACATCACCTCTGCTTTGCTTGTCCCGGTAATAAAAATAACAAATAAACCGGAGGTACACTCCGGTTTATTGACTGAAAGCTAATGTTTAGACGGCTTCACCGTTGGTGTAAACGCTGACTTGTTTCTTATGCTTACCTTTACGCTCGTAGGCCACAATGCCGTCTACCAGGGCGTAAAGAGTATCATCTTTACCTCTACCTACATTAATACCGGGATGTATTTTTGTACCGCGCTGACGGACAAGAATACTTCCTGCTGTCACTGCTTGCCCTGCCGCACGTTTTATTCCCAGATATTTAGCATTGCTGTCACGACCGTTCCGTGAGCTACCTACACCTTTTTTCTGCGCAAATAATTGTAGATCCATGAACATCAGGTTCACCTCCTATTCGTCATGCACTTGCAAATACTCCGGGTAACTTTTTGCCATGGCGGCCAACCCTACCAGTGTTGCTTCTGCCAAAAGTGCAGTTTTTTCCTGCAGGCTTTCCGGCAAGTTTTGCGGTATCCTCATGTCAAAATATCCTTCACGGATTTTAGCTTCTAATTCCAGCTGCAAAAGTTTCTGTAAACTGAAATAAAGCGTTTGCACTAGTGCCGAAACTCCGGCACAAACAATATCTTCTCCCTTGGGTGCACTGCCGGAATGCCCTTTGACGTTAATACCGGTAATGTGGCCGTCTGTC
>ERZ773359.3172-NODE-3172-length-19342-cov-8.077358_pt1 | contig 19342 bp, 14 predicted proteins | sample MGYA00374955_ERZ773359 | MGnify/ENA primary metagenome ERZ773359 (study PRJEB29098, sample SAMN04486028) | biogas fermenter metagenome | study: EMG produced TPA metagenomics assembly of the Biogas fermentation microbial communities from Germany - Plant 4 DNA1... | reverse complement strand
GCGTTTACAGTATTGTGTTTTGTATAATATGTCGAATTGTGCCTCTTATGCTAAAGTGGAAATAGTTATTTTGTTTAGGTTAAAACTATTAAATAGCATTTAAACAAGTTATTCTGATTACCAAAACTAGAGTTTAATTACACTTGAGGAAGTTAATTACTATGTATAAGTAAAGAAAGTAGCAAAAGTAAAGGGATAAGGGGGTAATTCAATGAAAATATCTAATTTAAGGGCTAAGTTTAAGCCTAAAAGACATAAAGGAAATATACATTTTGGTAAGGTTTTTTTAACCTTAATGTTAGTTTTTACTATGATATTAGGTAATATAAATTTTGTTGAAGCTAGATCAGTGGAAGCACAAATAACTTTTAGTCCACCGTGGTATGTTGACGTTTTAATGAATACTGCAGAGGTTAGGGAGTATTCAAATAGAGTTTATGCTCGAGTCAGTCTTCATAATCATTATCAAGAAGAAAATGATGGAATATATTACGAATACACTGATGAAGTAATAAAAATGCCTGGGGCTACCTATAGGGCTGAAATTGAGGAGGTTAAAAAACCAGAGTATGGAGTCAGTGGAATATACATTCTTAGGTTAATTGCGTTATATCCTCCACAACCTCCTTCACACATAATAGTACCAACGGAAGTAAAAGGTGGAGAATCTATAATTATAACTTGGGGAAGTAGCTCAAATGCAACAAGATATTATTTAGAAAGAAGTGTAAATGGTGGTTCATGGACACAAATATATAGTGGAAATGATTTAAGTTACATTGACAGCATTACCAAAGGATGGAATACAGTAAGGTATAGAGTAAGAGCCTATAATTATGATGGATATAGTGATTATACGACTTCTCCGACTAGAAATGTAATAAATAATTCTAGCCCAATTTTAACAATAACCGCTCCTACAGAAAATAGTTATTTTGGTAAGGAAAAGCCTATAAATATATCTGGAACTGTAAGAGATCAAGATTCTGGTGATACTTTAACTATAAAATATACAATAAATGGTATATCAGCACATACTAATAAAACTTTACAAACAATAACTGCAAATGGAAGCGATCAAAGGTTTAATAATAATATATCTATAGACTCAAGTATACCGGAAGGAAATTATACTTTAAAGGTATGGGTAGAGGATAATAAGGGGGGGAAGTCAACAGAGGTAGTTAGAAATATAAATATAGACAAAACTGCACCAAATGAATTTACCCCTACAGTAATAGCAAATAGTATTAGTGAAATTACTGTATCAGGCGAAACAACTGATAGTGGTAGTAAGTTAAAACCAGAACCTTATTCATATAAACTTAATAACGATGATTGGAGTGAATGGACAAGCGAAAAATCAAAAAAATATACAGATCTTAATACTAATACCAGATATGATTTCACTATGAGAGCCATAGATAATGTAGGTAATGTTAGAGTAACAAAAACAATCCAAAAATATACCTTAGCAGAAGCTCCTGGACTCACCATTATAGATGCTAGCGATACTTCAATTATTGGTGAAATAAACCCAAAGTCGAATCCTGATTATACAGAATATAAGATTGAATACTCATTAGATGGTAATACATGGACTAAAATTGATGGCAGAAACGAATGGGATACTTCCCTTGATTTTGCCGTAACCAATCTTTTGCCTGGAAAGAAATATTATGTAAGAGTTAAGGCCAGAAATGGCGATAAGTTAGAAACAGGTTATTCTAATATAGAAAATATTATTACTAAACCTCAAGCACCTGTTTTGAAAGAACCTGTTGCAATTAGTGGAAGTGAAATTGAATTAGAGTGGGATAAAGTATTATCAGCGTTAAAATACCATGTAGAGTATAAAGAAAGCAATTCTAGTTCATGGACTAAACTAACAACAACTGAAAATTTAATAAAAATAGGCCAACTTAATCCTAATGAACAATATGATTTTAGGGTTAGGTCAGAAAACGAGACAGGATTATCAGATTATTCATCTATCAAAAATAGATATACCAAAGCACTAAATCCGAAAAAAATAATATTAAAAGATGTTACTGGTACTTCTTTAACCTTTGAAGTAGTTAATGACAGTAGAAATATCAATACTCCTGAAACAATTCTTAGACTAGATGGTGTTGGAGATACAGGCTGGAGTACAGATAAAACTAAAAGCTTTAGTGGCTTAGAACCAGGAAGAACGTATAAGCTTTCTATAAACACTAGAAATGGTGACAAAGAAGATAATGGTTGGCTTAATGTACCTGGAGATATACCAATAGAAGATGAATTTGGTAATCCTGTAACTGAAATTACCACAATAATTCCAGTTGAGAATTTCAAAGTTGTAGATAGTTCAGTAAACACATTAACTGTATCTTGGAACGCAGAATTAAATCAAGAGTATGAGGTATACCTAAAAGATGAGTCTGGTAACGAAGTACCTAATACTAGAAGTGGATGGTTTTCTGGAGGCACATATACATTTACTAATTTACCATCTCCAAACACTAGGTATGTACCATATATCATTACTAGAAGAGTTAGAAGTGCTACTCATCTAGCAGAAAGAAAAGTATTGAATGATGAAAAGGCTTATACCAATGCTGAAGGTATATCTAGAGGCGTATTTGAAAGTGGAGATGATTATATAACTATAAAATTAAATGTAGAAAACACTAGGAATCCTAATGATACAGAATATGTAATAAAAAATGATATAACAGGACAAGAAGTAACTGTAACACATGATAATCCAGTATGGCTTAATACTAATCTTGCTAAAGAAAGTTTCTACACTTATTCAGTTAGGGTTATAAATAAAAACAAAGAGCCTTCATATTATACAAGATTAGTTTTTGAAGATGGAGACGAAGCCCACACAACTTTACCAGATATAGATATAGAACCCGGTAAAATTGTAGATGATGGTGAGTTTATAAATCTTGATGATTTAAAAGGCCATGACACAGATCATCCTATATGGTTTAATCCTGAAATAGATTTAAACAATTTTATAGTGCAACTTGAAGGAGATAAATATAAAGTTACAAGAAATAGAATTGAAGAAATAAAGAATCGTGAAGAAATTGAAGTAATCAATTATAGTTATTCAAGAGAAGGTTTTGGCTATACTGATTGGAAGCCTTTAGAGGAAGGATTTTTTACAGAAAAGTTAGTATTTAATATGCCTGGCATATACTTAACACATTGGAAGTTTAAAAACTATAGAATTGAAAGTGATCCAGTGCTTATAAATTACTATGTAGATTGGATTGCACCTACTATAGAAGGTGAACCCGCAATAAAAGGACAATCAGTAGTGACAGGTAACGAATTTAGGGTAGTCATAAATGCTAAAGACAATATAAGCCCATACCTGTTTTATTCGACCGATGATGGATTAACATGGTTTTTACTAAAAGAAGGACAGAATGAAATAGTATTTTCAAATATTAACAAATCATCTAATGGAATTCAAAACAAACTAACAGTGAAAGTTGCAGATATTGCTGGGAATGTAATTGAAAAAACATTTACAGTATGGGGCATAGAGAAATAATATAGATGTCTTAAATGAAGGTAATGCTTAGGTTATTAAGCATTACCTTTTTCTATTAAAAAATTATATATTTGTATTTTACAAAACATATTCATTGTGATATAATAACAGATAATAAGAAAGGTATGGAAAAGGAGGTTTATAAGTGAACAAAGTTATAAATCTAGTAGTTGGCGATTACGACTCCAATAGGCTAATGTCTTTAATACAGGATATACAATTAAATCCTAATATAAGAGTTACAGGTATTGCACAAACAGGTGAAGATATAATAAATAGAGCCTCCAAAATGGCTGCTGATGCAGTGTTAATGGAGTATACCATGATAGATTTGACTGCAATAGATGTTGCAGAAAGACTTAAAGAAGACAGTCCTGGCACATTAATATTTGCAATTTCATCGTCTGCATCTGCTGACTTTATATTTAGAGCAAAGCGTTCAGGAATAACAGAAGTTTTTCATAGGGATAATCTTATACCTAGAGAGGTTGCAGAAAAGATACAAAGTAGTGTTGAGGAAAAAAGGTTAGAATGGGAAAGGTTAGCTGAGTTTCATGGTGCAGTAGACAAAGGTACAGGCCCTATAAAACAGAAGGTTGTAAAAGAGTATGTAACAAGAGCTATAAATCAAAGTGTAATACTTACCTATAATACAAAAGGTGGAGTTGGAAAAAGCACAGTAGCGGTTAATTTAGCATTAGCAATAAAGATGTCCCCATATTTAAGTGGACAAAGAGTGGCATTAGTAGATTTCGATTGTGGTGGAGCAAATATATCAACCTTATGCCATATACCCGATGCTGAAACATTAAATAGAAACCTTGCTTATTGGGAAGGCGATATTGATAGGTTAACTGCACAAGAGGTTGATGAATTAATGATACCAGGACCACATGGTTTAATGGTTTTGGCAGCACCTCTTAACATGGTATTAGCGTCTAAGATTGGCTATGAATTGTCCAATAATATACTTAATACTCTAAAAAAATACTTTTCCATAATTGTAATTGATGGGGCTCCTAATATATCAGCTACAATAGATGCTGCCTTACAACATGCTACACATATTCTTTTAATAGCAAATGCAGAAGGACAATCTGTTAAACAACTAGCCAGAACTGTAAAGTTGTTAAGCCCTGACCCTAATTACCCAGAAAAACCAGATATGAGTCATATAATAAATAAGATGTTTGTTGTATTAAACCATGCACAAGGGTACTCTAAATGGAACTTAAAAACTGATGAAGTAGTAGAAGCCATAGGTAGACCACTGCTTGCAGAAATACCTTTTTCTGAATCGGTTAGAAAAGCTTTACATGGCAGTGGCAAAAAACAAGCTGTTGAGATAGATGAGGGTGGAGATTTTGCTATTGCAATTAAAAAACTTGCTAATGATTTAGTTAGTGCTTATCCAGAAGGAGTTAATGAGAAAGACATAAAGAGAGGAACATTTACAAAAGGGAAAGGTAAAGGATTATTTGGATTATTTAAATAGAAAAGGGGCAAATAAAATTGATAGGCAAAGTAAACTTAACTGAATTAATAGTTTTAGTACCTGTAATTTTAGCTGGGATAATTGACTTTAAGACAATGAAAATACCTAACTATATAACATTCCCTTTCATTATAATAGCTTTAATATACAACATAATTTTAGGTAACTTTAAAATCGCCTTGATTAGCTTAGCAATAAGTTTTATTTTGGGAAATCTGTTTTTTATCATAGGTGGAATGGGTGGCGGGGATGTTAAGTTAATGATTGGTATTGCTATAATGTTAGGCTATAAAGAGTTTTTTAATATACTTTTTATAGCATCTATAATAGGGGTGTTGTGGGGGCTATCTTTAATTATTAGAAAGTACTTTAAAGAACGTACCTTTAATATCAAAAATTTACATTATGATATTTTCTTTATAAAAGATTTTTTTAAATCTTCATTATTTAAAAGAAACAAAAATGATAGAGTAATCATCCCCTTCGGCACTTGTTTGGCTATAGGCACGATTATACATTATTTTTAGAACTTAGTTTAGGAGGTTTACCATGAATAAAAAGAAGTTAATACCTATAATTGTAATTTTAGTAATAGGATTAGGCACTGCCATAACATCATTTGTGTTTTTAAACAAAAATATAAAGGCACAAAATGAAACACAGAAAATTGTTGCTACTAATAGAGAATTGACAATTTACGAAACTATTAATCCTACTGACTTAAAATACATTGATGTTCCTATAGATATGGATATAAGCAATCATTTTGAAACTAAAGATGAATTAGTAGGTAAGATGATAGGTGTAAATTTAGCAGAAGGCGATGGTATACAAAAGAATCATATAGTTGATCCTAACGTGGCTAAAGATTTAGTATTTATCACACTTAAAACTGACTATACTAGGACAGGTGGAGCAAAACCTGGTAGTGTTGTTGATATATATAGCATAAAAACAGAAAGAAAAAGTGGAGAAACCATTACCACTAAAAAGAAAGTTGCAGAAGATGTTATAGTTACCAGTGTTACGAACAGATATGGTGTAAGTATTTATGATAAGAACGATCCTATTTTAGCTGGTACTAATACAAAAATACCAGTTGAAGCGATAAGATTAGCAGTTAATAGTCGTAAAGTTGATGTATCTGAATTGGTTGATGCTAGTGTAGAGCAGAATAATGGCTATGTTTTAGTAGTTAAAAATGTAAATAGCAACAATATAATTGGAGGAAAATAATATGTTAAAGTTTTTTTCTAGAAAGTCAAAAGAGGAAGAAATTAAAAAAGAGGATATAAAAGATAAAGTTGAGGATAAAGTTCTTGAATTAAATGATGCTATGGATTTTATACAAGAGAAATTTCTTAACTCTGAAAGGCTTTCCATAGATTATAGACAAAGACTGCAATCCTTTGCTATGGCAGGAGATAAGGATAGTAGGGATATAGTTAAAGATGAAATTAGGCAAATAATAAAAGAATACAGAATTAAAGTGTCTGGCTATTCAACAGATGAATTAGTTAATGCAGTTTTTGCAGATAGATATGGTTTAAAGTCACTACAAAAATATTACGAGGACCCGACAGTAGATGAGATAAGGGTAAACTCACCAGACAATATAAGAATAGTGATAAAAGGTATTCCTTATAAGGTTGATGAAAAACTAAATAGCGAAGAAGAAATAGAGAACATTATAAAAAGGTTGATAATGGAAGATATTGGAGTAGCTTTGAATAAATCCAATCCTACTATTGAGTCAGTATTAATGGATGGTAGTAGGTTAACTGCAACTTGTTTTCCTGTTTCTAAGTCTTGGAATTTCATATTAAGAAAGCATGATAGTTTTGAGTTAACACTAGATAACTATATAGCCACTAAAACATTGGATAGGTATACATGGGATATGTTAAGTGTCCTAGCTCGTGGCGGTGCAAAAATGCTTTTCTCTGGGAACGTAGGTGCAGGGAAAACTACTTTGATGAAAAAGGTAATTGGTGAGCTAAATGAAAATTTAAGGATTGGTGTAATTGGAACAGATATAGAAGTTAATTTACAAGAGCATTACCCAGATAGGGATATTGTTGAACTTGAAGAACAAGCTCATTTAGGCATTACTATGAAAGAGCTTTTTAGCACTATGTTAAGAGAATCTATAGATGTGTTGGTAGTTGAAGAATTTAGGGGTTCTGGTGAGGCTATTGAGGCAGTTAGAGCATGCACTAGAGGACTTCCTAACGCATTTACTACTGCACATTTTAATAATCCAGAAGAAGCAATAGAAGGAACTGCATTGTTTATGCTTGAGGAAGGACTCAATCTAGAGCTTGATTTAGCAAAGGTTAGAGTTGCAAGAGCATTTAATATAGTTGTTCAGCTATTTGGTGATGCGATATCTGGTAAGAAAAAATTGATTTCAATAACTGAGGTTATAGTTGATAAAGATAATAATATTATCTTTAACGACTTATTAAGATGGGAACCTAGCACAGATGAATATTTAGGTGATGGAACATGGAAGATGGCCAACCAGCCTTCTAGTAGATTACTTAGTAATCTATTAAAGAGGGTTGATAGGAAGGAGGTTGAAAAATTAGGATGGGATACCTCCAAAATCAAACTTTAATGATCGCATTGTTATCAATAGGAATATCAATAACATTTACTGTTTTAGTCTACCTTTTAGCTCAATACTACAAGAAAAGAAAAGATAAATGGAAAGTAAATATAAGCATGAACCCATTTATAGTTAATCAAAGGAATGAGTTTAACAAGTGGCTAAACATGGTGGATAAAAGACTTAGAAAGACTGGTATTAGGTTTAAGACTAAATATCTTGTAGTTATTAATATATTAATAGCTGTATTTGCATTTATGTTTACTTTGAGGTTGTTTAGAAACTTAACCGCAGCAGTATTCTTTTCAATAATCTTCTTTATAATACCTGATTACGTTTTATTCCTATATGAAACAAAGAGGAAGATGCAAATAGAAGACCAGATGATTGCAGCTATTAGAACTTTTACCGCAGAATATTTTAATACAAAAAATATAGAAAAATCTTTTGCAGAAGTTTCTAAAAAAGTAGTTGACCCTATAGGTAGATATTTTTCAGATGCTTATATGGATATTCTGATGGGACATGGTTTTGATAATGTAATGAGTAAATTATCAGCAAGGGTTGATAATGAGTATTGGCAGATGTTTATACAACTTATTTACCAATTAAGAGATGATTCACAAGCTATATACTTATTTACAGATTTAGTTTCAAGAATAGAAAAATCAATAGAACTTTCAAGAGATAATGAGGCATCTTTAGGTGGAGAAAGAACAATTGCTTTAATCATGTCATTATTACCTTTGCCTGTATATTATTTTATGACAAACGTAGTTCCACAAACTAATACTTTCATTGTAGAAACTGTAGCAGGAAGGCTTGTTATCACAGGTTCGTTTATTTCTATATTTATATTTATCTTTTTAGATAAGATGCTAAGGAGGGTTGAATAAATGATTAATGAATTAAATATAGCTTTTTCTGCTGGTATTGGATTAACCATATTTTCAGTAATCTACCTAGCATATGAAAGAATTAGAATAGCAAGGTTTAGGTTTGGAGAAAGCTATAAAATCAAAAAAACAATAGAAAAAGTAAAAAGATTTTTTTGGACAAGAAAATCCTTAGTATTATCTAAAAAAGATAAGTTTATTATTGTGGGTATGGCTGTTGCATTTGCAGGTACATCTAATAGTATAAAACAAGCAACAAAACTGCTATTCTGGGGATTGTTTATAGGGCTTTTCATAGTTTATATATATCAAAAAACCATTGCAGCGGCCACAAGGGCAAAGAAACTAAAGGAATCTGCTATTTTATTTGAGGCTATAGAGCTTTATTCAAAGGCTGGATATTCTTTGTATCAAGCTATCAATGCATCAAAAGTTCTAGTAGATGGAATACGTCCTGCTGTTGATAAATGCCTAAACTATTGGGGGGCAGGACCTAAAAAAGCCTTACAAAAGCTACAGGATGAAATAGGACTAGAAGAAATAGATACGCTAGTATTACTACTTATGAATATAGAAAGTACAGGCGGTAAAGACTTAGGTGGAACTATCAGCCAAGTAGTCTTTAACATGGAAGATTTACAAAAGATGAAAACACAGATAAAAATTTCAAATAGACCTCTTATGTTTGTAATATATAGGATGTTGCCTTTGGCTAGTATTGTTGGTATCGTTGTAGGAGGGCTATTGTATAGAATGTATTCTGTGTTGGAAATGACAGGTTTTATAAAATTTTAAATATAAAAAATTAAGGAGGTATAAAAATGTTTAAGTACTTTAAAAGTTTAATGTCAAATGAAGAAGGTTATGGAACAGTAGAACTATTATTAATTGTAGCTGGAATTGGGCTTTTAGCCACAGGATTGTTCACAAGTTTAACTGACTCTTTAGTCGGGGAAGATGGTGGCAATGATCCTGACTCAACGACTGGAAAAGTGGTAAATGGTGTGAACACTCTAATTGAACGTTGGTTTGAAGAAAATCCTACTACTGAATAAATATATTTGCACACTTTCCAGTGTGCAAATATATTTATTATTTCCTGTAGTTTAACAAAGGAAGGAGGGAATAGAGAGGATACTCTCTAATGTTATGCTATGGTTAAGAAGATTTTTAAAAAGCGAAGAAGGTTATGGAACAGTAGAGCTATTAATACTGATAGTAGGCGTTTCATTTCTGGCATTTCAAATATCAGGAAAACTATTAGAGGCTATAAGACCAATTCACAGAGGGACAGTACAAAACATAAAAGGCGTAACTCAATCAGGTCATTAATTAGGTGTAATAAGGGTAGTACTGGCAGTATTGAATTTATATTACTCCTGCCATTAATACTTTTTATTATTTTTGGTAGTCTTGATTACTATATAACTCAGATGCAGTTTAACCATTTAGAAAATATTAAAAACTATTATACCAATGTTATGAAAGTGCAAGGCAAATTAACCTATGAAGATTTAGCAAATCTTAGAAATGAGCTTGTAAAGAGTGGTTTTGAAGATGATATAGAGATAGAAGTTGTTGGTTACAATGATATAGATATTACTGGTATAACTGTTTATAGGAATATAGAAAGACCTCACGAGTCAAGAATGTCTCTTAGGATAAAAGTAAAGCCTAAAATGGAACCTTTCATCTTTGGCAAACTATTAGGTGAAAGAGGAGAAGAAGGCGATGATGGTTTCTACTTCTATGTGAAGGGAGATGCGTTAAGTGAGAAATCATACTATGATACGGAAGATTAGAACATATTTTAATAAATTGTATAAAGACACAAAAGGAGGAACCATAACTATACTTCTCCTTTTCCTTCTTCCTATTCTTCTCTTTACTTTTATAAGCAGGATTGAACAAACCAGGGTTTTAAGAGCTACTAATGTTACTTTAGAAAATGCAGTAGAAGAATCTGCAAGGTATGGTGCTATGATGATAGATCCAGGTTCACAAGCTATAGGAGAACCTTTAATAGCTTATAATAGGGCTATACCAGTAATAGAGGAACATCTAAAAACATTTTTATTACTTGATGATAATTTTAATGGTGTTAGTGGTTCCAGTTTTGAGAGTATTGAGTATCAGTGCATTATTTATAATGGAATAGATGGGATAGAAGGTTATAAGTATGAAGATTATTTTAATAACTATTACGAAGATAATCAAGTTGCATATATGGTAAAGTTATCTAGCAATGAAAAACCTACTATAATCGAAAATACTATATATGGTCATGATACTTTTAATCCTTTAACTTTCTTTGTAAATGACGATGGCATATTTAATGAGTATGGTGTGTTTACTGAAGAAAGTATTGACACAATTAAAGTTACTATGGATGCTCCTGGAGTGTTGTTGTATGTAAAAGCTAAGATAAACCCAGTAATAGTTAACCAAGATGATGATTATAAAGAAACTGTTGCTAGATGGGCATATGCTAAGATTGTAAAAAGGGATGATGGAGAAGACTTTATAGATGAGGGGGAATATTATGGTGATGATGAAGAAGTTGGATATGAGGACTAAATGGTTGATTATAATTATTGCTTTGTTTTTAGTAGGGTGCAGTAAAGAAGAAGTAAATATCGATGAGGAAAAAACTATAGTAACTACAACTTCAATTAATATTGCAGATAGATTTATTGAGTATCTATTTGCTAGAGATGAAAATGTACTAGATATTACAACTGGTAGTGCTAAGAAAAACATATATAACAACTTAGATAATATTAAAAGAGCTGAATTAATTAAAGTTAATAATATTGTAGAGGCAGAAAACGATAATTTTTCTATTGTACACTCTACTATTGAGTACGAAAATGACAACGGGATAAATGTTGTTTTTTATAGATTGAAATTAATTAATACTGATGAAGGCTATTTTGTCTATAAGGTTGAAGATGCAGAGCCTATCTTTGCTGATGATACTTATTCAAGTAGTGATAATGATGATATGTTTACAGCAATAGATGGCTATTTTAAATCGATTAATGATAATAAACTTGAAAGTGGTACTGACTATTTAATTGGTAAAGCTAAAAGGAATCATTTATTGACATATGATATCTTGTCTGATGTAAAAACTTTGAGTGAGGTAAGTTTATCTAATGTGAAATACAACAAACTTTATGACAATGGGAAATTGGCTTTAGTAGAGGTGGATTACAATATTAATAATAAAGATGCAAGTGTGATTTTCACACTCTATAACACGCATCAAGGATGGTTGATATATGATGTGGAACAAATATAAATCTTTAATTATCAGTTTAATATTGGTCCTTTTTCTAGTTCCAAATATAGCTTATACAATTGAAGATAGCGATAGTTACAATAGATGGGATTACCATGTTTATGAAGAAGAGGAGGATATGGTAGATTTAAAATCTACTACGGCAGATGTAGATTATGAGGAAAATGTTATAAAACTACCTAAATTATCTTCTCCAGATTTAATTAAGTTTACTTCTACTGATTCTTACGATTATGTAGTTCTTGATGAAAATGGGTTCAAACACTATGCTTTTAATGGCGAAGAAATGATTTTGATTAATTCACTAAGCAAAGATATTGATGAACCTATTGGTATTGCAGTTGATATTGAGAACCCTAGTTATTACATTTCTGAATTTGATGATGATGGTGTTGTTGTTAGAAATTATTATTATTCAGATGAAGGAATGCGTGATAACCCTCTATTAGAGGTTATAGGACTAGACTACATCTATTCATTATCTACTTTTGAAACTGGAGAATTAGCGGTAGTTACTGAAGATTCTTTAAAGGTTTATGCTTATGATGGTGGCGGTTTAGTACCATTGCCAATGTTATCGATAGAAGATATAGAAAACCCATTATCTATAGCTACCAATACAGATTATCATATTGCAATACTTACAGAAGAAAAGGTAGAACATTACATGTTTGATGGTGATTCCCTGTCTAATATTCCTATGTTTGAGATTGCTATAACTGATGATTTTGAAAATCCCAAAGCTATAGTCATTGATGATGATAAAACCTTTATATTAGATGAAAAGGATGTAAAAGGTTTTTCGTTATCAGAAGATGGCATGACTTATAATGCTGCTTTTTCTATATCCAGTAACTTAGAAAGACCACAGGCAATAGCTTTTAATAGAGGAACAAAGGACATTTTAATAGTTGATGAAATTGAGGATGAAAGTGCTGAAGATAATAAATATATAGCAAAGTATTTTATGTTTGATGGTGAGGAATATGTCTTAAATATGCAATTATCACGTGAAATTGAGGGGATAGCAGTAGGGAAAAGGTATCATAAACAAGCTGAATTTATAACTAATACTTTTCTATCTGATACTTTATATGTTGATATGTTTAGGATAAGAGCTTTTACAGAAACTCCAAAAGATACTGAAATAGAATTTTTCGTTGCTTACGATATAGACGATGAAGAAGGGGATTTAAACTGGATTCCTTTATGGAAGATTGTAAATGAGAACAACGAAGATAATAGCGAAGGTATTTTATATAAAGCAAATAGAAATGGAGATTATTCTCTAAAATTTGGCAGAAATGAGCATGGTTATCCGATTTTTGATATGTGGCCAGACGAAAGAGAAAATATGAAGATAAAAGATGAAGATATAATTGTTGATGAAGATGGAAACATTGTTATAGAAGTAAATAAGATGTATGATTTGAGCTTATGGGTTAAGATGAATTTAAGTTTTGATGAAATAAAAGAGTTAATTGAGAATAATGACGATAAGTATAGCAATTTTAAAATAAAAGCAGTGCTTAGAACGAAAGATAGAAAGGTAACTCCTAAGATATTCTTACCTATAGGAGATAATAATGAAAAAGGTTTAGATTTAAATGCACCTGCAATGATTATAGAGGCTAATGCAGAACCATTACCACCAGATGTAAGTATAAAGGATCCGATAAAAGAAAACCCTCCAGAGCCACCTAAGAAACATGATGAAGAAACCTTACCACAAATGCCAGATAGACCAGGCTTTGACCCTGTAGATGGATGGGTATATACTACTACTCCATATGTTCAATGGGAGTTTGTAGACTTTGATGAAGAATATAATCCTTTTGAAGAACAGGTTGCCTATCAAATATTGTTATTAGCAAGGGAGGGATATTATGATTGGTATGTTATCTATGATTCCGATATAGTTGAAGGCGATGTTTTTGAAGCCATTATACCTACTACATGGGATGATCCAGTAACTCCTGGACCTATGTGGGATTCTGGTAGTTATGAGTTTGCTGTTGCTGTTAGAACGTGGGATACAAGAGGAGCAGTATCAGATTTTGGTATAACGGATATGTTTAAAGTACTGGCTTTTGAAAGGCCTAGGGTTGCAAATGTAGTATATCCTAATGATAGCAATAAACCATTAGCAAACCCACCAACATTAGCAGTAAAATCTACGCATAAAATGATAGAGCCTGATATGGGAGTAGAAAGACTTCCTACTGCAAAAGCTGGTGCCCAAGTTACATTACTTGTTGATAGTGTAGGTCCTATTAATTTAACTGAGGCTAAGGACATACCATTGTTTTATATTACATTAAAAGGTGAGCATGAAGGTGTAAATGTTCCTATTTTCCTATCTGATTGTAAAGAGGTGGCTAGGAATGGCAAAAATAAAACATGGGAATTTAATTTCTTTACAAGTGCTCCTATAGATACAATTCCAGATGATACTATCGTAAAAGCATCTTTTGTTGGTGAAAGTGATATAGGTGGCACTACTGTATTATATGTTCCTAATTATGCATCAGGAGTTGTTAAGACATGGGAAACTATATATAAGGATTGGCAAGTAATAATAGAGGGTAGAGATAGATAAGGTATAAACTTTAAGATAAAGAAGGCAGGATAATGAAAATACGGTTTTTTAGTTCTAAAGATAGGCCAAAAATTCATAGAGAAAAATTATATTTAAACAAGGTAATTTTAGCAATAATTATGGTATTTGCTATATTTATAAGTAGTTTTAATGTATCAAAAGCTAGTGAACCACTATATTATTATGATAAATATCGTGTTGATAGAGAGTACGAAAAATACCTTTATGAACGGCACAAAAGGTCACAAGGAAGGCTTCCGATACCTCGGGGTGCAGTTTGTTATGTACGATATTCGTTTACAAATTCTGGTGGTGTTGATTTTAATCCTCAAACAGGAAAATTTACAGGTTGGGGAGAAACAGTAGTATACGATTATTTCTATGATAATTATAGTGATTTATATTATGTTGAACCTTCAGGTAATGTATATTACCATATATATTTTACAGATCCAAATGAACCATTATTGAGAGAACGCTATGCTGATGAATATAGGTCTAGAATAACCAATGGAAAAAGAGGAAGTTATATGCAAACTGTTACAGGCACTATAAATCAATACCCAGCTAATGGTGTTCATACAGATGGATACTGGTATGTAAGGAAAGGTCTAGTAAATAACAATCCAACGATAACAATAACCACTCCTTACCAAAATAGTTATTTTGTTTAGATTAAAATCATTAGATACTATGAAAACAAGCTATTTCTATTACCAAAACTAGAGTTAAATTACACTTGAGGAAGTTAATTACTATGTATAAGTAAAGAAAGTAGCAAAAGTAAAGAAACAAGGGGGTAACTCAATGAAAATGCCGAGTTTGAAGGCTAAAAGTAAGCCTAAAAGACATAAAGGAAATATACATTTTGGTAAGATTATTTTAGCTTTAGTTATGGTTGTTAGCATGGTACTTGGTAACGTCGAAGTGGTGCAAGCAAGGAAAGTAACCAAGAAAATAATATTAACTGTACCTTGTAAAGTAGATAACAATCAAAATAGTATAGTCGAAATAATTACAATTAATAATTTAAAAACAATTGAGAATGTGGTTGTTGGAGTAGAAAAGGTCACAATTGATGCAAAAGGAAATACTAATACCGAAACCTTCTTGAAGGATATAGAGAGCGTATCTTCTAATACTGCAAAAATAGATTATGAAATCGATGGTTGTGAGGTTAAAATTAATATATCTGATAATATTGCTAAACCCCACTTGATAAATAAAAAAGGGTACTTAAACGAATACTATCAATACAAAATAACTATCGAATATACAGATAACCTTTTAGAAGTAGAAACGTTAGGGCAAAATAAAACAAGAGGGATGCTATCAAATAATAAATTTAATATGACTCAATCAAGTGGATGGATTGATGTTATGTCGAGGCAAATTAGACAATACCATGATGATTTTGCTGCAGCTTATCCGATGATTAAATCGACGCTATCAAGTGAAGAGATAACTGCTTGGCTTGGGATTGAAAGCGAACAATGGCCATGGGAAGATAGGTTAACTACTATGTCAATGTCAGAAGGCTTAATTTCAGGAAGACAATACAGAGTAACTTACAGTGGTACTGTTTCTGGTAGTAATGTCAATCTTCAGACGAGGGGTGAAACTTGGAGACCTGGAATGAAAACGACAACCTGGTCAAGTTCTGGTAGGTATGTCGAAGCACCATACGGAACACTCTATTTTAGTGGAGACCTTACTATTCAGATGTATATTCCTCCTAACAATCCTCCTACAACACCATCAAGCATAACAGTACCAAGTACAATACAAGGTGGAGAATCCTTTGCAGTATCATGGGGAGCTAGTACAGATCCAGATGGAGATAGTATAACTTATATACTGGAAAGACAAGTAAATGGAGGTAGCTGGATACAAATATACTCAGGGAGTTCAAGGAGTAAGACTGAATCTCCACAATCTTCTTGGAATACAGTAAGGTATAGAGTAAGAGCCTATGATGGTAAAGCATACAGTGACTACAGAACATCACCTACAAGGACAGTTATACACAACTCACCACCAACAACACCAGCAAATATAAGTGTACCTAGTTATGTAAAGGAAAATGGAAGCTATACAGTAACATGGGGAACATCAACTGATGCCGATGGAGATAGCATAACATATTATTTAGAAAGGCAAATAAACGGTGGTAGCTGGACTCAAGTTTACTCTGGAAGTAATAGAACTTTATCAGAAACAGTACAAACTACATGGAATACAGTAAGGTATAGAGTAAGAGCCTATGATGGCATAGCATACAGTGACTACAGAACATCAAACATTGTAACGGTTGATAGAGATAATCCAATACTACACTTAACACACTTTCCTACTAACTGGACGAATAGCAATGTAACAATAACTGCAACAGCAAGTGATGCTACAAGTGGAGTAAAGAGCATACAAAGACCAGATGGCACTTGGGTAAGTAGCTCAAGCACAACATATACAGTAAGTAGCAATGGAACATATACCTTTACAGTAGAAGATAACGCTGGTAACACTACAACAGAATCAATTGAAATAAATAATATAGATAAGATAAACCCAACTATAGATATAACAGATAACGATAATAACTGGCACAAGTCCTTTACAGTTAATATTAGTCATTCTGATAATGGAGGAAGTGGAATAAAGACTAGAAGATACAGTATAACAAATAACACAACAAAGCCTACAAGTGGCTGGATAGACTTAACAAGCGAAAACCAAGATATAAATTTATTAACTAATGGCAATAACTATGTCCATGTTCAAGTAATAGACAATGCAAATAATGAAACCTATGTATATAAAGGAGCATATAAAATAGATAACACTGCACCAACAATAGATACACCAATAGCAGAAGCTATGAGCCCAACTGAAATAAAGGTAACTGCAAATGCAAATGACAACCTATCAGGACTACACACAACACCATATATGTTTAATAGGGATAGTAAAGATATTACAGATTGGATAAATAGTAATACACTGGTAGATAATAACCTTATAGCAAACAAGCAGTATTCATATAAATACAAAGCAAAGGATAGCATAGGAAACATCAGTAACTACTCAAGTGAGGTTAAAAGATATACCTTAGCCTTAGATCCAGTAAGAGTATGGTTTGTAGATAGTTCCGACACATCAGTAACATTAGAGATAGAGCATAATACAGAGAATGCAAACATACCAGAAGTAAGAATAGTTTTAAAAGAAAAAGGTACTAGCAATATAGTAAGTACATCAAATTGGAGTAAAGAAACCACAAGAGTGTTAACAGGACTACAGGCTGGTAAGGAATACGAAGTTTATCTAACAACAAGGAATGGAGATAACATAGAAAACCCTGAGATAAAAGCACCATTAGTTGACACTGAAGGAAATCCAATTGATTATGTAGTGACAGTTGTACCAGTTAGTAACTTTAGAGTAATAGAAAGCTCAGTAAACAGCTTAACAGTATCATGGGACCAAGTATATAGCCAAGAATACCAAGTATACTTAAAAGATGAATTAGGAAATGAAATACCAAACACAAGAAGTAACTGGATAGCTGATGATACTTATACTTTTAGCAATCTACCACTACCAAATACTAAGTATGTACCATATATCATTACTAGAAAAGTAAATAGCACTATACATTTACCAGAGAAAAAGGTATTAAATGAAGAAAGAGCATATACAGATGCAGAAAACTTAACATATGCTACATTTGAACCCTTTAAAACATCAATAAAGATAACATTAGACACTACAAAATTAAAAAACCCAGCTGATACAGAATATATACTAAGAAATGATATTAATGGTACTACAAAAACAGTAGTTCATTCTAATCCTGTGTGGGAAAATACAAACTTAAAAGAAGAAAGTTTCTATATCTATTCAGTAAAGGTTATAAATAAAAATGGCAAACCATCAGATTACTTTAAGTTAATATTTAGGAATGGAGAGCCTCATACATTAATGCCAGATATAGAAGTACCAAACCTAGTTGATCCAAAAGATTATATTGACCTAGATAGACTAAAAACATGGGATTATAATAAGCCAATTGATTATTTTGTACCTACAGAACTAAATAACAAGTATGTAAAGCATGATGATATAATATACTATACAACAAGTGAAAAATCAGTAACCATTGGTAATGATAACGAAGTAAATGCACTATATTATGCAGTGTCAGATGATGGTTATGGGTATACAAGATGGAGGGAGCTAAACGAAGGATATTTTAATGAAGTTGTTGAGTTTAATGTACCTGGCAAATATAAAGTCCACTTTATATTTAAAAACTACAATACAGAAAGTGAAACTGCAATAGTAAATTACTTTGTTGATTGGCTTAAACCTACTATCAAAGGTGAGTCTGCAATAAAAGGACAGACAGCAGTAACAGATGATAGCTTTACAGTTAATATAGAAATTGAAGATAATGTAAGTCCGTACTTATTTTATAGTATAGATGATGGAAATACATGGTATTTGTTAAAAGATGATATAAACCAAATAACATTTAATAATATTATAAAAAGTAGAGAAGGTACTATGAACAGGCTAACAATTACCATATGTGATATAAATAGCAATACTACAAGTAAAACATTTACAGTATGGGGCATAGAGAAGTGATACGGGAGCGATTAACTAATCGCTCTTGTTTTTGCTAATAATATATTTTTTATGAATATAACAAATAAAAAACGTATATATTTAATTGTTGCATTTTTTATGATTGTGTTATACAATAAAATAAAATAAACATTTAATTTAAAGCAAGAAAATAATTTTTCTTGCAGAGGTTTATAAGTTAACAGTTTAAAGTTGATAAGACTTTTAGGAGGATTGTGCCTAAAAGTCTTT
>ERZ773359.3166-NODE-3166-length-19371-cov-5.126165_pt1 | contig 19371 bp, 14 predicted proteins | sample MGYA00374955_ERZ773359 | MGnify/ENA primary metagenome ERZ773359 (study PRJEB29098, sample SAMN04486028) | biogas fermenter metagenome | study: EMG produced TPA metagenomics assembly of the Biogas fermentation microbial communities from Germany - Plant 4 DNA1... | reverse complement strand
CAGGAAACAGCGTTGGTAAATATGTGACATGTAAAGGTTCTGACGCGTTGATCTTTATGATTCCTTACAGCGGAGCTTATATTCCCAGACCTGAGGAAATTAAGTTGACTGGTCCAAATGGCCCCATAGAACTGAAACTTGATGAAAGCTTGAATGGTGGGGAACAAGGAAACTTCCTTGTCCAGGATCTTGGTGAAAAAGGGAAATATATTTATATATCAGTAACAGATCCTTATTATATAGAAGATGGCACTTGGACAGTAAGTTCTTTAAATGATTTGGTTGTAATAGAGGATTTTGAGGTAAATGCAGTTGACAGCATTCCTGAATTAACTGCTGTAAATGTTGGCCCCAGAGCAGATAACAGAACAAGAGATTTGGATGTAACATGGAGCTTTGACAGAGAGACAAACAAGCTGGATAATGCAACAGTGGACATATATCTCACAAAGAATAAAGATATAGTAGATGAATCCAAGAAAAATGGGGTTGCAAATAAAGAAAACCTTGGTATATGTATAGGACAATATCCTTCAAAGGATAAAAGTGCAAAAGTTCAAATACCCGACACCTTAAACAGCGGAACCTACTATGTTATAGCTGTACTGTCTCCTGATGACTGCGGACCCAGCATAATGGTTTGTGAAACACCTATAGTGTTTGAAAATACTGAGATACCTATTGCTGCAGAAAGCGTCATTGCTTCATATGGTGGAAATGGAGCAATTAAGGTGGATATTAAGGATCCAGAAAATTGTGATTACACCCATTATAATGTGTTTGTTGTTGATGAATATGACAATCTTGTGGAAGACGCAATGGGATATTATGCTGTAGGCAGCAATATAACTCTAGGTGGCAATGGGACTCTAATTGCAGGAAAGAAATACAAAGTGCTTGTTCAGACAGTAAAAGAAAAGAATGGAAGGAAATACATCAGCGAAGCGAGTGTTTCTTCAGATGTATTTGAAATGCCTGAAATAAATACTCCTACCCTGATCAGCATGGACAGCAATATAAGCAGCACCACCAGATATACCAGAGAAAACAATCTGAAGGTAAAGTATACATTTGACCAAGATGTAAACCTTAAGCTTTCTATCAATAATGTTAACAATATAAAGTCAAATGAGTATAAGAAAGAGTGGATATTTGAAAAACAATTGGCAGATGGTGACTATGTAGTGACCATAGAGGCTGTAAATAGGGCTGGAGATAGCTATGTTGCATCTGTAGATAAAGCAGAGTTAATGGCAATGAGCATGTCAATTAATCCAGTATTGGCATTTACAGTGGACACTACGGTACCTGTGCTAAAAATAGGAAGCTTTGTACAAGAAAGCTTAGAGGAAAATGCTGAAACAACTATAAGCCAGCAGACCGTATGGCTGAAAAACGGTATGCTGACATTAACAGGTCTAACTGAAGCAGGTTCAACACTGCTGCTTGATGGTTCTGCTGATGGAATCCAGGTAGATAGTGATGGTATCTTTACAATAAATAGACGAGTGGATTTAGAAGGAGCCATCAGAAAGAGTATGACCCTTACTGTAATAGACAAGGCAGGAAACAGAAATACTACAACAATATACGCTGTAGATGGAGATGTGACGGCTCTTGAATCATTAACCATCAAACTTGTGGAAGATGACGGAAAGTTAAAAGATATTGAGCTTGTCGACGGATTTAAGACAATAGCTATGAATACTGGAGAGACAGTAAAATTTGATGCGGTGAATTCATATTTAACATCTGAAGGCAGTGTTAAGGAGTTTGAAATATTACCTGAACAGCTGAACTGGTCTGTGATACACGGCAGCAATTTAATAGATTTTGGTGCTGGCACTGTATATGCAAAAGTTCCTGGAGAAGCTATCCTAAAAGCAGGAACTCTGTCTGCAGGCTTTAGGGTAGATGAAGAATCAGATGAACAGCAAGTTAGCACTGAAGATATAGTCATACTGAAGATTGAAGGAGAACCTATATATGAATTGCCACCTGTAGATGATGGTAGTGGCAGAAGGGATAGAACAACCACAAGCACTGGTATTTCTTTGTCAGAGTTGATGAACAGGTTGGTAGCTACTATAGGTCAAAAGAATGTTATAAAGGCTATAAGCTTGTATAGCTCTAGACAGGAAAGCATAGCTTTGAATGAAAGCCTGGGTGTAATAGTTCCCATCGATTCTGTAGATAAAAATGATATTCTTTTGATATACAAACCGAAGAATGCAGAAGAATTGAAGGCTAAAGCGAAGGGCACTGTTTTAGGTGATGTAATGACTTTGGATACAGTAACTGGACAAGAACTTAAAAAGCCTGTGATATTTGTATATGATTACAGCAAGGATGATGTATCAGCTGCTGATAATGTAGGTTGGTACAAATATAATGAACTATTTGACCAGTGGGAGTATATACTGGGTCAAAATGATATAGAAGCTAAGAAACTCACTGTGGAGGCTGATGATGTAAATGGATTCTATGTATTTATTGATAATCCTAATTTCATCAGGTTCAGCGATATAGCCGGCAATTGGGCAGAAAAGTATATCTATGGCTTGTCCTCCTTATCTGTAATCAATGGAATAAAAGAAGGAGATAAGTATAGTTTCTATCCCAATAGAGATATAACCAGGGCTGAATTCATAAAACTTGCCGTGGCGGCAATGAGACTAGACCCAGACGACTACAAGGATGTGGAATTGCCTTTTGATGACGCAGAAAAAATACCAGCATGGGCACTGAACTATATCAAGGTAGCATACAAAATGGGCTGGTTAAAAGGCAAAGGGACTGGAAATGGATTGGTAGCTGATGCAACAGCAAGCATATCCAGAGAAGAAGCAGTTACCATGCTTCACAGGATAAAGGCTGCTGCATACGAAGAAGGTTCAGCATCATTTACAGATAGCGATAGTATATCGGGATACGCCAGGGAAGCTGTTGAAAACTTTGCATCAAGCCAAATAGTTAATGGATATACTGATGGAAGCTTTAAACCTTTAAATGATATAGCAAGAAGCGAAGCAGCAAAAATAGTTGCAGAATGGATAAATAAGGCATTGAAGTAAGCTGTAGAAGTTAAGCCGTCTATTCATATTTTGTTAATATGAATAGACGGCTTATTTTTTCATATATGAAGCAAAAGAGCAAATGATATAAAAATGAAATAATAATTTTCTATATAATAATAGAGGTAAATCGTTATACATTGAAGAATTATTATTGGTAAAAATTATAGTTTAGAAAAGGATGAGTTTGATAAATGGCTATAGAGATTATACCAAAAGGGCTCAAGGGTACTGTACATATACCACCGTCAAAAAGCATAAGCCACAGAGCCATAATAGCCGGTGCCCTGTCTCATGGGAAAAGCATGATCCAAAATGTCATACTTTCTGAAGACATAAAAGCCACATGCAATGCTTTGAAATCTTTTGGTGTCCATATGGAAATACAAAAAGATGAAGTAAATAGGCATCAAATCATGATATACGGGAAAGGAAGGAGCCTGGAGCCGGCTGAAAACACCATTGACTGCATTGAATCAGGTTCCACATTGCGGTTTATCATACCTATAGCAGCACTTACGGGTGGGAAAGTGACTTTTCAAGGTAGGGGCAAGCTCATAGAAAGGCCTTTGGATATATATTATGAAATGTTCAATAAGCAGGGTATTGAGTACACAAACAATGATGGCAAGCTGCCTCTAACTATATGTGGCCAGCTGAAACCAGATAAATTTTATGTAAGAGGAGATGTAAGCTCTCAGTTTATAACAGGTCTGTTGTTTGTTTTACCCCTATTGGAGGGAGATTCACAGATAATTATGGAAACTCCTCTTCAATCAAAGGGTTATGTGGATTTGACTATCCATGTATTAAAAAATTTTGGTGTCCATGTGGAGAATAACAACTATCAAAGCTTTCACATCAAGGGTAAACAAAAATATACTCCCACAACTTATTATGTGGAGGGGGATTTCTCACAGGCTGCTTTTTGGCTTGCAGCAGGAGTATTGTCCGGTCCTATTGTTTGTGAAGGTTTAAATCTGGATTCACTGCAGGGAGATAGAGATATTTTAAGAATAATACAGGCTATGGGAGGCAAGTTGGAAATAGGAAATCATCGTGTTACAGCTGTTAAAAGCAGTTTGAAAGGCATGGATATAGATGCTTCCCAAATACCTGATCTGGTTCCTATAATTGCTGTAATGGCAGCATTGAGTGAAGGCAAGACTATCATAAAAAATGCAGGCAGATTGAGGATAAAGGAATCTGACAGGCTCAAAGCCATAACAGTCGAACTGAATAAAATAGGCGCCAAAATCTCAGAGCTGAATGACGGTTTGATTATAGAAGGGGTAGATAACTTCACAGGTGGTACTGTAGAAAGCTGGAATGACCATAGAATAGCCATGGCGTTGGCGGTAGCGGCAACTAGGTGCAAATACCCTCTTATCATAAATGGAGAAAAAGCAGTTAAAAAATCTTACCCTGATTTCTGGGAAGATTACGGGGAATTAAGAGGTGAAATAAGTGAGCGGAACATGGGGAAATAGAATAAAAATATCAATTTTCGGCGAATCCCACGGTGAAGCCATAGGAGCAGTCATAGATGGATTGCCTCCGGGAATAAAGCTGGATATGGAAGCCATAAAATTTCAGATGAAGAGAAGGGCACCGGGGCAAAGTGACATTACCACAGCAAGAAAGGAAGAAGATGAATTTCAGATATTGAGTGGGTATTTTAACGGTTATACTACTGGTACCCCTCTTGCTTTTATAATCAAAAATAAAGATGCCAGATCCAGTGACTATGAATACATCAAAGATATTCCACGACCAGGACATGGGGATTATACAGGAGGGGTAAAGTATAAAGGATATAACGATTACAGAGGAGGAGGCCATTTTTCTGGAAGGATTACTGCTCCAATAGTTTTCATAGGAGCTATATGTAGGCAGATATTAGAGTCAAAAGGCATATATATAGTCTCTCATATAAAGAATATTGGCAGTATAGATGATGATAGCTTTGATGCAATACATATTGATGAGGATTTGATTCGAAGGCTGAATACCATGAGACTACCATTAATAGCAGATGAAAAAATAAAAGATATGGAAGCAGAAATACTATCAGCTAAGGCCGATGAAGATTCCATAGGCGGAAGTATTGAATGTGCTGTAGTAGGATTGCCTGCTGGAGTTGGAGGGCCATTTTTTGATTCTGTAGAGAGTAGATTATCATATATTCTCTTCTCTATACCTGGAGTAAAGGGAGTTGAATTTGGCTCTGGATTTTATATCACCAGGATGAGAGGCTCTGAAGCTAACGATGAGTTTTGCATACAAGATGGTGTAGTTAAGACTAAGACAAATCATAGTGGCGGTATCCAAGGTGGAATTACCAATGGGATGCCTGTAATATTCAGGGTGGCTATAAAGCCTACCTCATCTATAGGGAAGAAACAAAGAAGTGTAGATATGACGAAAATGGAAGAGGTGGAATTTGAGATAAAAGGCAGACATGACCCTTGTATAGTGCCGAGGGCAGTTCCTGTTGTGGAAGCTGCTGCTGCCATTGCAATTTTAGACTTATATATTTAATATTATTTAATTTAATCATGAGTCATAGTAAGTAAAGCTACTATAAGTGAGCTGGAGGGATAAATTTGGAAGAAATAGAGATATTGAGAAAAGAAATTGATGAAATAGATGAACAGTTGGTGAAACTTTTCGAAAAAAGAATGGAGCTTGCTAAAAAAATAGGAGACATAAAGAAAGAAAAAGGCATACAAGTTCTCGACTCCCATAGAGAGGAATATGTAATAAAAAAGGCCAAAGCCCAGTTAAATAATAAGGAATTGTCTGATGTGTTGGAGGTATTTTTTAGAAATCTTATGAATTACAGTAAAAAAATTCAATATGATGATTTCAAAAAAGCTGAAGACTAAGAAAGGTTCTTCAGCTTTCTGTATAATGTTCTTAAACCCATGCCCAACTCCTCAGCTGCCATTGTTTTTCCTTTTACATCCCAGCCATACTTGTCCAAAGCTTGTTTAATCATCTCCAGTTCAACATTTTCAATTTTTGATTTGATGGTTTCATTTGAATTCTTTTTCATATAAGAATACTTCTCTGGTATGTCATCTATATCTATTATATCATCTGACATATTTACCGCATACTCTACTATATTTTCAAGTTCCCTTATATTACCAGGCCAAGAATAGCTCATAAAGAAGTTCATTACTTCATAAGAGAAACCCAAAACATTTTTGTTCAGTTTCTTATTATACTTATCAAGGAATTCTTTTGCTAAGATTTCTATATCCTCTTTTCTTTCTCTTAAGGGAGGTAGATATATAGGTATTACATTGAGCCTATAATATAAATCTTCCCTGAATTTTTTCTCCTTTATCAAAACATCCAGATCTTTGTTCGTAGCAGCAATTACTCTTACATCAACAGGTATGGATGTTATACCTCCTACCCTTTCTATGCTGTATTCCTGAAGCACCTTCAAAAGCTTAGCCTGCATAGCCAAGGGCATTTCACCTATCTCATCTAGAAAAATAGTGCCTTTTTGAGCTAGATCAAACTTGCCTGGCTTTCCACCTTTTTTAGCTCCCGTGAAGGCGCCCTCTTCATAGCCGAAGAGTTCACTTTCAAAGAGATTTTCCGGTATGCTAGTACAATTTACCATAACAAAAGGATTGTTACATCTAACACTTTCAGCATGTATAGCTTTTGCCAAAAGCCCTTTACCTGTTCCCGTTTCGCCTGTTATCAAAACCGTTGAAGTGCTGTTTGCGATTTTTCTTACCTTTTTCTTCAAGGCTTCTATGGCAGGGCTTTTACCTTTAATTGCATCAAGATTTATACTATTTTCCGATCTATTAGTTGCTTTTTTTCTATATTTGGATTCATGATGTTCACTAAGTTTTATAGCGGTGCCCATAAAATTACCATCATGTATAATAGGTACGCTAGTTACAAACAAAAACTCATTTTTTATTCTGACAAGTTCATTCTCAATTTTTTTGCCTTCCATAATTTTGTTTTTTATTTCCTCAGGAAAGATCTGGTCTAATGTTTGAGTATAGAAACTGCAATAGGAAAACAGCTTGAGGGCCGAATCATTACCATAGGAGACAGCACCTAATTTGTCGGTAATTATCATGCTATCGTCGGATATATTTAGAGTACATTGGAGTATTTCTTCTAAAGCCAATGTTTTATGCATTTGTTCCTGATAATATATCATGTTTGCCATCATAGATGTTAGCTCATCTAGAATACTAGTATAAACTTCTATATTATTGGTAATCTTATCATGACCTGATTTTGTAAAAGATGTCAAGGCTATAACACCTATAGGGTTGTCCTCTACCTTTATACATTTCAGCAGCTCTATGGTGGCTGGACAATGATCCTTGAATCTGCAGCCTATACAAGATTTCATATAGCCGGGTTTATTGACCAAAGTTTTGCCATTATTTATTACTTCTTCGATAAATGGAGCATGGACAGAATTACCTTTTCTCTTAAGATAAAGTGGTGAGCAGGACACTAGATTGCTTTCCGTATCGAATATGGCACACTCAAGATTTAAAGAGTGATTTATAACCCGGATTATTGGTTTAAACATACTTTCATAATTGGATAAATAGCTCACTTCATCACCTCATTTTAGTGTACATGTTTTATTATACACTTAATAGACTTAAATGGCAAATGAATATGCCAAAAATGACAAAAAATAAAACAGCTATTAGACAAATAAGTGGAATACTATTTTCTGAAACCATTGAAAAACAACTTATACAGCGAAAGATAATATTAATAAAAATAATTATCTATAAAAAAGGATTTTGGCATAGAATGTGCAATTATACAAATTATATATAAAAAAATAATCTTTTTAAGGAGGGGATTAGGATGTTGCAAAAAAAAGATGTCCTAAATTTAGAAGGAAAAGTAGCGGTCATAACAGGATCTGCTTCAGGTATAGGCCTCGGTACGGCGGAACTGCTTTCAGCCTATGGGGCAAAAGTAGCGATGGTTGATATTAATCCCAAAGGAGAGGAAGAAGCAGAGAGAATAAGGAAAGCAGGAAGAACTGCTGAATTTTTCAAATGTGATGTGACTTCTTTAGAGGATGTGAAAAAGACTGTTGAAAGTATCAAGAATAAATTTGGCAGAATAGATATTCTTTTTAACAATGCAGGAGTTACTGTAAGAAAAACTGTTGTTGACCTTGAGGAGAAAGAATGGGATTTTGTTATAGATGTTGGCCTTAAAGGAACATATTTGATGTCAAAATTCGTTATTCCTGTAATGGCAGAAGGTGGCGGTGGAAGCATAATTAATACAGGTTCTGGATGGGGGCTAAAAGGAGGAGATAAAGCAGCGGCTTACTGTGCAGTTAAGGGCGGAATAGTAAATCTCACTCGTGCCATGGCTATAGACCACGGACCACAGAACATAAGAGTTAATAGTGTAAATCCTGGAGACACAGATACTGCAATGTTGAGAAGTGAAGGAGAACAACTGGGCTGTGAAGTGAATGCATTCCTTAAGGACTCAGCAAAAGGAAGACCATTGGAGAGACTTGGAGTGCCAGAGGATATAGCCAATGCAGTATTATTCCTTGCAAGTGATTTGTCATCCTGGATTACTGGAGCAGCTTTGGTAGTTGACGGCGGCGGAATAGCATAATAAATTTTATATACTGGAGGAGGATATTATGGCAATAAAAGGTTTTAAGAATCATCCCTATATTCCTAACTCAGTACCTGAGGTACAACAGGAGATGCTGAAGGAGATAGGATTGAACAGCTTGGAAGAACTTCATGCTGAAGTACCTGAAGAATTGAAGCTTAAAGAGAATATGAATCTTCCCAAAGCTTTTCAGTCTGAGTATGAACTGAGAAGACATGTGGAAGGTTTGTTGAAAAAAAATAAGAGCTGCAATGAATACCTCAATTTCCTTGGCGCAGGTTGCTGGCAGCATTATGTGCCTGCCATATGCGATGAAATAAACTCAAGAGGAGAATTCCTAACAGCTTATGGTGGAGAAGCTTACAACGACTTCGGAAGATTCCAGAGTTTGTTTGAATATCAAAGCTTGATGGCAGAATTAGTAGACATGGAAGTAGTAAATGTGCCTACTATGGATTGGGCCCAAGCAGCAGCCACAGCGGTAAGAATGGCATCAAGAATAGTAGACAGAAAAGAAGTACTGGTACCAAGGGCAATGGATCCGGAAAAGTTCCTGATAATGAAAAATTATTGCGATCCTGATATAACCTTGATACCTGTAGATTATGATAAAGATACAGGATTAATGGATTTGGAAGATTTAAAAAACAAACTGTCTTCCAAAACAGCAGCAGTATATTTTGAAAATCCTTCTTATCTAGGATTTATAGAAGTCAACGGACAGAAGATATCTGACATGGCTCATGAAGTTGGAGCTTTGAGTGTTGTAGGAGTAGACCCAAGTTCTCTTGGAGTATTGGAACCTCCTGTAAGATACGGAGCAAACATAGTATGCGGAGATCTGCAGCCTTTAGGAATCCATATGAATTATGGCGGTGGTCAGGCTGGCTTTATTGCTACTATGGACGAAGAAAAGTATGTAATGGAATATCCTTCAAGACTCTTTGGTATAGCACCTACTATTGTGGAGGGTGAATACGGTTTCGGAGATGTGGCCTATGATAGGACATCTTTTGGAAATCACAGAGAACACGGAAAAGAATATGTAGGTACCCAAGCAGCGCTATGGGGCATTACAGCAGGAGTATATCTTGCAACCATGGGACCAAGAGGTATGGAAGAATTAGGTCAGAACATACTACAAAAATCCCAATATGCCATAAACAGATTAAATAGTATAAAAGGTGTTATAGGATCCAGATTCAATACTGTTAATTTTAAAGAATTTGTAGTGGATTTTAATGCTACAGGGAAAACAGTGAAGGAAATTAATAGAGAGCTCCTTGCTAAAGGTATATTTGGAGGAAAAGATTTGTCTTCAGAGTTTCCCGAGATGGGACAATGTGCCCTCTATTGTGTGACTGAGATTCATACAAAAACGGATATAGACAGACTTATCACAGCCATTGAAGAAATCCTTCATTCTTAATAGTTTAGGCGGAAAGGAAGGTAAGATATGAAAAGAATTAATAGGAATTTCAAAGTAAGAAATTTTCATCAAGCCAAGTGGGATGAACCTATAATTTTTGAGTTGAGCAATAAAGGCGAGAGAGGCATACTGGTACCAAAAGCTGAAGAAGAAATTGAAAAGACTGTAGGAGACGGTTTATCAGCTCTTCCTGAAAACATGAAGAGAAAAGAAGCCCCTAATCTTCCTGAAATTTCTCAACCAAGAGTTCTTAGACATTATATGAGGTTATCCCAAGAAACGTTGGGTGCCGATGTAAATATAGAAATCGGACAAGGAACCTGTACTGTAAAATATAGTCCAAAAATAAATGAAGCTTTGGCAAGATTGCCTGAAATGACAGAACTTCATCCTTTGCAAGATGAAAGCACTGTACAGGGTATACTAGAGATAATGTACAAAACAGATCTATACATGAGAGAGATTTCTGGAATGGATAGATTTACTTTTCAGCCTAGCGGGGGAAGCCAGGCTATTATGACCATGGCATCAATAGTAAGAAACTATTTTAGGGAAAAGGGAGAGGAAGAACAAAGGGATGAAATAATAACCACTATATATTCTCACCCTTCTGATGCAGCAGCACCAGCAGTAAAGGGCTACAAGATAATATATATTCATCCCGATGAAGAAGGATATCCAGATTTTGAAGCCTTTAAAGAAGCTGTAAGCGAAAGAACAGCAGCTTTCATAGTGGCAAACCCTGAAGATACGGGAGTATATAATCCTAGAGTAAAAGAATTTACCGAATTGGTTCATAAAGCAGGGGGACTTTGCTGTTATGATCAAGCCAATGCCAACGGTTTATTGGGAATAACAAGGGCTAAGGAAGCTGGTTTTGACATGTGCTTCTTCAATCTTCATAAGACCTTCTCCACACCTCATGGTTGCGGAGGTCCTGCAGTAGGTGCTACAGGTGTTACTAAGGCACTGGAAAAATATTTACCGGCTCCACTTATAGACTACGATGGAGAAAAGTATTTCCTAAATTATGAAGTGACAAATAACCCATATAGCATAGGAAAGGTAAGATTGTTTAACGGAGTTGCACCGGTTGTACTCAAGGCTTATGCATGGATAATGTCTATGGGAGCTGAAGGATTATATGAGGTTGCAAAGGTAGCAGTATTAAACAACAATTATCTGTTCAAAAAGCTAATGGAAATAGATTGTGTAGATGCTCCATATATCAGAGGCAAACAGAGAGTGGAACAGGTAAGATATTCATTGGAGAAGCTGACTAAAGACACAGGAATAACAACAGGAGATATTCAGAGAAGGATGATGGACTTTGGTATGCATTATTGGACCAGCCACCATCCATACTATGTGCCTGAGCCAGCTACATTGGAACCAACAGAAACACCTTCTAAGGAAGATTTGGATGAATACATCGAAACATTGAAGCATATATTCAAAGAAGCCTATGAAAGCCCTGAAATAATAAAGACGGCGCCACATAGAAGCGTATGCCACCAGATTGATGAATCAGGTATGGACGATCCAGAAAAATGGGCAATAACTTGGAGAACATATTTAAAGAAGTATAAAGAATAATATTTTAGATAGCATATTAGAAAACTATAGCATATTCATATGATATATGTGCTGAGGATATTTTGTGAGCTTTGTTATAGTTCTTAACGAAGAGTGAACAAAAAGACCCTAGAGGAATACCCGGATCCCGTAACACGCAGCACGAAGCAGGACGGGAGAGGAATACTAAGGGCAACGCAACACAAATAGATAGGAATGGTAGGATGAAAAAACTAGGTTTAATAATAAATCCAATAGCCGGCATGGGAGGAAGTGTAGGGCTTAAGGGCACAGACGGAGTGTTAGACAAAGCATTGGAGTTGGGAGCTATACCCCGTGCTCCTTTAAGAGGCAAAAAAGCACTGGAGGAACTTTTGGACATAAAGGATGAAATAGAAATACTTACCTGTAGTGGAGACATGGGGGAGCATGTAGCTTTGGAATTGGGGTTTAATACAAGATTGGTGCATATACAGACCAGCGATTCTACTTCCAATGAAGATACTCAAATAGCCGCTAAAAACATGCTAAATGAAAACGTTGATTTAATACTATTCGCTGGGGGAGATGGTACAGCCAGGGATATATATAACGCTGTAGCAGATAAAGCTGTAGTAATAGGTATTCCGGCTGGTGTGAAGATTCACTCTCCTGTGTACGCCCAAAACCCTTCTAAGGCAGGGCAATTGGCAAAACTATATCTGACTGAAAAGATCGACAAAATTCAGGAAGTGGAAGTCTTGGATATTGATGAAGAGGCTTACAGGGCTGGAAAAGTTAATACCAGTCTTTATGGATATCTAAAGATTCCCTTTGAAAGGAAATTTGTGCAAAACAGAAAAGCCGGCACTCCCATGAGCCAGGAAGCTTCTCAGAATCTTATATCCTTAGACATAATAGACAATATGGAAGATGGAGTATATTATATAGTGGGACCCGGTACTACTACCAGACCTATTATGAAAAATCTTGATTTGCCCTATACCCTTTTGGGAGTAGATGTGGTTCTGAACAAGGAAATATATGCAATAGATGTTACAGAAAAGCAACTTATAGATATAACTGAAAATAATAAGTGCAAGCTCATAATAACTCCCATAGGGGGTCAAGGGTATTTGTTTGGAAGAGGAAATCAGCAGTTAAGTCCTAAGGTACTCAATGCAATAGGTAAAGAAAACATTATAGTAGCAGCGACTAAGGAAAAATTAAGTGAACTTAAAGGTAATCCCTTTCTAGTTGATACAGGCGATGAAAAAACAGATGAAATGCTCAGCGGATATATTAAAGTGATAACTGGTTATAGGGAAAAAACCATATATAAAATAAAAGCATAAAAAATCTCAGAGTCATCTCTGGGATTTTTTATGCTTATTTTTGATACATTTCATTAATAACTCTCTTAATTATAGAAAGCAGACAAAAGGACAAAATAGCAAGATTGTAAGAGAACGACGGACTAATTGAATAAAATATTCAGAAAACGGCTTATTTCTAATTTGAATAGCATTTTTTCAATATATATAATCATAATAGACGTATTATCAGCAAATAATTATACTGAGTCTAATAAAGGGAGGTAGTATAATGGGTATTCATGATCTCGACTTTATAACCCAAAGGCTAGATGAACTTAAAGAACAAGGTGTATATAGAAAACTTACAGTTTTGGAAAGCCCTTCAGGAGCAAGAAGTGTCATCGATGGTAAAGAAGTCATAAATCTTTCTTCAAACAATTACTTAGGCCTTGCAAACCACCCCAGACTGAAAAAGGCAGCTATGGAGGCATTAGAAAAATGGGGCGTTGGAGCAGGAGCAGTAAGAACCATAATAGGAAATATGAGCATTCATGAAGAACTGGAAAGAAAACTAGCTGAGTTTAAGCATGTAGAAGCAGTATTGGTTTTCCAATCTGGATTTACTGCCAATTCAGGAACGATTCCTGCAGTAGTAGACAAAGGTGATGTAATAATCAGTGATGAACTCAATCATGCCAGTATTATAGATGGTTGCCGTTTGAGCCGTGCTGATGTAGTAAGATACAAGCACAGCGATATGGAAGACTTAGAGAGAGTGATAAAAGACGTAAAAGATAAATACAACACAAAGCTTATAATCACCGATGGTGTATTCAGCATGGATGGAGATATAGCCAAATTGCCTGAAATAGTGGAATTGGCAGAAAAGTACGGATGCCTTACATATGTAGATGATGCCCATGCCAGTGGAGTATTGGGAAGAAGCGGAAGAGGTTCTGCTGACCACTTTGACCTTCATGGGAGAGTAGATATACAAATAGGCACATTATCTAAAGCCATAGGAGTAGTTGGCGGATATGTAGCAGGAAGAAGAAATCTAATCGAATGGTTGAATCATAGAGGCAGACCCTTCTTATTTAGCACAGCAGCTCCACCATCTGTAGCAGCAGCATGTCTAGAAGCTATAAACATGCTATCTGAAAGTTCAGAGCTTACAGATAGACTATGGGATAATGCAAAATATCTGAAAAAAGGCTTGAATGATTTAGGATTTAATACAGGGAAGAGTGAGACACCGATAACCCCTGTTATTACAGGAGAAGACAGAACTGCCATAGAATTAAGCAAACGACTTTTTGAAGAAGGCGTATTTGCGCAAAGTATAGTGTATCCGACAGTTCCCAGAGATGGAGCAAGAGTAAGAACCATAGTTACGGCTGCTCATTCAAAGGAAGATTTGGATGAAGCCTTAAGAGCTTTCGAGAAGGTTGGAAAAGAACTTCAGTTGATTTAATGAATATAAAATTAGAAAGTCAGTAGGAGGTGTGTAAATGAAAAAGATTCTGATAACTGGTGCTTTGGGTCAAATCGGATCAGAGCTTACAGTTCATCTGAGAAAACTATATGGTGTTGAAAATGTTGTTGCTACAGGAAGAAGAATACCAAAGGGTTCAAGCGTTGTAGAAGATGGAATATACGAATTGGTAGATGTAGAACAAGCAAATGAAATAGCCAGTGCAGTTAAAAAGCACAAGATAGATACTATAATACATCTTGCAGCAATGCTTTCTGCAACTGGTGAGAAAGATCCGGTGAAGGCTTGGAATGTAAATATGGGTGGGTTGTTTAATGTGCTGGAAGTTGCAAGAGAAATGAAATGTGCTGTATTTACACCTAGTTCCATTGCTGCCTTTGGTCCTAACTCCCAGAAAGTAAAAACACCCCAAGATGATATTCAAAGACCAACTACTATGTACGGTGTTACCAAGGTATCAGGCGAACTATTATGTGACTATTATCATAAAAGATTCGGAGTTGATACAAGAGGAGTAAGGTACCCGGGTCTTATATCCTATGAGACACTGCCAGGCGGCGGGACTACGGATTATGCAGTTCATATATACTATGAGGCCTTAAAGAATAAAAAATATAATTCTTTTATTGCAGAAGGCACCTATATGGATATGATGTATATGCCTGATGCGCTGGAAGCAGTAGTAAAACTCATGGAAGCAGATCCATCAAAACTAAAACATAGAAATGCATTTAATATTACAGCCATGAGTTTTGCACCGGAACATATTGCTGCAGAAATCAAAAAACATATACCTGAATTTGAAATGAGTTACGATGTAGATCCAGTGAGGCAGGCTATTGCAGAATCCTGGCCAGATTCTTTAGATGACAGTGCTGCAAGGGAAGAATGGGGCTGGGATCCAAAGTATGATTTGGCTTCAATGACAGCGGATATGCTTGCTAAATTAAGAGAAAAACTGAATATTAAATAGGATATCCATTGAATACTCCACCTCATAGTTATAAAATAATGAAGTGGAGTATTAATATTTTTGAAGGTGATGTAATATGCTAAAGAATAATAAGGATAAGTTAGTTATGCAATCAGTGCAGGGTAAGATAAAACATCCTGTGGCAAAATTCCCTTATAGAATAAGTTATCTGGGAGAGGCTAGAGTTTTGCCTGCAACCGGAGGAATTACTTATAATGTAAAGGTAGGAGACCCTGCTATGGGCTGGGTAGGTGATCATGTGGAACCAGGAGTTTCGATCAGAAATGATAATGACGGTGAAAATGGCGCCTTAAACTTACTATCGTGTATTGGAAATGTTGCAAAAGTCGTAAGCGGTGACGCAAAAGGTGCATTGGGATATGTAACAGGAAAACATGGTGGAGTTGAGCATGTATTAGTATACTTTAAAGAAGATGATTTGGTAAAGATGAGTATTGATGATGAGATACTGATTAAGGCTTGGGGACAAGGTTTAGAGCTTATAGACTACCCACAAGTAAAAATAATGAATGTAGATCCTATTCTTTTTGATAAACTAGGTATTATGGAAAATGGAGAAAAACTAATAGTACCTATAGCTGCTGAAGTGCCAGCATATCTTATGGGTTCTGGTACCGGTTCTGCATCTGCATATAGCGGAGATTATGATATTATGACCAGTGATGCGGAGGTAATAAAAGAATATGGTCTTGATAAACTAAGATTTGGAGATATTGTTCTTTTGAGGGATCATGATAATGAATTCGGAAGAACCTATTCAAAAGGAGCTGTAACCATTGGTGTTGTAATCCACAGTGATTGTATAAAAGCAGGTCATGGCCCTGGTATAACATCAATCATGAGCTGTAAAGAACCCATTATAGAAGGAGTTAAAACCGATAAAGCTAATATAGCTGACTATTTGGGACTATTATAAAACCACTAAAAGACACCAAAGATTCATCAAAATACGCTAAAACGATTCATATTATGGTATGGTTCTTTCCATATTCAAATGTATCATGGTAAGAAGCTAAATATCCAGAATTCATCTGATAAATAATAAAAAGCATATGTCCAAGAGCATATGCTTTTTCTCATAGTGCATAGCAAGGTAGTATTTCCTTATCCTTAGGCAGCGCAACTCATATGAATAATTGCATATCTGATTCCATGGCATCCTTAAGATACTGCTGGGCATCCATCACTTCCACCTCAGGTATCAGTTCATCCTTATCGATACCCATAATCTCCATTGAAAGCTTACAGCTGTAAAATTTAACACCCTTTTTTCGGGCACCATTCAAAAAATCAACAAGCTTAGGTGTTTCATTATCATTCATCATTTCCAGCATCATTGCTTTACCAATACCACTAAAATTCATTTTTGATAATGGTAATTCTTCAGGTCCTTTTGGAGTCATAGAAGAGAAGAGTTTCTCATAAAAGCTTTTACCTTCCGAATCGGTTTTATCACCATCTCTTAAAAGACAAAGCCCCCAGAATGCAAAGAACATGGTTACATCGGCATCCATCTGTCTCGCTGTATTAGCTAGTATCAGTGCGGCCAGTGCTTTGTCATATTCACCGCTGAACATAAGTATATTAAGCTTTTTGGGCAAAATTAATACCTCCTCTTAATTCTTCTTCAGTAAACACTTATTATATTCTGTGCTAGGAGTCCAAAGGATATTCTTTTATATAATGCTCTTTGTTGTTTATAATCTTACTGAGCATCTTAACCATCTTATCGATTTCTTCATAGGTATTGTAAAGACCAAAGCTAAGCCTTACAAAACCGGGAAAATTTTTCATGTTGCCTTTTTTTCTTTCCTCAATTTCCTCATCACTTATATTCAGAAGCTTTTGAACATAAGGCTGTGCGCAGAAACAGCCGTTTCTCACTCCGATACCTCCTTCATCAGAAAGTATTCGGGCAGTCTGGCTGTGATGTATGCCTTTTATATTAAAGGGAATAATGGATACTCTATCATTAGGCCATTTATGAAAATCATAAAGTTCTATATCAGTTAATTCAGATAATCTGCCATAGGCATAATCAGCTAGGCTCTTTTCATATCTATCGATGAATTCCATACCAATAGAACTTAGTATATTTATGGATTCCAATAAAGCCACTACCCCCATTACATTAGGAGTTCCGGCTTCTTCTTTATCTGGCAGCTTAGCCCATTTGATGAAATCATGGGTCACCATATCTATTGTGCCTCCTCCTTTGTAATCCGGTGAGCATTGACCAAAGGTGGAACTATGTCCTATCAGGACCCCTATTCCGAAGGGCGCATACATTTTGTGGGCTGAAAAGGCTAGATAATCTATATGTTCTGGAGAAGAATGTTCCTTCATATCAAAGGAGCAATGGGGTATTAGTTGAGCTCCGTCTACAAATATTTTTGCTCCATATTTGTGAGCCAGTCGGGCTATTTCATAAACAGGATTTTTATAACCAGTTACATTAGATGCGCCAGTAACAGTAACTAGACGGACTCTACCGTTATAAATTTTTAATTTTTTCTCTAAATCTTCTAGGTCAAGTTTTCCATAGTGGTCTATATTTACATAATCCACATGGAATTTATTTCTCCATGGAAGATCATTGGAATGATGCTCCATAAAAGTTGATAATATAACGCCGGTTCCATAGATTTCTTTAAACATGTTGGATAGCTTATTTATCGCTTCTGTGGTATTTTTTACATAGATTACACAATCCTTACCCCATGTGCCACCAACAAAATCAAGTACCGCCTTTCTGGAATTATCGTAAATCTCCGAAGAAACTTTTGATTTATATCCCGTTCCTCTATGTATAGAGGAATACCATTGTGAAAAATCCACTATTCTGTTGACTACAGAAACAAAAGGAGGTGTGGTGGCTGCATTATCAAAATTGATGTAGGTAGTTAAACTCCCATCATTTATAGCTACCTTCGTTGTTACCCCTGCAATAAAGCTTCTATAAGGATTCGATACATTTGCCAACATAAAAATCACCCTCAAGCAAATATATATACATAATCAGTTTATTCAGAATCTGCTCTTTGGTGACAAATTTTAAGTTTCTTTCGCATTGCAATATCCATGCAAGTCTTCTAAAATGAATATAGAAACAAAAAACGCTAATGAATGATGGTGATCATGAATGGAAAGCAAAGATTTTATTAACATTCAGGCTTTCTTTAATTGTTTATCTGAAGGAATAGTAGCATATTATTCTGATAATAGAATAATATCAAATAATGCTTTTTTGCGTTTGTTTAATGTGAAAAAAGATAATGAAAAAACTATTATTGATATATTAAAAAAACATGGTTTAGAACAAATGTTCAATAGTGATGCTGATGAAGAGAAGGAATTGTTTATTGGAGATAAAGAAATAAAAGTAAAAAAAATAAATTTGCGTATAGCAGATAAGCATATATGCTCAATAATGATTTTTAAAAATTTAACAATGAATGATGATCCAAATTGGAAAATAAACGAACTAAAATACAGCCTCGATGCTATGAAAGATATTGTTGATAATGCATATCAGGGAATGGTTCTGGTAGATAAAGATGCCAGAATACTAAAGTGGTGTTATGAAAAGCTGTTGGGGATAAAAGAAGAAGATGCGCTAGGGAAACATGTGGATGAAGTAATAGAAAACACAAGGCTTCATGTTGTTGTAAAGACAGGTCAAAAAGAACTATGTGATATACAAAGAATACAAGGCCGCGATATGCTGGCTAACAGAATTCCAATAAAACAAGATGGTGAAGTGATCGGGGCTATAGGGACTGTATTGTTTAGAAATATTGATGAAATCAGATCTATGGCTAAAAGATTAGAAATGCTTGAAAAAACTGTTA
>ERZ773359.3164-NODE-3164-length-19395-cov-5.072492_pt1 | contig 19395 bp, 20 predicted proteins | sample MGYA00374955_ERZ773359 | MGnify/ENA primary metagenome ERZ773359 (study PRJEB29098, sample SAMN04486028) | biogas fermenter metagenome | study: EMG produced TPA metagenomics assembly of the Biogas fermentation microbial communities from Germany - Plant 4 DNA1... | reverse complement strand
CCAATGCACCTCCTATTAAGCCGGTTGCACCGGTAACAAGAACGGTTGAATCTTTTAGTTCGTTCCAATCTATGTTATTATCCTCAAGAACCTCATCTATTTCCGCTTGAATAATATCAATCATAATTCCCACCAATTATTTCATCGTAAAAATTCATAAAAATCTTCAATTAATCTAAACCCCTATGTAGTCTTTTGACCGCACAGGGGCTAATAATTTAGGCATTGTCATTCGTCACCAAAACAGCCGGCTCCACCTGTAATAAGAATGGTCATTTCTCGTAAACCTCTGGTTTTAAAATCCCTACGTAGGGTAGATTTCTGAATTTCTCGTCATAATCTAAACCATAACCGACAACAAATTCGTTGGGAATAGTAAAACCGTTATAATCAGGACTTATATCCACTTTTCTTCTATCCGGTTTGTCCAAAAGAGTAACAATTTTTAAACTTAAAGGATGTCTTCTGGCCAAATTCTCTTTCAAATATTTTAAAGTCAGTCCGGTGTCAACAATATCTTCCACGATGAGAACATGGCTGTCTTCCACAGTGGTATCCAAATCTTTCAGAATCCGGACAGCTCCTGAAGATACAGCTCCACTTCCATAACTGGAAACAGCCATAAAATCATATCTTAAAGGAATTTTAATTTCCCGAATAAGGTCAGCCAAAAAGGGCACTGCTCCTTTAAAAATCCCGATAACTAAAAGTTCTTTTCCCCTGTAATCATTGGTAAGCTGCTCGCCTATTTCCGCTACCCTTTTTTTAAGCGTATCTTGGTCTATAAGTACTTTGCTAATCATTTCTTCCATTTATTTTCACTCCCGCCAAATGTTAATAATGCGTTACAACTAACAATTATAGACAAAGAGCAGGCTGTTAACAACCTTCTTGTTAACAGCCTGCTCTTTTCCGAATTTATTATTCCCGTTTTATACTTTTCTATCTTTATACTTTTCTATTCTGCATGCTCCCTAAACACTGTATTTGTCCTCTAACCTCTGTCTAACCAACCCCCTCCGGTGGTTGAATTGATATTTTACGACCGATATCTCTAAATTCAATGGTTATGGCCATGTTTTCACCTGTCTCTTTATTCTTGGCCGTTACCTCTGCTTTAACTACAGTTTTGGTGGCCTTAGCAATATACAGGGTGTATTCAAAGTCAGACCAGAACCTTTCAATGATTTGATTTTGAACACTTGGTTTTAAACTATATACTATACAGTTTTTATCATTAACCTCTGCATTCCCTTTAGACACCACCTCCCCAATCTCTTTTAATTGTAAGGTTGACAAGGGATCAAGTTCCACCAGGAAGACTTTTTGGGCAACCGTGATATCATTGAATTTAATCCATTCATTGGTAAAGGGGTCTTTGTTGTAGAGAATATCTTTAATTTTAATCATCTCTACCTTACTTCCGGCCAGTTGACCCTGAACATGAATGTTCTCGCCACTTTTATAACCGTTAATTTTTGTGAGTAAGCGTTTCTGGCCTTCCACATATTGTTCCTGGGTAACACTGTAAGCAAAGGAATCTGCAGTTCTAATGTTTTCCAAACCAAGCGTAACCGCTTTTTGGGGATCCGGTTGTCTTAGGAATAAAAAACCACCCCCTGCTGCCAATAAAATAATTAGAATAATTGATCCCCAAATAATTTTCCTTGTCATACCATGCCCTCCCGGCGGATTCTTATCTAATTAATATGATTATTCCCAGCGTGCTATTACTGGAAAATCCTGTTTTAAAGAAAAGAAGCTGCCCAAAAGTTCAGCGAACTAATGAGCAACCTCTATTAAATAACTTCTCAATGTTGGCAAAATGTTGACAAGGTAACTACCTCAAGCTTCAAACCCTTTGTTATTAAGGGGTTTGTGGCTCAGATTACATCATGCCGCCCATACCGCCCATGCCGTTCATTGCTGCGGCAGCAGGATTTTCTTTTTCGGGCAAATCAGCAATTAAGCATTCGGTTGTCAGAAGCATAGCTGAGATGGAAGCGGCATTCTGGAGGGCAGAACGAGTTACTTTGGCAGGGTCAACAATACCGCTGGAAATCATATCTTCGTATTTTTCCGTCATAGCATTGAAACCTGTTCCCTTGGCATGGTTACGAACCTTTTCCACAACCACGGAACCTTCCAGACCGGCATTATCTGCTATTTGACGGACAGGCTCTTCTAAAGCACGACGAATAATATTTAAGCCTGTTTTTTGATCGTCTGAGAGATCTAATTTGTCAAGCGCAGCAATAGCATCTACGAAAGCTGTACCGCCGCCGGGTACAATACCCTCTTCCACTGCGGCTCTGGTAGCAGCCAAGGCGTCTTCTATACGTAGTTTCTTTTCTTTCATTTCAGTTTCGGTAGCTGCCCCAACCTGAATTACTGCTACACCGCCGGCTAATTTTGCCAGACGCTCTTGCAGTTTTTCCTTATCAAAATCGGAAGTGGTTTCCTCGATTTGTTTCTTGATGGCCTCAACGCGGGCGGAAATATCCTTAGCCTGGCCTGCACCGTCCACGATTGTAGTTTCCTCTTTAGATACTATCACCTGACGGCAGCTTCCAAGCATATCAATGGTAGTATTTTCCAATTTAAGACCGAGATCTTCGGTAATAACCTGGCCGCCGGTAAGGATAGCAATATCTTCAAGCATTGCTTTACGACGATCACCGAATCCCGGAGCCTTAACGGCAACTGCAGTGAAAGTCCCGCGCAGCTTGTTAACAATAAGGGTGGCCATGGCTTCGCCTTCTACATCCTCAGCAATAATTAAGAGTTGTTTGCCGGCTTGAACCACTTTTTCCAAAACAGGCAGGATATCGGCAATAGCACTGATTTTCTTATCGGTAATCAAAATGTAAGGATCATTTAAGACGGCTTCCATCTTGTCAGTATCGGTAATCATATAAGCTGAAACATAGCCGCGATCAAACTGCATTCCTTCGACAACTTCCAGCTCAGTGGTCATTCCTTTACCTTCTTCAACGGTAATAACACCGTCTTTGCCGACCTTTTCCATAGCCTCGGCAATAAGTTGGCCGATTTCATCGTCGCCGGCAGAAATAGCTGCTACCTGAGCAATTTTTTCCTTGCTGTCGACGGTTTTGGCAGTAGCTTTAATTTCGTCAACCACAGCTGCTACGGCTTTTTCGATACCGCGTTTGAGTTCCATGGGGTTCGCCCCGGCGGCAACATTCTTCAAACCTTCGCGAATAATGGCCTGAGCCAGAACAGTAGCTGTAGTTGTGCCGTCACCGGCAACATCGTTAGTCTTGGTTGCAACTTCTTTTACCAGCTGAGCGCCCATGTTTTCAAAAGCATCTTCTAATTCAATGTCGCGGGCAATGGTTACCCCGTCATTAGTAATCAAAGGAGAACCAAATTTCTTCTCGAGAACAATATTACGGCCTTTGGGGCCAAGAGTAACACGGACTGCTTCCGCAAGTTTATTCACACCGCGTTCTAGCGCATGACGGGCCTCTTGATCAAATAGCATTTGTTTTGCCACAGGATATTCCTCCTTGTAAAAAATTTATTTCAATTATTCAATAATTGCTTGAATATCTGATTCTCTAAGTATTAAGTATTCTTCGCCATCATATTTGATCTCTGTTCCGGCATATTTTGAATAAATAACCTTATCCCCAACTTTGACTTCCATAGGTACCCTTTGGCCTTTTTCTACTTTACCTGGGCCAACGGCCATGACTTCGCCTTCCTGAGGTTTTTCTTTAGCTGTGTCTGGCATAATAATTCCACTTTTGGTCCTTTCTTCAGTCGGAAGAGCTTTGACTATTACTCTGTCAGCTAATGGTTTTAGTTTCATAAATGATTTCCCTCCTTGAAATCTTTATCAACTTCATTGTTAGCACTCATTAGGGATGAGTGCTAATATCTAGGTATAATAATATGCAAGGATTTTGTGATATGCAACCCTATCCAAGCATAATTATTACCATTTAGGAAAGATTTTCTCTCGATTTCTAAAGAATACTAAGAAATGCTATGCAATAAAAAATCTTGGGATTTCCTTAATTTATGAGTTTTACAAGGTATATCCTATCCGTTTTTTCCCTTTTTATACATATTATTTTTATTTCTTTCAATTCCTTGTTTCAACTTTGCCTTTTCACAATCAAACTTCTTCAAGCAGTAACCGCTGTTTCTATCATTGCCGCAAACTGCTTTTTGTTATGGTAATTAAGCTTATTTTTCTACCATGGACTCCCATTCTTGGGGGGTATTGACATTTGCTACGCTTTTAATGAATATACTTTGCATTCGCGGATCAACTATCTCTTTTTCGATGGCAATTACTCTTTTCTTAAGCTCATTTAAGGATCCTCCAAATATTGCTCTATTAATACTAAGCATGTTTGCTTTTAAGTCCATTTCTATGAAAGGTAAAATCCTCTTATGATAAAAAGCATGCAAAGTATGAATCTTACCAGAAACACTGGGCAAGACAATATCATAGTCTTCACAAAAACCATGTAGACAAATGATTGCTTCTGCATTTAAAAAAGGCATATCACAGGCCGCTATAAACATATAATCATACTTGGCCTGTTGCAGAGCCGCATAAAGCCCCGCCATTGGGCCTTGGCCTTTAATCAAATCGGGAATGGTTTTAAAGCCGTAATCTTGGTACATAGTACTTTCTCGGCAGCTTATAAACACTTCGGCACACACTTTATCCAGTACCTGTAGATTCCTCTCAAGAAGTGTTTGCCCTTCAATCTTTAGAAAAGCCTTGTTTGTTCCCATTCTACGGCTTTCCCCACCTACTAATAGCACTCCGGTGCAAGCTAATTTGGTTGCCAATTTTCTCGCATCCTTTTCCCTAAACTCGACTTTAAACCTTAAGCCCAACTCCCAATTCATTACTTTTTAATTTTTATTTTTAACTTTTAACTCTTAACTTCCAACTCCTCAATACTTTAACATATTTTGGCCACATTTGACAATTTTAAAAAGTTGTTTCCGGCTTTCTCCCCTTTCGAATATAGGCCTTTAGAGCATCATTTTCCTTTTCGGTTTTAAGAAGGGTGTTGCCTGTTTGGGCGCACCAAGCTTTAATATCCCTGGCAAAACCGGGATCGGTAACCGCCACTTCCATGATCTGACCCTCGTCCATTAACTGGAGGTTTTCAAATACCAACTTTATGGGGCCGGGACACTGCAGGCAAGTAGCATCTACTTGGCGGTCGACAGTAATTTTAGCCGCCATTAGGGAGTTGGCAGGCTTACCGGCAAGTGCCCGTCCTGTATCGTCAACCTGCTGATTTAAGTCGCGCCTCCTGCTCTCCGAGTTGCCGTACACACTGGCATAAGTCCTGTATCCCCCGTCCAAATTTACCGCTTTAAAACCGTGCTGGCTAAGAATTCGGCAAGCGATATACCCTCTTAGCCCAATTCTGCAGGTAACGTAAATAGTCTTATCCTTTGGAAGTTCGTTAAGCCTGCTGCGCAATTCGGGTAGAGGGATATTAATAGAACCTTCAATTTTTCCTAAGTCCAATTCTTCAGGCTGACTAACGTCAACCAGGACATTGCCCTCTGCCAGCAGTTCATCTATTTCATGGTACTGAACTGTATCCACCATACCGTCCAAGATATTGGCGGCCGCATAACCAAGAATGTTAACCGGGTCTTTACCGGAGGAATAAGGCGGAGCATAGGCCAGTTCCAGATCCTGCAAGTCATAAACCGTCAACTCTCCTTTAATAGCCGTTGCCAGAACATCAATCCTTTTCTCCACCCCTTTGTAGCCGACAACTTGAGCTCCGAGTATTGTGCCGTCTTCCTGGAAAATCATTTTCATATCGAGGGGCGTAGCGCCGGGATAATAGCCGGCATGGGAGTTGGGATGAATATGAATAACTTTATAATCAATTCCTAGCTGTCTAACGGTCTTTTCATTAAGTCCCGTAGACGCCACTGTCAGATCGAACACTTTGGCCACTGAAGTTCCCAAGGTTCCCTTGTAGGTTTTTTTAGCCCCATAAATGTTATCGGCAGCCATTCTTCCCTGTCGGTTGGCCGGCCAAGCCAGGGGAATATGAGCAGGATGGCCGTTGATATAATGCTTAACCTCAACCGCATCGCCAAGAGCATAGATATGGGGATCGCTTGTTTGAAGATATTCGTTTACTTTAATGGCGCCCTTTAAGCCAAGCTCCAAACCGGCCTGCTCTGCAAGTTTACTTTCCGGGCGGACTCCGATAGCCATAACCACCATATCAGCTTGAATGGCCCGGCCGCTCTGCAGTATCACCTTGGAACCGTCGACTTTAGTTACCTGATCTTCAAGAATAAGCTCTACACCCTTTTCTCGCAAATGAGCATGAACAATACAGGCCATTTCATAATCAAGGGAAGGCTGGACTTGATTTAAAGCTTCTACCAGTACAACATTTAAGTTTCTGGCCTTGAGATTTTCCGCCATTTCCAGACCAATAAAACCTCCGCCGACCACGACAGCGGTTTGAGGGTTATTTTCCCGGATAAAATTCACTATTGCTTCTGCATGGGGAATGGTCCTAAGCGTAAATACTTTGGGGTTACCGGCAACACCTTCGATCGGAGGCATAATCGGCGTAGCTCCCGGGGAGAGAATGAGATAATCGTAGTTTTCTTGGTAGGTTGCGCCGGTCTCTAAGTTCTTAACCTGGATAGTTTTTTGCTCCTTGTGAATAGCGGTAACTTCGCTTCTTGTTCTGATATCGATATTAAATCTGGCCGCCATGCCCTGTACAGTCTGAACCAGTAATTTTTCTTTTTCTTTAATCACACCTCCCACATAGTAGGGCAGCCCGCAATTGGCAAAGGAGATATGAGCTCCTCTTTCTATCACTACAATTTCTGAGTACTCATCCAGTCTCCTTAATCTGGCAGCCGCGGTTGCTCCTCCTGCCACCCCGCCGACAATAATAATCTTTTTACTCATTTTCACTCCTCCTAACCTACTTATTGGTTCCCTTAATTTTCGGCAAAAAGTATCTCTATTAAGCCTTTAACCACTTCATTTTCTAAAGAATAATAAACCTCAAGCCCTTTGCGCCTTCCCTTAATAATGCCTGCCGCCTTCAAAACGGATAAATGCTGGGAAATGGTTGACTGGGGCAGTTGCAAGCAATGCTGCATATTCATAACGTTGCTTGTCCCCCGTTCCAGTAGACCTCTTACTATACAAAGCCTGGCCGGATGAGAGAGAGCTTTTAATAGTTTGGCTTTGGATTCAAATAGCTGCGGATTGGTATAAAAAGTTTGCATAATCTTCACCTTCGTCAAACATGTACTTATAAAACTATATCCCGCCGAAAATATTTCAAAGATATATGGTTGTATCAGTATATCGTAATATTATAATATTACGATATATAAGTCAAGCCAAAACCCACTCCTCTTAAAAATTAGTTTTGTTTTTTTAAAAAAACTTATACCAAGATATTAGAAGTGGGCTTTCAATTTAGATTCATTTTTTAGTTCTCAATCGTCCTTGAGACAGCAGAAACCAACACAACCAACCCCGATATGGGTGCCAACCACAGAACCAATTTCACATTCAATGATTTGCTGCGGCTTAAAACGAGCTAAAATCATCTGTTTTAAGTCCTCCAGAGCCTCAAGATTAGCAGCATGGGCCAAATAAACGGTCTTAGAGTTAAAATCAGCACCGTTTTTTATGGCGTCTTCCAACATCCAAGCAAATGCTTTCTTTAAGCCCCTGGCCTTAGAGATTAATTCTACGGAACCGTTTTTTATGGTTATAATAGGCTTAATTCCTAGCAAAGTGCCGGCTAAAGCACCGGTGGTTGTAAGTCTTCCGCCTTTTTTCAAGTTTTCCAAAGTATTGATCGCCCCATAAAAATGGATCTCTTTTTTGATCTTTTCGATCCGTGCCACTATTTCCGGAGCGCTTTTTCCCTCCCGGACCATCTCGGCAGCTTCGACCACCAAAAGGCCCAAGCCAAAAGTCGCAAATTCGGAATCGATTAAATTTATTCTGTTATCATTTAACATATCCTTGGCGATGACCGCTGAACTATAAGTGCCGCTTAACTTCGAGGAAATAAAAATTCCCAAAACCTCATCTCCATTATGCAGGTGTTTGCTGAATTCATTAACGAATTCACTGGGATTAACTTGCGCCGTTTTGGGAAGTTCTTTGTGCTCTGCCATTTTAGAATAAAATTCTTGGTTAGTGATATCTACTCCTTCGGTATATACTTCTTCACCAAAAAGCACTTTTAAAGGAATCACTGTAATTCCCAAATCCTCAACTAATTGAGCAGTTAAATCGCATGTACTGTCTGTTATAACTTTTAAGGGCATTCCATCCTCCACATTAAACAATCATTAATTGAGCATTAATCAGTTTTTTCATTTTTTGCTTTGCTTTTCTTTAAATTGTATTTTTCTTTAAAATAATTACTGATATTTTCCAGGGCAGAGACCAACACCTTCTTTTCATCCTCAGAGAGTCTGGAGATAGTCGTGTTTATCATCTCATCATGAAAGTCGGCGTGGTGCCGAAAGGCCTCTTGGCCCTTGTCTGTTAAAGAAATCAATACTATACGGCGATCTTCTTGGCTTCTCCGACGGGTGACATAACCCTTGCGCAAAAGATTATTTATAGCTATGGTCAAAGTTCCGATAGTAATGTTAAGGTCTCGGGCTACAGAGGACATATTGCGAGATCCTTCCAAGCCAATTTCTTCCAGAACATGGATCTCACTAATAGACAGGTCCTGAAATTGATCGGACTTAAGGGCCTGCTCCTCAATTTGCAGAATATCGTTAAACAATTTCACCAATAGTTCATTTAAGGTTCCATAAAGATTACTCATTGCAACACCACTATTCAATAGTTTGATTGTCAAAGTAATATCTTTAAGCATATTCTAAAAAACCAGGTTTGTCAATCGTAAAGATAAGAACAAACTACAGACAAGCCGCATATTATAGAGCAGACAAACCCGAAATAGTTCAAAGGACAACAGAGGTTAAGACAACCACAGCCGTCCTTTCTTATGGTTCCCTTAGGGGATGATCTTTATGTTGTAAGGAGGAACAAGTATGGCATTATTTGGCCGATTCAATAACTGTTGTTGCCGTCCTGTTGTTCAATCAGCTTGCGGACCTCTACCCGGTTTCAATCTATTTCGCTTTTTTATTGCTCCGAGATCACTAATTAACGTGCTTGGTCTGCTTGAATTATCTTCACCTTCGGGAGTATGTGTGAATTTAAGAGTCCCTCCTCCTCTTTCCAGAAGATGAAAAAACCCATTTGAATTCCAGAGGCCAAGGCTGAAACAACATCTCGGGATGTCTAAAAGGGCCGTCTCAAAGCTTACTTTTGAGACGGCCCGCCATATGGTTATCTTACATCCATATGGTTAACTAGCATTAATTACGCCGTTTTCGGTGACAAGTAAGGGTAGTTTATAATCATATTCTTCCCAGGGCAAATTGTCAAACAACTGACATGCAAAGGCTATTCCTATAATTACGGTATCCTGCCGTAACCTGGGTAGGAAACGATCATAGTATCCGGCCCCAAAACCTATTCTATGGCCATGATAATCAAAAGCAAGTCCGGGAACTAAAACCAGGTCGATTTCTTCAGGAGAAACAGGTTCCAGCCTATCCGGCAGCGGTTCACGAATTCCAAATTTGCTCAGCTGAACATCCTTAACCAAGTCGGTAATAGCACAAGGTACAATTTCTCGCCGCTGGCAAAAGGGAATAACCAAGCGTTTTCCATCTTGAAGTATTTTCTCGGCAATGGGAGTAGTTTCTACTTCATCCCTAAAATTCAAATAAGTCATAATGGTTTGGCAAGGCTCAAAAACCCCTAAAGATTGCAATTCCTCAAATATCCGGGCACTTTTTTGCTTGCGTTCCGAAGGGCTAAGGGCCTGGCGACGCTCAAGGGCCTCTTGACGAAAAAAATCTTTTTTCAACCTGTTACTCGCTCCTTTTTTCATTAAACGGGGGACTTCTGAAATCGGATTTTTTATTAACAATGCCCCGAAAAATTTATCCCCAAAGATAGTAGCGATAAATCCTTGCTTTTCGCAGCTTTATCCACATCATGCACATTTGCTGTGGATAACTTTCTTTATAATTGGTTAAAGATTTAGACCCGGTACCGCATTTAATTTCCAGGATGCATAATTACCTTTTATAAAATGGTAATAGCCCGCCATGGCAATCATCGCTCCGTTATCAGTACACAGCTTGAGCGAGGGATATACAAAACGGATATCTCCGCCCTCTAGCTCCTTCGCTAAAGCCTCTCGCAACAGAGAATTGGCAGCCACGCCTCCTGCCAGAGCCAAGGTTTTTACTTGGGGTAGTTTCAGCAAAGCTCTCTTGGTTTTGGCAACCAGTACATCCACAACCGCCTCTTGAAAGGAGGCTGCCAGATCATTTTTATCCACATGTTCACCTTTCATCCGGGCTATATTTAAGGTGTTCAAAACAGCAGATTTCAAACCGCTGAAACTAAAGTCCAAGCTCTCCGCTTCCAACATAGCCCGTGGCAAATTAAAAGCCTTAGGATCTCCCGTTGCGGCTGCTTTTTGAATATATGGTCCGCCCGGGTATCCTAGACCCAAAGCCCGGGCTATTTTGTCAAAAGCTTCTCCTGCAGCATCATCCCGTGTTTTTCCTAAAACCTCATAATCAAGATGTCCCTTGAATAGTATCAAGTTAGTATGCCCGCCTGAGGCCAGTAAACATAATATCGGAAACTCCAGATTGGGATGTTCCAGAAAATTAGCATAAACATGCCCTTCCAGATGATTTATGCCCAGCAAGGGAATCCCGGCGGCATAAGCCATAGCTTTAGCGGCTGCCACTCCGACTAAAAGAGATCCGACCAGCCCCGGACCGTAGGTAACAGCTATGGCCGATAAATCGATAAAATCCACTTCAGCTTGGGTTAGGGCCTGCTCCACTACATTTTTGATATGCAGACAGTGTTCCCGAGATGCAATTTCCGGAACCACTCCCCCGTACTTGCGGTGGGTTTCGATCTGAGATGAAATTATATGACTCTTTAGCTCTTTGCCGTTAACAAGAACCGCCGCGGAGGTTTCATCGCAGCTGGTCTCTATCCCCAATATTACAATGTCTTTGGTTCCGGCCAAATCAATTCCCCCTATGAGTTATGCAAATCTTACCGCTTATATCTTACAGCTTAGCCCACATAATAAAGGCATCTTCCTTGTTATCTGAATAATACTTCCTACGCACTCCTGCAGCTTTAAAGCCTAGCTTGGTATATAATTTCTGGGCAGGGATATTGGACACTCTGACTTCCAAAGTTATGCTCACCAGACCGCGCTTTTTCAGATCCTGCATGACATATCGCATAAGATACTCGCCCCAGCCCTTACTTCGAAAGCCCGGCCAAATAGCCACATTGGTTATATGAGCTTCTCCTGCCACAAGCCAAACACCCATATAGCCCACAACTTTATCATTTATCACTAAACAATAATAGCGGGCGATTCTATTATCTTTTAGTTCCGAAAGAAAAGACTCCGCTTTCCATGGGTTGGGAAATGAAGCTTCCTCGATAGCAGTTATGGCCGGAATATCTTCAACGGTCGCTAGTCTAACGTCTACCGTAGCATTTTCACTCCCTTTTTCTCGCTGTTGATCTTCAACATTTTTTTTCATCCTACCACCTGATTCTCTTTTTTCTAATATGATATATGACATCAACAGCAGTCCTGTTTCCCCTCCGGATTATATTTCTTTCTCTTTATTGTGTTTCATTTTGCTAAGTTTTTTTCTATAGTTTACTTCCGCCTCGGATAGCCTTATATAAAAAGGCAAGACCGTACCGACCGCTATGTCAGGGTTATCTTTGGCTTTAAGCCACTGTTTCCATGCTTCACAAGCTGCATAAGCTCCCCGCGGCAGGTAATGGTACTCTGGGGGAATAACTGCTTGTACCCCAAGATTTTCTTTAAGGTATTGCTTGGCGCCTTTGACAGCATCCCCGACAAAAAAAACTTGTTCTTCATTGCGCTTGAGCTTAGATATCAACTCCTCAGGCCTAATAGCCATAGGCCCGTCTATACATACCATGGTCTGCTCATAGCGGTAGCAGGCATAATACCATTCTCCCTTGCGGGCGTCAAGAATAACCGCAATATTCTCCGATCTTCCCCAGCCGGCCCAGGCCAGGGCATCTAAGGAAGTCATTCCAACCAAAGGTATGTTCAAAACCTGGGCCAAGCCCTGGGCGGTGGCAATTCCTATGCGAATTCCGGTAAAAGACCCCGGCCCTCTTACTACCCCGATAAAATCAAGCTCCTCAAGCTGCCAGGCAGCAGCATTAAGAAGCTGGTCCAACATCGGAATCAACCTCTCGGAGTGGGTCTTGCCGGTATGTAGGAATCCTTCGCCCACCAAATTGCCGTCTTGGGCTAAAGACAGGGCGGTAACTTTTGTCGTGGTATCTATGGTTAAATATTTCATAAGCCTCACACTAATTATTCAATAACTAAGATATTCATCCTTATAACTAATTATCCTTATAACTAATTATCCTTAAAACTAATTGTCTCTATATACAATATTTAAGTTCTCATTGATTTTTTCTCCCTGCTTGGCAGCTAGCAGCCGGATATGCCTGGGCAAGTCACCGCTGCCTTCAATCCGGACTTGCCAGTGATCCGGAGGCAATAAATCCTCAATTATTTCCGGCCATTCCAGCAAACAAACACAATCGTCCTGAAAATAATCCGTAACACCGATAATCTCAGCCTCTTCAGGACTAGTAAGCCTATAAAGGTCCATATGAATAAATCGCAATCCCTTAGACGGAGATTCGTACTCTTGAATTAATGTAAAGGTAGGGCTTGTAATCTCGGCTTCTACTCCTAAACCTCGACCCAATCCCTTGGCCAAAACTGTCTTGCCCGCTCCTAGATCTCCATATAGACAAATTACTTCTCCACCTTGAAGACTTTCCCCTATCTTTTTTCCTAAATTAAAGGTTTCTTGCGGGCTTACTGACAAAACGGTCGATTCCAAATGTTCCAATGATAAATCACTCCGGTTTAACTACTCGGCCGTTAATGAGCACCACTAGCGGCACAGCTTGAAAACTCAAGGGCTTCTGGTCCCAAATTACCAGGTCGGCGTCTTTTTCTTCAGCCAGAGAGCCGATTCTATGATCAACCCCCAAGATTTCCGCCGGCCAGATGGTAATGGCCTTAAGGGCATCCTGTTCATCCATGCCGCTTTTCACAGCCAGAGCCGCGCAAAGAGGCAAGTATTGCATAGGAGTAACAGAATGGTCGGTCATAATCGCCACCTTTAGCCCGGCTCGGGCCAAAATTCCAGGGGTCTCAAAAGTCTTGTCCTTAAGTTCCACTTTGGAGCGATTAATAAGAGAGGGACCGACTACAGCCGGATAACCATACTCCTTTAATATATCGGCAATTTTGTGTCCATCTGTACAGTGATCTAAAACAAGATCAAGGTTAAATTCCCGGGCAATCCGGATAGCGGTCATAATATCATCCGCTCTATGAGCATGAGCTCTTAAGGGAATTTTTCTTTCCAAGACTAAACTAATGGTTTCCAGTCCCAGATCCCTTTCCGGCAGCTTATCGGGATCTTTTTTCCCCTGTTCCAGTTTGTCCCGGTAAACCTGAGCATCCACCAGGGCCTGCCGGAGAAGAGCAGCAGTACCCATCCTGGTCATTGGCATTTTCTTTTGTTCCCCGTAGACAAATCTGGGGTTTTCTCCAAAGGCTGCCTTGAGGCCGGCCGGATCCCTGACTATCATTTCTTCCACAACCCGGCCTGCTGTTTTAAGTACCACCCCTGTCCCGCCCAGGACATTGGCGCTGCCCGGACCGGTGAAAGCGGCGGTCACTCCCCCCAGACGGGCATCCCGGAAGGCTTCATCTTCAGGATTGATGCCGTCAATAGCTCTTAGCTCGGGAGTCAAGGGATCGGTCATCTCATTGATATCATCACCTTCATACTGGTAAATCTCTTCGCCTATCCCTATATGGCTATGAGCGTCAATAAAGCCGGGTAAGACCCAATGGCCGGAGGCATTAAATATTTTAACCGCACTGTCAGACTCTAAACCGAACATGGCTTTAAGCTCCGTCTCCTCAGGTATTTCCGACTGCAAAGGGTGTTTTATAATTTTAGCTATTTTCCCTTTTTGAACTAAAATACTGCCGGTGAATTCCTGATCGTCTTCCATGGTCTTAATATTTCCTTGGGCAATAATTATATGTTGATAGTCAGTCAATTCTTTATCCTCCCCGTATTAGCATAAGTCTTTCATGGAAAGACCAACTCGTCCCCGTTCAGCATCGATGGCTTTAACTTTAACCTTTACTATATCACCTACTGCAGCCACTTCCATCGGGTGACGGACATAGTTGGCACTAAGTTCGGAAATATGCACCAAGCCGTCATTTTTAAGGCCTATATCCACAAATAAACCAAAATCAACAATATTTCTGACTGTTCCTTCCAGAACCATACCTTCTCTCAAGTCTTCCAGATGGGTAACATCTTTGCGCAAAAGCGGGCGGGGCAAATCTTCACGAGGATCCCGACCCGGTCTTTGCAAAGCTTCGATTATATCCTTGACTGTCGGAACTCCCGCTCCCAGCTCTTCCGCCAGTTCTTCTGCTGAAAACAAGGCTAAGGCCGAGCGTACTTCAGCCGTTTTGCTTTTTAAATCTTGTAAACTAAAACCTGCTTTGGCCAAGATATTAAGGGCCAGATTATATGATTCGGGATGAACGGGTGTATTCTCCAGATAATTGTCCCCATCGGGTATGCGGATAAAACCCGCGCATTGGACAAAGGTTTGTTCGCCGATTCTGGGGACTTTTTTTAGTTCTTCACGTAAGCGGAATTTCCCATGCTTCTCCCTGTAAGCGACAATATTTTTAGCCGTCGCACTGTTCAGGCCGGCCACAAATTTAAGAATAGCAGATGAGGCCGTATTTAAATCCACACCAACCGTATTGACGCAAGATTCTACTACTCCACCCAAAGAATTCTCCAAAATTTTGGGCTGAATATCATGCTGATACTGGCCCACCCCTATGGCCTTAGGCTCTATCTTTACTAATTCAGCCAGGGGATCCTGGAGCCGGCGGGCAATGGACACTGCACTGCGAAGGGACAGATCAAAATCAGGAAACTCATCTTTAGCCAGTTGAGATGCAGAATAGACTGAGGCCCCGGCTTCGCTGACAATAATATATTCCAAAGATAGATTGTGCTCCCGAATCATTTCAGCCACTACTTCTTCTGTTTCTCGGGAAGCTGTCCCGTTGCCGATGGCAATAATCTGCACCTTATGGGCCAAAGCGGCTTTCATAATTTCTTTTTTGGCTTCTTCTCGCTTATTCTGAGGAGGGTGCGGGTAGATTACTCCTACTTCCATAAGTTGGCCTGTATCGGAAATTATGGCCCATTTACAGCCTGTCCGAAATCCGGGGTCAATTCCTAAGATAATCTTATTGCGTACCGGAGGTTGGAGCAGGAGCTGCTGCAAGTTGGCGGCAAAGACTTTAACTGCTTGCTCTTCCGCCTTGGTGGTTATTTCCGCCCTGATTTCTCTCTCGATGGAGGGCGCCAGCAAACGTTTATAGGCGTCGTGTACAGCTTCTTGAACCAGAGGTGTACAGGGGCCCTTTTTCAAATATCTTTTTTCCATAAGCGGTAAAATTATCTCCCGGTCAATCTCCAAGTTTACCGTCAAATATTCTTCTTTTTCCCCTCTATTGAGGGCCAGTATTCTGTGGGGCGGTATTCTGCGCACAGGTTCCCTATAATCGTAGTACATTTCATAGGGAGAACGTTCTTCTTTTTTGGCTTTGGCCACTATATCGGCCTTTTCATAGGTTTTGGCCCGGATATGTTTTCTGACTTCGGCATCATCCGAAACCTGTTCGGCAATAATGTCCTGGGCACCTTTTAAGGCCTGCTTTATTTCCGCTATCCCCTTCTCAGGATTAAGGTATTTAACGGCTTCCTGCTCAGGGTCGGCATCCGGAGGCTGGCTTAGCAGCCAGAGGGCCAACGGTTCCAGTCCCTTTTCCCTGGCCTCGGAAGCCCTGGTCCTTTTCTTTTGTTTATAAGGCCGATAAAGGTCTTCTACTTCCTGCAACTTTACAGCAGCTAAGATCTTTTCTTTAAGTTCAGGATTAAGTTTCCCTTGCTCATCAATAAGCCGGATAACTTCTTCTTTTCTTTTTTCCAGGTTTCTAAGATATTCTAACCTGTCTACCATAGTCCTAAGTACTGTTTCATCCAGCTCGCCGGTGGCTTCTTTGCGGTATCTGGCAATAAAGGGAATAGTATTGCCAGAATCAAGCAGTTTTATTGTTTCTTCAACCTGCCAGGGTTTAAGATTCATTTCACCGGCAATAACCTTAACTAAATCCAAAAAAATTCCTCCTATTTAATGTAGCTTTAGGAAACAAAATCAGCGTTTCGGTTCAACGCTGAAGTTGGCAATGACTTATGCTATTTAATCTAATTAATCAAAAAAATCAGATTATAGATCAGTTAAACCAAGACTGATTTCGATAGCTTCATCAACTCTGAGCATAACTTCTTCATCAAGAACAGCCACTTTTTCTTTGAGCCGACTTTTGTCAATCGTTCTTATCTGCTCGGCTAAAATTACCGAGTCTCTTTCCAGTCCGCTTCTTCTGGCTTTTACTTCCACATGAGTGGGAAGTTTGGCTTTGGTAATTTGTGAGGTTATGGCAGCTATAATGGTTGTAGGACTGAACTGATTGCCGATATCATTCTGAATTACCAGAACCGGACGGGTACCGCCTTGCTCCGATCCAACAACGGGGTTTAATTCAGCATAAAAAATTTCCCCACGTTTAATATTCATATCCGCCACTCCAAGCCAATTTCTTTTCATAGCGAATAGTTGCTTCTTCTTCAACTTGGCATAAATCCTTGGCTAAAGCGAGATTTATCTGGGCCATTTCCAAATAACCCTGTCGCATTTGTTCTCTTAACCCGGCTTTGCGCCGTTCTAATAAAACACTGTAAATAGCTTCTTTGATAAAATCACTTCGATCTCTCTTTTCCATGGATACAATATCGTCGACTTCTTCGATGATATTCTCCGGTAAACATACTACAATACGTCTTGTTTCCGCCAAGTGAGGCACCTCCTAGATTAAAGGCCGGTTTTCTCAGGCAATAGCCACTCTTTATAAGTATACTTTATTATAGCTACTTACCACTAAAAGTGTCAACGAACTAGGCCTATAGTACAAGCAAATTTGCCATTAATTTCATAAAATCGTCAAGGTAATTTGTGCCAGTATGCTAGCTAAACCTTTTGACAATAGCTTTGTGGGCTCTTATTTCCAAACTATCATCCAACATTCTAAGGTCAGAATTATAGTCCCTGCGCTTTAAGGCCGCTCTCAATATATTGTCCGCCAGATGAGGGTTTTTGGGCAGAAGAGGTCCTTGCAGATAAGTGCCCCAAACATTTTTGTACCTTACTCCTTCCAAACCGTCTTCCCCGTTATTACCATAGCCCCGAACAATCTCCGCCAGGGGACTAAGTCCCGACCCCAGATAGGTTTTACCGGCATGATTTTCAAATCCGACCAGGGTGTTAAGGTCCGTCTTACTATGAGCGGGATTGGCAACTTTAGCGATTACATTGCCGATCATTCTTTTAGAGCCGGCTACCGTATAATAGTCTATAATTTCCAACCCCGGAACTTTATGACCGTCGACTGTCTGATAGTATTTACCGAGGAGTTGGTAACCCCCGCCAATTGCCAGGACCACCAAACCGTCCTCCACAGCTTGCTTCAATTCTTGGGCCCTGGAGCTTAGGTCCTGAATCAGAAAATTTTGTTCCCGGTCCGAACCTCCGCCCATAAAAAGAATATCCCCTTGGGTAAAATCTATATTTTCCCCAAGGCTAACCGGGTGAATCTGCAAATCGATATCTCGCCATCGGCACCTGGCCTTAAAGGTCAAAAGGTTTCCCCTGTCCCCGTAGAAATCCAGCAGATCGGGATAAAGATGGTACAATGTCAACTTCATAAACCTTCCACCTCAGTGTGACTGATTATCGGACTGGAACTTACCTTTTTGCTGTTTAAAATTTCCCTGAGCGGGAAGAGGGCCGTATAGGTAGGTAAAACGAAAACGACTTCATTAGGTAATATTTGCTTGGCTTCCAGCTCAGCCACCGCTTCTTTCAGATTCTTATTTATACTTATCAGGTCTTCGCTCCAGTCGGCGTATTTCAATCTTAAGGCCATATCCTCGGCTCTTAAACCGGAACAGATTACTGTTTTCAGTTTAAGCCCGTCGGAAACAAGCCTTTCAAAATCCACATCCCATAACCAGGAAATATCACGGCCGTCGGCGGCAAGATCATTAATAGCCAGTAGCAAATGCATAGGTCTGCCCAGTTCGATAAGGGTACTGACCACCTGGTTAAAACCCGTGGGATTCTTAACCAAAGTAAGCGTAAGTTGACAAGAGGGGAGAGCAAATTGCTCCATTCTTCCGGCATCGGAAACAAACTTAAGCAGCCCTTGTTTACAATCCTCCCTGCTGAGGCCTAAGCATTCGGCAGCACTCACAGCTGCCAGGGCATTATATAAGTTGTAATAACCTTGAAGGGGGATTAAATATTTCCCTGTTTCTTGAGTAACAGTTTGACTGCCATAACTGTCCCCTTCTCTGTACTCCGGACGAATTGACAGACGAAAAGATATCCCGTTCTGCTTTTGTCGAACTTCCCGAGCTTCAATATGGGGTTGAGGACGTTTAAAGCCGCATTGTTCACAGCGGTAAATACCAAGCTGACCATAATGAAAAATTTCATAAAATAGTTCATGGCCGCAAGGCAAACAGTATCTGCCTTCCCTTGATTCCGGGTTTTTTGACCCGCTTACCGGCAGGCTTGCAGCACCATAATAAAAAGCTTGGGTTCGATTTAGACCGATTTGAGCTACCAGTGGGTCATCAGCATTGAGAATAAGTTTGGTGGAAGGAGGCAGGGCCTCTTGAACTAGTTTTATGGTAGTATCAAGCTCCCCGAAACGGTCAAGCTGATCAGGAAAAAAATTGGTTACTACTGCCCATCCGGGCGTTAACTGTCGGCATAAGCGGGGAACTGTAGCCTCATCCACTTCCAAAAGTAAATAGCTTTTTTTTACTCGGCCCCCAAAAGAAGTATTTTGCAGCAGGGCTCCTGCAATTCCGGGAAGCATATTAGCTCCTTCCCGGTTAAAAGCAACTGTTTTGTCAGCTGTTTTCAAGATGGAAGCCAGCATATTATTCGTTGTGGTTTTGCCGTTGGTTCCGGTAATT
>ERZ773359.3163-NODE-3163-length-19401-cov-9.763207_pt1 | contig 19401 bp, 27 predicted proteins | sample MGYA00374955_ERZ773359 | MGnify/ENA primary metagenome ERZ773359 (study PRJEB29098, sample SAMN04486028) | biogas fermenter metagenome | study: EMG produced TPA metagenomics assembly of the Biogas fermentation microbial communities from Germany - Plant 4 DNA1... | reverse complement strand
TTATCAATTTCCCTGATAAACTTAGACTCTTTGCCAAAAACCTGATTACCATGCATCTGCATCAATTTTGGCCTTGTGATAAACAACAGTTCTTTTGCTCTCGTCAAGGAAACATAGAATAAGCGCCTTTCCTCTTCCATTTTGCGTAAGGTATCTGCTCTCCAGTGTGGTACAACCCCTTCATTGGTACCTATGATGATTACAGCTTTAAACTCTAATCCTTTGCTTGAGTGCATTGTTAACAGTTGTACTCTATTGTCGTTTAGCTCTTCACCTTTTTCATCTTCATCTATGTCTGTATTCAGAGCCATATTATAAATAAAGTCTTCAACTGTTTGATACTGACTTGCAATAGAAGTCAATTCAATCACGTTCGCAATCTTTTCTTCAGCTTCTTTTTCAGTTGAGAACAAAAACTGCTTATAATCGGTTAACTTTACAATGCTTTTAATGATATGCTCTGGAGTCTCATTCTTCTCAATCATTTCGAGCAGAGTATCTATAATAGCATTAAACTCTTCAAGGCCTTTTTGTGCTTTACCAGACAACTTAGCGTGTTTGCATGCCTTTATTAAGTCAATTTTATCAGTTTGAAAAGAATTTGCAACAGAAAAGATTGATTCTAATCCTTTTTTACCAATACCTCTCTTAGGAGTGTTAATAATCCGCTCAAACGCTTGAATATCTTGTGGATTGTAAACAAAGCGTAGATAACTCATAATGTCCTTGACTTCTTTTCTTGCATAAAATGGACAGCCTCCGACGACATGATAAGGTATTCCATTCTTTAAAAGAGCTTCTTCAATTGCTCTAGACAAGTATGACATACGATACAATACGGCGATATCTTTGAATTCAATGTCTTTCATTCTTGTTAAGCCTATGATTAGCTTAACTACTTTATTAGCCTCGTCTTGCAAGTTATTACATTCATAGTAGACGACTTTTTCACCGGTTTCATTTTCGGTAAAGATTTCTTTCGGGATTTGTTCAGTGTTATGAGAAATTAAACTTCTAGCAGCGTTTACAATGTTTTTGGTGCTTCTGTAATTTCGATGCAGAATAAACTCTTTTAAATCAAAGTATTCCTTAACACGAAGTACCGCTTGTACATTCGCTCCTCTAAATCCATAAATGGATTGTTCATCATCTAAGATCATACAGACATTTTTATTTTCTCCAGCTAACAGCTTGATAAGCTCTACATCTCGATCAGAAGAGTCCTGAAACTCATCCTAAATCTATTTTTCGTATTTTGTGTAAACAACATAATCTTCCGCGTAACAGTATCATGAATATACAAAAACCCATGTAGACACTTATGCAGAAAATACGAAAAATTTGAATCGTTACTTTCGTAACGATATGGACTATATCTTCATCCTGCTTACCTGCAGGACGTTCCATTTTTTTAGTCTCTGAACCTTTCGCCATTCGGCAAATCGGCTGCTGATTGTCCATTACACAGCTTTTAGGTTTGCACCATGAGCCATCTTTATATTTTTTCTGTCTTTCGACTACAATCACGTTTGTTCTTTCGAACTCCGTTGTTGTATATAAAGCTTTAGGATTTCTCAGCATTTTAAGGAATGTTTTTTCTAACATATCGCTATGCTAGCGGCCAATGAGTTCAGCCATAATATATTGATACTTATTCGTTACTTTTTCTAAGACATCATGATGATTATCTAGTAAACGAATGGTTTGATAAATCAAATCGTCAAAATCTAACGCGTTCTGATCTTTTAGTTGTTCTTGATACTTTTGATAGTATCCAGCTGAAAGCTCTTCAAACGTATTTTGAGCGTTCACCATTGCATTTTGTGGAGATATCATACGGTTTTTCCAATCAGATATATAATTAGCTACCGTTGTGTGTTGAATACGGTCATCTGTGACGATCTTTTTTAATAGATTTGTTTTGTCTTCCTCGTCATAGATTGAAAAGTTATTTTTAAACCCTAAGTAATGAATATATTGTCTTAACAATCTAGAACAAACACTGTGATATGTTCCTATTGTTATCCCATAAGCTTTGTCGCCTATCTTATTTTTAATACGTTCTTTTAGCTCTCCAGCTGCTTTTCTTGTGAATGTGAAAATCAGCATATTTTCTGGCCTAATGCCTTCTTCAATCATATATGCAGCTCTGGAGCAAATCGTATGGGTTTTCCCTGATCCCGGACCCGCTAACACGAAAGACGGACCGTGATAGTCAATGACTGGCTTTTGCTGATCCTCATTCAGCTCTTCCAATATTTTTGATTTAACTGTTGACAATGTATGATTCACCGCCTTCATGGTACTAAGCTAAAAGAATTCAAGGCCCCGCTTAACACGGGGTGCCTGGATTAGTCTAAACTGATGCTTACTGGATTATCGTCATCTGGATTATAGTATGCATCTGTTTTTCCTTCTTCTACAGCTGTACCTCCGATAGCAACTTCTAGCGTTCTAGTTTGCTCAACACAACTAGCTCCGCTAAATCCTTCTAATGCTTCAATTTCATAGTTTCCTTTTGTATCAATAGTGATTCTTACACGTTTTTGTAATGACATAGTGTTTTATCCTCCCTTAATTAATATAAATTTTTTGAACCGCAAATAGGGCAATTTGCCTCTCCATCAAATGATTCAACTTCGTCATTATCTATATTATATTGTTCAAATAACGGATCCAAGTCAAAGCAATCATCTAATAAATAAGCATGACCTTCAATTTCTTTTACGGATCCATCTGACATATATACATTGCCTTTCCATTTACCTACATTGCCTTTATAGCCGCATTCTGTGCATTCAGAAAGCTCTACAACATGAATGTTTTCTAAATTATCATGCACGGCATCTAAAAGGTTCAGAGCGCCTTCTAAGAGCTCTGTATTCGGTTTATGTTTTTCTGGGGCCATAATAATCGCAAAGATTTCCTCTTTCTGCTTCAAGAGAAGATCAGCGTCAACATTAAAAGCTTGTTTCATGTCTGACATCCTCCTCATTTTTCAATCTCTTTCCATCCAAACGACTGACAAAAGTAGTATTTATATTGTCGGGCGTAAAACCCCTATCTCTTTAGGATAGGGGATACAAGCCCGAAATACTTTACCTTTCGGTAAGTCATGCGTATCATTGCGCTGTAACCACGCAATGAATCCGACTTCACTTCGACAATGTTAAAACGGCTTACATGTATATGTCACCGAGCCTTACCTCAACTCTACTTAAACATACACGACAGAGCAACGGTCTAGTGCGTCAACCGTAGGTGTCATAACCGTTCTAACGTAGCTGATATTTCTACCAACTTAGTCCGGTGAACTCAGGCTTCCGTAGAAGCCCCTAAGTCTTTAGCTTAGGGGTAGTTCACTATCTAGCTTTACAATATCGCTAACAGATAAACTATGACCCCTAAAGTCAGCTGGATGGTCAATATTAAAAATACGAAATAGCTTTTCAAGGGCTACAAATGGATTATCGCTTTCAATATCTAACTCGTCTTCATATACCAAATGATAGTGATGGTCTACATTCACAGAATGAGAAGTCTCAGCCAGGCTACGAAAGCCTAGCTGAGCTATTCTGTTTGGCTTAAGCTGATAGATCTGATATTTCATGGCTATTCATCCATTACGCCCATTGGAAAGCTTCAAGAATGATTTCGCCTTTGTTGTTTGTTTCTATGGTGTCGATTGTCCAGCCTTGTTCTTCTAGTTTTTCAATTGCATTGTGCTTTTGATAAGCCTGTGCAAGTCTGTCGATGAATGTTCTTTCATCTAAACCAGTACCAAAGAAGTCTCCAGAAAGTTCAAGCTGCACTTTACCGTCAACAGTTTTGAAGTTGAAGCCTAAAGCAATTGGGCGACCGTCTTTTACTAAACCAGCAGAAACAGTCTCATTACCCCAAGTGTTACGGATGTGCTTAATGCTTTCATCCATTTCAACTCCTAAATCCTTAACAGCTTTTGCTAATAAATCCTTGTTGATATCCTTTAATACATCTGCGTGAAATTTTTTCCAATGTGACATAATTAATCATCCTCCTTAAAATTTTAAATTATTATTATTAACGCGGGATACCCGCAATTACTAACTCTTTTTATCTGTCTTTTCTAGATAATCTGCTCAACTGCTACACAAAAAGGCAATCCGGCATTGATATTTATTAGCGAAGTGCTTCTATCAGAAGGAAATATCGTTGCGCCTGCTATACCAAGCTCTAGATTAAATTGAATTTCGGCTTTTAAATCCGGAAATACATTTTGAGCTGCTTTTATGGCCATTTGAATGGGCTCAAATACAAAATAGATCATAAGCAATCCTTCTTTTCTCTATAGAGCTAAGAAGAATTGCTTAATTTCTTGCGACTTTCCACAGCTCATTGGTCCTTCTGAGCAGAACTTCTTAACGCATGGTGGCCCTGCAACTTTAAAGATGTTCGGTGCAATCGGTTTTACAATCTTTAACATTTCTATTGCTAAGTTTCTAATTTCATCTTGTGCTCTTTCGCAACCACGCAAGGAGAAAAAATTTAATAATGATCTTGCATTCATCGTCATAACAATTTTTGTTTCGCACGCATTCGGTAATACATATCGTGCATTTTCAATTGCTTTCTTCTCCATAGCATTGTAAATCTTATTAGGCACTTTATTAATATGCTCATCATAGAAGTCTGAACAAGAGAAATCAACTGTATCTCTTTCAGTCTCATAAAGGGCATATATTCTTGGCTCATAAGTTTTTATATACTCTAAAAAATACTCAAACAATAAAGCATCTGTGATAGAGTTATAGCTCTCCTGAGCTTGTTCCATTGCCATGATATACAAGTTTTTTGCGCCAGGATATTTCTTGATTTCATCTGGTACAACATACGCAAATTGTCCTTCTCGAACATATCTCTGGCTTTTAACTGAATAGCTTGCGATACGATGTCTCGTAATTTGTGCAAGCAATGATCTTGATACGCCTTCAATACCAAAGGTAAAAGTGACGTGTTCAAAAGGAGATTCGTGTCCCATATTAGCGAGCTTATTAACAAACTCGTTAATCTTTTCTACAGTAAGGTGATCCATAATGCTTTGAATGTCAGCACTGCTATAACAAAGTCTTGCAGCAGACGACACAACGCGTTCTGGATCTGGTGTATGCGTAATTAATTTGACATTTAACTGCGCTTCCAACCAGTTTCCTCCTTTTTGAAAAATATATTTTTAAAAGCATATTGCTTTATAAAGCGTTATTTTTTGTCTATATAGGTAGCAATCAGCGTTTTATAAAGGTCAGTTCTAAATCGTCTATAGTGTTCCTCTGGCATGCCTGGAATTCGCTGACCACGAACAGCGGGACTGACAATAGAGTCAAGCAACTGATTAATAAATAGTTCTCTTATAATGGAGTCAACCCCATCAAACAAACAAAGACCTTCAACTTTTTCTATAAATTCTTCTGCAGCGTTACGAAATTGATCGATTTCTTTATTAGCATGTATCCTTGCTGTTGCTATTTTTGATTGCATTTCATCACGGGAAACAGGTCGGTTTTTCTTTTCTTCAAGTTCCTCATTGTTTACCTGAGCATTTTCGATTTTCTTTTGAGTAATATCAGCAAAACGTAAAAACGCTTGCTGTTTAAAATCATCATTTACCATAGTAAAACCTACCTTTCAAGCTCAAGGATGTCTCCTAATAACTCGTCTTCACGAGATTGATCGATTTCATCGTCACCAAGCTGATTGGTGCTTCTTGCTCTGCCTTGAGCCCAAGATTCTAATGCTAAAATCTTCTCTCTTGAAGAGCGATAAATTGGAATAATTTCTTTTGCTGCTTCTTCGAGATCTTCTGGAAGTAATGCATTTACGCCATCTTCTTTAAAGCGCTTAAACGCTTTACGCATGGCAATCTTAACAGTTTCTTTGATTTCGGCTCCTGTAAAGTTCTCAGAAACTTTTGCTCCTGTCTCGATTAGTTCATCGGTAACTTCTTTACCAGTCTTGTTTAAGTGAATTCTGAAAATCTCTTTTCTTTCTTCTTTAGTTGGTAAAGAGAAATACCACATTGCATCCAGTCTTCCGGCACGAGTAAACTCTGGTGGAAGCTGTGATACGTCGTTTGAAGTCATGACAACAAACACGTTATTATCTTCAGCTAAGAACTCTAAACATTTACCGAAAACCCTTGCTGTAGTTCCTGAGTCCGAACTGTTTGAGCTTTTAATCTAATTGTTATTAACCCACAGCTTTTTATCTGTGGCTCTGGAGGTTTCCCTCATTTTCATCGGCCGGTCAATTCCGGCCCAGTATAGCATATCTTTTTGCGTAATTAATGCCATAACGCAGAGCGGCCTCGTGGATCTATTATTTCAAGATCTATGCGTTGCCCCTGACTGGCTGATAGTACAGCCATCACTATGTCACCATAGCTTAGCAACTTACAAGTTGCGCCTTCGGTTCTGGTTGCCCTCGGCTTTACGTTAGGGCTTCCCAGCTTAATTCCGCTCTAATCATCCTAACTCTCCAATGGCTTTGAGTTAGGACGGCAAAATTGTCCTTTTTCGTTTCTAATAAATGGATGTTCTTTTTGGTGACAATCTGGACAAAGCGTTATCCCATTGTCACGACCAGCGAACTACCTCCACCTATAGAAATGATGGCTTCGTTGTCAAAGCAATACTGTTGGAAAATATCCATTTACGCACTAAAGGACTTTTTACCTCCAAGCATCTTTTCAACTTCGTCCCACAGGAACACACAAGGAGCACATGCTTTTGCAACACGGAAAGCTTGCTCGATTTTACGTTCTGATTCACCAACAAGTTTGTTCATGATTTTACTCATGTTTAGTTTTAATAATGGGATCCCCCATTTTTTAGCGATGGCCTCTGCACCAACAGATTTAGAAGTACCAGGAACGCCTAATGCTAAGTAGCCTTTAGGCTTTTCACAGCCAAATTCTACGGCTTCTTCGGAATAAGCATCTTCTACTTCTTCAACCCAGGCTTTAAATGCATGGTTTCCTCCGATATCGTCAAAAGTAAATCTTGGAATAACATAATCTAGTACGCCTGCTTTCTTAACAAGCTGGATCTTTTCTTCCATGACAGCATCCAGTGATAAACATTTGTATTGAACCAATGACTTTGCAAAGACGTCTGAAATTTCATTAAAGGTCAATCCAATACAAGCATTCACTAGCTGTCTTTGTTCAGCTTCGGTTGGAGCTTTAAAGTCACGACCTTTCTTAATGGCCGCATTGATATTTCTAGTCATGATATTCACAATCTTTTCAATTTCAGCTTTTGATGGGACATCATAGCTGACGATTGTAAACAACTTTTCATGCTCAACCGGAATGTTGATAATTGGCGATACAACAACAATAGGATTGTAATTCTTAGAAGGATATTCTTTTAAGTCTCTTAGAGATCTCTTCACTTCATGAGTGTCATTTAATAAATGAAAATCTCTTAGGACGTAAACACCTTCTCTTTTTACAGCTGTATCTTCTTGAGCTTCACGAATAACGTCAAATAAAGCTCTTGGATGCATAATCTTTGTATTAGCTGGTTCTGGTTGTTCGAGGTCTGTTAGTGGTAACCTCTTTAAGCCTTCTGTATGAGACCAAGCATACAGATTTAAGCCAGTTATTTCATTCAGTATTTCCTTTAGGTCTTTAATAACTTCCGCTTCTTCATAGGTATCGATCCAGATACACTGGATCTTTGCTTTTAAAAGATTGCGGACTTGTTTCATACAGTCTCTCATGTTCCTTATCCTCCTTGTAAATTAAAATATGTCGGCGAAGCGATCATCTAATGTGTTGTCTGTATCTAAGCGATTGTCTAACATTACTTTTCTGCTAGCAATAAATTCATCAATGCTATCTTCGTTATTTATATCTAGTTGCACAGGTTCAAAGTAGACTTCGTCATGCGCATCTTCGATCATGATGTCTTCAACAGACAATTGATAAGTTTTGATTTTTCCCTCCACAGAGTTTTCAATTTTAAAATCATAAATCTTGAACTCAAATCCCATGGAATAAAAGACAATCTCAGGTTCTATTAAATTACTTAATGTAATATTACCTACGCAATCTCCTAAAACAACGGTAGCTGTTTTGTCATTATTCACAATGATTGTCATATCATCAATCGTCATAACCTTTGTGTCTTTAGAAATAATGTAACCTGCACCTTTTAGTTTGATCGTATCAACTAAGATGCCATCGGACAATAACTTACCTTTTAAGTCGTCTAAGGCTTTCGTTTTCATTTCTTTAATGAATTCGCAACTGTCTAATGTTTCTTCTGCATAAACAGCATCTGCTAAATGTTTAGCAAACACCATTTCATCCATTTGCTGCGCATCAGATTTATAGACTTTATTATTCGTCTCAAACTCAGCTGTCAAAGCTATAACTTTTAGCATATCAATATTATCAAGCTTGAAATTTACAAGTGCTTGACAATCATTATTGCTTTTAAACTGGGTGATTGAAACTGGCGCAAGTCTTATATTCTTTACAGTTGAAACATCTAACCAGTTTGTCTCTCCAGTATTCGGATCTATAAAGTTACCAATTCTTCTTCCCATTTTTTAAGCAACTCCTTTCTGCTTAATTAACAGCGATATTGGTTCCTTATCTTCTTTAGTGATATACACTAAGTCATCATTCATTTTCAGATGTAATGCATGAAGATCACGCATCTTATAACCGATCAACTGATTATTTTCACTCTGGTTATAATATCTTACATCCCAAATCGTCTGATTTCCGGAGCCAATACTGTTCAAAAAGCCATCTCTGGCATTGTCTTTATATAGGCGTTCACGAGGATCATAGATTCCGTCTACTAACATATCGATATTCTTTAATAAGCGAATGAAATCATCTCGCTCTTTTGTTTCTTCGTTTAGTTTTGATTGAAGGTCTTTCCATGTATAAACCATGATATGAAAGCCTTCAGCTTTTAAAAGTTTAGTAAGCTCAATCAAGCCTTCCATTTGATCAGTTGGCTCCCCACCACCAATGGTTATATAATGGTTCGGAGCATAAGTTTTGATTTGCTCAGCAATACTTTCTGGACTATAAGTAATATTAGCAGAGTCATCCCAAAGTTTTCTATTGAAGCACCCTAGGCAAGCATTGCCTGAGAGTGCCTTATTACAACCTTTAAAAAACAATTCAGTTCTCATATTATTATCAGGGCTAACTCCAGCTGTATCTGTAGACCATGTTACGGTAAACAGCTTTATGTTCGGCATGCGATCACCCTTTCTTATCTTCTAATCGTGTTTTTGCCATTCATTTTGATTTCATGTGCAACAGTTCCACAACGCTCACAAACGAGCTGTATTTTATCTTGTGTAGCTTCATAAACATGTTCGTTTAATCTAACATAAGCATAAATTTTTCTTTCCTCAAACAACATTCCATAGCATTTCGGACATCTAATACGGCCTCTTTCTTTTTCGTCAAAGATAGCCATTAGTCTTCCTCAACAGTTGTTTTCTCTTGTTCCTGTAAATATTTAATAAAGGCGTCGATATTATCAGGAACAATGTCATCAATGCTTTCAAGAGTATCATCTGAGAAGTTGCAAACCATATCGTTGATGTCCTCTATATCAAGTTCATGTCTTTCCATGAACTCTTTAATGAAATTACGTTGAGGTTCGTATTGTTCTAGTAATTCATCTGTCCAAGGATCTTCATAGTTCAATGTTTCGAAGAATTCTTGTTCATCTTCATCACGATATAACTCAAGGCCAATACCGAATAAAGAAGCTGCTTTCTTTAGTGCATCTGTACCTGCGGCTTTAAAAATCGACTCCTGGTCTACTTGAGAGCCCAAAATAGCTTTTGAGCCATATCCAGTTTTTGATAGTGCAAACATCGTTCCGTCTTCTTGCGGAATATAAACAGTCAGCCTACCTTTTACATGTGCTACAGGACCTTGCGGAACAGGTTCTTTATCGTATTTCGGATTGAACTTTGGCTGACTTTCTTGCACCCATTGCTCAAGTTGTTCCCAGCTCCATAGATAATCAAAAGCTTCGTTCAATAAATCAATAACTGTGCTGCCTGATAAATATGATAAAGTCTTACCGCCACCGCCTGGGCGTTGTTTAATTAGCTGGTCTGGTATTGGTCTTATAACGACCTCTTTTGCTTTCTTTGGGAATGTCACCATAGCAATACCTCTTTTCTATCAGAATTTATTGCTAAGTTATTATATGATCTTAGCAATATTATACCAAACGTAAAAGCAATATTGTTTTCTTTTTGCAAAGTTTTGCTTTACTTTTTCAAGCTGGACCTCTTTTACGAACTCTTTTCGTTCTTCAAGATCCATACAGTCGTATCGGTCAATGAGCTCATCCTCGAGCTCTCCTATGTCGACTAGAAAAAAACAAGTCATCTGTTTTGATGTTGCCAAGAAATCAACATAGGAAAGACTCAGAGGCTTTATCCGTGCAATAGGCAATGAATTCATCACGAGACAGATTATTCACCTCTTATAACGTGATCTTTCTCTAGCTTCAATGCTCCATTCATTGTGATTAATACATCTGTCTTGTATTGGATAGAATCTAAAACAGATTTCAAGAAGTTAAAACGTGATCGAGTTTCATCTAAAACTTCGTATAAGTTAATTTCGCCAGCATCTGTTGGATAGTTCATACAAGCCATAACACCAGCTTTTCTTCTTTCCATATCGTTATTGCCAGCGCCAAGATTTACACGCTTAATTCGTTCTATAAGTCCTTCTGGATCTTTAGAACTTAAGCTTTCAAATAATGTCTTTATTTCTTGGTAGCTGAACCAAATCTTTTCACGAAGGATTGAAAGCTCACTAATAGTTATTTTTAATGTACCAGGGTTTAAGTCATCAGTGATCACGATAGCAGATAGTTCATCTTGAACTTCTTTCTTAAACTCTTCCCATTCTTCATCTACAAATGGAGACGTGATCTGACTAATTGCTTCAGCAAAAGACATATTTGTCGTAGGAATATCAGTAATATCTGCTACATTATTTGTCTTTTCTTCGGCTTTTTTCTTGTTGTTAGCCTTAGCAGCTGGTTTCTTTTTACTATTAACCTTTGTAGTTGTTTTACTTTCAGGCTTTTTAGCAGGCTCTTTCTTTTCTTCTTTTTCAGCCTCTTTTGTTTCCTCAGCTTTTTCAACTACTTCTTCTTCAGTTGCTTCAGCTGGCTCAGCTTCTTTTTCTTCTTTAGGAGCTTTCTCAGCTTGTTTTGGAGCCTCTTTAGGCTTATCCTTAGCTTTTGTATTAGCCTGTTCTTTTTCGGCCCTTTTTTCAGATTTAGGAGCATTTTCTATTTTTATTTCTTCCTTAGCCACTTCTTTTACTTCTTCTTGCTTAGCTTCTTCTTCAGCTGTTGATTTTCCCTGCTTTACTTCCTCTTCAGCAGGCTTTGCCAGTTCTTTTTTAAGCGGAAGCGGCTTCTTTTTAGTTGCTGCTGCTGTAGAAGCAGTATCATCCTTCTTTTGTTCAAGTTTCTTTTTTAACAATGGATTTACTTTTTTCGCACCAGTTCCGGCAGAAGTTTTGCTGCTGTTAATTTTGTCTAAAAAACTCATGGACAGTTTCCTCCCTTATTATTTTAATCTCGCGTTAGCGGCTTCAACAACACGTTGTTGTCTGGATAGTTTTCTTGTATATAAAGAAAAGCTTCTTTGATATCGTCACAAAAATCGATTTTTAACTCTTCAACGATATCAGGGTGCTTTTTGCCCTCTATTTGAATAAAATATTCTGGATGATACGTCGGCATTGCTGGAATGCCTTTTACATCAATCCATTCACCTCTAGCTTTAGATATCGCATCTTGTTTAAATACATTGAGTGCAACAGATCCTAATAAAATAATAACTGTTGGCTTTACAATATCAATTGCATATTCTAAAAATACTTTACAATTGTTTACCTCTTTCTTGGATGGTGTTCGAGGCAACATTTTGTCATTGACAATCTTGCACGGAAAACAGTTAACCGTGTTCATATAAAAAATTTCATCATGATTCACTTCATAATGATCTAGGACTTTCTTTAGTAAAGTAAATCCTTCTGTGTCTTCTAGCGGACGTATAATCTCTTTACCAGTTTCATATTGTTCTTGATTAATAGCTTCAGCAATAATCATGACAGTTGCATCGGTATTTCCCTTCGGTAAACTTTTAGGGCCTGAGCAAATCGAACAATCTTGACAAGCTAATATATATTCGTCTAGTTTGTCTCTTGAATAATCTCGAACAATGTCATGCACATAAGCTAAAGGATTTGCAGGGTTGGCTTGTTTAATTAATTGCAAAATCTTATTTTTCTTTTGCATATCCAACACCTTCCGACATTAGCCTTTGACTATTTTTCTTCCTGGTGATTTTTAAAACGTTCTTGAAAGGCATACCATCTTCTCCTTTATGAGTCGTGTATCAATCCATTTGTTTCATCCTTGCTGTCTGCGCCTTCATTGACTTCTTGCAATTTTAATTTTGCTTTTAATAAGCCAATTTCTGCTTGTAGTTTGATATTTTCTGCTTCGTAAAGTCGCCTTTCTTTTTCAGCAATTTCTTGCTTTAATTCGGCTTCTTTCACGGCTTTTCGGTCTTCAACCATAGTCTTTACCATGGACATGATAATATCTTGCTCTACAATGACGTAAACATCTTGATCGTATTCATGAAATGAAAACTTTAAGTACCAGAACTCTTTGTTTGCCGCTAAAGCTTCTCGATGTAGCTTTTCTAACCACTCTCGTTTAATCGTAAATGATTGTTTACCGGGTGCTTGTTCTTTTACTTTCGTCTTCAATTCTTCCATGATATTGATAATTCCAGTGATTTCTTCATCGCCTTTTATGCTTCCAGCGCCACTGTTTGGCGTCATCCTCGAAGAAACGTCACTAAGAATGTTACTGTTTCTCACATGGTTTTTATACTCAAAATGAGAACCCATGCGCTTATCAGCTCTTTGTTGACGTCTGGCCAAAGGTTTTGGCCTTCTGCTTACAACTGGATCATAATGATAGTCTCTTGTTACACACAAATAGCATTTTTCACCTAGGTTTTTACAATCATCATGACCCCATTCACAATGATCCATTTAAGCCCTCCTTTCCAAACAAAGTAATAAAGGCGGCCTACGCCGCCTAATTCTTTGCTTTTTTGTTACTTCCTTTTTTTAGAAGAAGGCTTAACCGCAGAAACTGCTATTTTATTTTGTTCTTTCTTTACTTCTTCAATCTCTTCTTCAGTTAAATTAACAATCTCGCCACGAACTCTTGTTTTAAGCTGTTCAAAGTATTCAGGATTATCAATACAATAATCTCTCCATTTTTCTTTTCCTTGCCATTGAAGCTTATCTCCATTGACTACTCGAGGATTTCCGTCAGCATCAGGATCCTTAATAAATGCACCATTCTGAACCAATATTCCTTGGCTAAGTGCTAAGTCGAGTAGAGGCAAGTATTGCTCAATGCCTTTACCGAACACTGCAAAATATTCAGTTTTAACGTACGGATTACGGTCTGGTACGCAGTGATTCTTCTTGACTGTTACTCCTATCTTGATACCTTCATCTCTTGAAATTGGATCAGAGTCTTGAATAGAACGCTTACGCAAGTCCAAGATGATTGAAGCACCATACATAATTGCATGGCCACCTGAAATAATCAGTGGGTCTCTCGACATTGACCTTTTTACCGTCGGTTGCCCGATACTTTAACACTGCTTTAAAAGCAGTCGGAGTAGACTATATCTTCATCCCTTAGGGATGCTTCGTGCATAGTCGTTGAACCTTCTCTTTGAATAAAGAGCTTGGCTGCTGATTACCTTAAAAAGGCTTCCCAGCAATTCTCGAAGTTATAATTCATTACATTGCTGCAATGAACGGCTAAATATCTTTAATTTTTTAACCAATTTCAGTTGATAAATGAGTAACGATAACAAATGCTGTATTATGTTCAGCCACTAAGGCAGTAAATTTTCTGGTCATTCTGGCATTCATGCGAGCTTGGCATTAATAATTTAAATACGGACTATCTCTTCATCCTTAAGATAAGGAGTCGGGCGCTTATAGTCTCTGAACCTTACTCATAAATGAGTCTAGGCTGCTGATTAGCTTTCGCCTTCCAGCAATTCACCCGATACTTAATCAAACATTACTGTTTGATGGGGCCCAAGTCGACCCCTACGACAGCATCTCCCATAGATTTCTTAAACTCTTCTGAAGGCACTAGGCATTTCAAACTATTGATACAGAACAAATCTATTGCACCTGTACTTAAAGCAGTTTCTACAAGGTCTAACGCTTTCTCTCCAGCGCCATCTCTATCGTGTTCAATATAGAAAAAGCGTTCTGGATCAATGCCGAATGTTTCTACAATATATTCTTTTTGCAGTGAATTCTCTGATTCAAGCCATCCTGCAACGAAGTTTGGATCCTTCTTCTGATTCAAAGCAATAGTTTCTAGGACTAAACTCGTTTTCACACTTGTAGACTATATCTTCATCCTTAACCTGTTTTAAGGATGCCTCGCGCTTTACAAAGCTTTCTATGCATACTTGGAATTTCTTTTATGATTGGCTCAATGAGCTCTAATAGTTTTCTAGACTGTGAGTAGTCAAATTTCAAATAATGACCGTCTGGCGTTATTCTGACTTCTGCATTCAGATTCAAAATATCTTTAAACCAGATCTTTAATTGTTCAGCATTATCACCATAATTAAAGCCAGTATCAATGACTATTTCTTGCTCTTTTGTTAGCCCGCCACGGTCCATGAATAAGACAGCTGCGAACAGTTCAGAATACATATACTTCAGTACCCGCTCCAATACTCTCTTGTTCGCTTTATAAAGCCATTTACGATAGATTCGTAACTTTCTAGTGTCATGCCATGAAGCGTAGTAGAAATCACCTTCTTGCCAAGTTCTCATGTTTCTTAACCAACCTGTTTCTTTAATCAATTTGATTTTCCAATCAAAGTAATCTTTATTTTCGGCATGTTCACATATCTCAAAGCGAACAAGATTTTTTGTTTTCCATTCATAGGCTTGTGGATTGGATGCAAATTGCTGGAGAAGCTGTTCCGCTTCTTCTACGGGAACTTTTTCAAGTGTTGCACCGCCAAGAATGAATGATAAGATTCGCTCTCTTTTGACAATTCGCATCATCTTATCGGATGTAGCTTTCTTATGATAACCTTTGTACTTAGCCATCATTAATCGCTCTCTTCTATCGCAAGTATCAGGTTATCTTTAAAAGCTAAAAGAGGATCAATTGCGGTTGTATCTTTTTTTTCTTTCACATAAGTCTGGAAAGTATCTTCAATAGCATTGATAAGCTTTCCAACTTCTTCTAGAGAAACATTAACAGTCACTTCATAAGTACGTTTAACATTCACTTTCATGGTATCACTCCTTCGTTGTTTGTTTGCATAGATAACTTTGTTTGTAGTCGTTGAACTTTGCTCTTAGTAAAGAGCCTTAGCTGCTGATTACCGCTTATGCGGCGTCCCAGCAATTCACGAGGTTGTAATCCAGCATATTACTACGCTAGACGGCAAACACCACTGTCCGGTAGTCCTGCAACAATCGTTGATCTTCTCCTAGGAAAACCTCCCCCCATTGCTTCGTTTACATTTAGCGCAGGCGTTGGGATAAACTTAATACTTAAGCGATCCATCAAATCTGGATCGTTTCCAATTCTTCCGACGACTTTCTTACCTGCTTTCTTATTGACGTTTTCCGCCACTTTATCAAGGAGTGCCAACTTTTCTTTCAAAGCCATTGGTGGTTTATTATCTAATAAAGCCATACAGATCTCCTCCTTTACGAGATGCTCTTTATTAAACTCTCTAACTCCTCCGAGATGCGTAAGTAATCTTTTGCTTTTTCTTTCGCCTCTCTAGAAGGAAGCTGAGAAAGTTCTGCGTGACGTTGTTTCAAAACAAGGACCATCCCTCTAATCAGGGGTTTCAATACATAAATGTCCATTGTTTTGTCTTCATTTTGTGCTAACTTTAATGCTTCTTCTATAAGGATAGAGGCTGCGTTTTGTCTTGCAGCCCTTCCCTCGAAAGGAGATGTTTTAATGATAGCTCCAATATAATTAACAAAACCTTGTCTAATTTGGGTTTGATCGTTGCTATACATTATTCACCATCCTCATCTACTTCGTATTTAGAGACAGATACTACGCAATCATTATCGTTTAGATTGATTACCTTAACGCCTGATGCGTTTCTACCCATTACACGAATATCGTCTAGTGTAATGCGGTTTACTAAACCTTTCTCAGTTGCGATGAACAATTCATCGTCATCTTGAACCATCAAAGCTCCAACTAATGGACCTGTACGTTCATTAATACCAATTGCTCTGACGCCTTTTGTTCCTCTAGAAATCGTTGCAAAGTCGTCTAGACCGATTCTCTTGCCATATCCATTCTCTGTGATTAAGAACAGATTCATATCTGGCTCAATCGCAACGGCTTCAACAACATAGTCGTCATCAACCAAGTTAACAGCATTGACTCCAATAGCAGATCTTCCCATTGGTCTCATGCCTTTACTGCCCTCAGCATCTGGATTAAAGCGTATGCCTTGGCCATTAGCTGTTAATAGCATAATTTCTTGGTTTTTACCAAATAACAAAACAGATACAAGTTCATCGCCTTCTCTAAAGTTGATGACCTTTGTAATGCTTCTTGTTTGAGATAGGTCACTCAGTTCAAGTCGTTTGCCGACTCCATGCTTTGTGACGAACAACAAGTCTAAATTCTTCTCTCTTACATCGCGTTCAAGCATACTTACAATCACTTCATCATCTTCAAGATTCAGATAGTTGTTGATATATTTACCGCTTTGACTTTTCTTTACAACAGGAATCTTGAAAGCTTCTAGCACATGGCAGCGGCCTTTATTCGTGAAGAACAAGATATCTGCTCTTGCATTTAAAGTAAGCATGAAACGAATCGAGTCATTCTCTTTGAAAGCAGAACTCTTAGACCCTTTTGTTCCTCTAGATTTTGTCGTAAACTCAGCCTCATTCACGGACTTAATGATGCCGTTTGATGTAAGCGTGATGACTAAATTTTCGTCTTTAATTAATAATCTGTCGTTGCTGATTTCTACATAGTCTTTGACAATCTTAGTCTTTCTTTCGCCTTTATAAAGCTCAGCAACTTCAGCTAGTTCTGATTGCATCGTTCTAAGCAATACTTTTTCATCGCTTAGAATGTCGGTCCATTTACCGATATTATCATTCAAGTTCTCTAATTCTGCTTGATATTCTTCAGCTGATGCTTGACTCAACGCTCTTAAGCGCATATCAACTATGCTTTTTGCTTGTTCTTCACTAAGCTTAAATTTATTCTGCAGATTCGCTATAACATCCGCATTTGTTTTTGACTTTTTAATGGTCGCAATCACTTCGTCAATTTGGTCCAGGCATAGAAGAATGCCTTCTACAATGTGTTTTCTTTTCTCTGCCTTATTTAAGTCAAATTGTGTTCTGCGAACAATTACTTCTGCTACATGAGCTAAGAAGTATTCTAATGCTTCTTTTAAAGTAAACTGAACAGGTTTGTTGTTTACTAAAGCAACCATGTTCATGCTAAAGGTATCTTGAAGCTGAGTATGTTTTAACAGCTTCCTGATGATCCAATTTGAATTGGCGCCCTTTTTAAGCTCGATAACAATACGAATACCGTCTTTATCAGATTCGTCCCTAACTTCTTTGATTTCGTCTAAAGAATTCTTTCTCATGTTATCAATATCTTCAACAAGCTTTGCTTTGTTTACCTTGAAAGGAATTTCGGTAACGACAATCTGCTCTCTGTCTTTCACTTCTTCAATTACATATTTAGAGCGGATTGTTACTTTACCTTTACCAGTCTTATATCCCTTATGGATATCTTTTAATTCAATGATTTCTCCACCCGTAGGGAAATCTGGCGCTTTTACAATCTCAATCAAGTCATCAATTTCGATTGGCTTTTCTTCTAGCTCTGACTTGATAATAAACTGCAAAGCTTTATATAAATCTTCTGCATTATGCGGCGGAATGGAAGTCGCCATTGATACGGCAATACCAGTCGTTCCATTCGCTAACAAATTCGGAAAAAATGTTGGTAGTACAGATGGTTCGTTTGTGGATTCATCGAAGTTTGGTATAAAGTCAACTGTATCTTTATGGATGTCTTTCAGCATCTGTTCTCCTACAACTGACATCTTTGCTTCTGTGTACCTCATCGCTGCTGGAGTATCGCCATCAACAGATCCGAAGTTCCCGTGACCTGTTATTAATGGATAGCGCATATTGAAATCTTGAGCCATGTTTACCATTGCCCCATATACGCTCGTATCTCCATGTGGATGATACTGACCTAAGCAATCACCAACAATTCTTGCTGATTTCTTAAAAGCTTTATTGTGAGTCAGTCCTAAATTATGCATAGAATACAAGATTCTACGTTGAACAGGCTTTAAGCCGTCCCTAATGTCTGGCAAAGCACGATCAACAATTACATACATTGCATAATTAAAGAATGAGTCGGCCAATCTCTCAGCAATGTCTTGCTTAATGATTTCGCTCACTTGACCACTCCTTTCTTTATAGTGAGTTCAATTGCATTATTCTTTCACTACATTCAATTGAGAAATAGAAATTTCGTATGCAATTTTCTCAATGGGATTATCGTTTTCATCTTTTTTGGTGTAAGTTCTAGATTGGAACCTTCCAATTAGAGATATTTTTTCTCCAACTTCTAAGTTGCGTGCAAATGTAGCGTTTATTCCCCAAGCGATACTCGGAATATAATCTGACTTATTGTATTGTCTATTTGAAGCTATTAATAAATCAGATATTTTACGACCTGTGGGAGTTTTTCTATATACTGGTTTTTTGCAAATGAAACCAGTAATTTCAACATGATTCTTATCTTCGATTTTATTGAACTCTTCCTCTGTAATTTTAGTGATTTCCATTGCGTAACCAAATACTAATAAACGGTTACGTTCACCTTCTTTTTGATTTCTTGTACGGATTTGTCCAGTTATTGTTACAAGATCTCCTTCAACAATCGGATTGTTGTAAAGTAGTTTTTCTGAAACAATAACTGGTACTATATCGACATTATCGCTTAATCTTGGAATTTCAATAAAAAAACGATAAAAAGTTTCGTTTAAACAAGTGTGTGACTCCTCAATGGAAATAACTTTCCCGCTTAAGTTTACAATGTTTTTCTCTGACATAAATTTTCCACCCCTTCTATAAAATAAAACTTCTCGTTGTTTTTTTCTCTCTATATCCATGGAAGATTCTTATCCTGAAACTCTGCGTGGCTAAAGCCAGCAGGTTCTAACGTACTTTCCAACTTC
>ERZ773359.3161-NODE-3161-length-19408-cov-4.819770_pt1 | contig 19408 bp, 19 predicted proteins | sample MGYA00374955_ERZ773359 | MGnify/ENA primary metagenome ERZ773359 (study PRJEB29098, sample SAMN04486028) | biogas fermenter metagenome | study: EMG produced TPA metagenomics assembly of the Biogas fermentation microbial communities from Germany - Plant 4 DNA1... | reverse complement strand
AGAGAATAGTATATAGTATAAATTTAATTATAAATTTAAATCAATAGGAGGAATCAATTATGCAAATGAACGATATCATTGGTGAAATGCAACCATCAGATTATTCACCAGTTGGCAATAACTGTTGTTGTGGATATGGCAATTTAGGTGGATTAGGCAATGGTTATGGATTAGGCAATGCTGGTATTGGAAACTGCGGATTTGGTTGGTGGATTTGGATATTATTGATATTATTCTATACTAATCAAGGAACAAATAATGTAGGAAATAATTCTGTAGGGGACAATGAAGAAAGCAAAAATGAACAGGAAGTAAATGAAATTACTGAAATTAAAATAACAGATCATCTTGGAAGAGAAGTGGTTTTTAAAGAAAAACCCAAGAGAATCGTCAGCGGTTATTACATAACTACTTCACTGTTGATAGCTTTAGGTTTGGAAGACAATGTAGTCGGTATAGAGGTTGGAGCAGATAAAAGGCCTATTTATTTATTGGCAGCTCCCCAATTTATAGATCTTCCTAATGTTGGCAGTGCAAAGAATTTTGATTTGGAGGGCTGTGCTGCCTTAGAACCGGATTTGGTAGTATTACCAATAAGATTGAGAGAAGCTGTAGAGAATCTTGAAAAATTAGGAATAAATGTGATCGCAGTGAATCCGGAGAATATGGATTTGCTGAAGGAAACCATTGATATGGTAAGCAAAGCGACAGGAACAGAAGACAGAGGAGAAAGATTAAAATCTTATTACGACAGCAAGCTTGCTGAAATGAAAGAGATGGTAGGAGATAGTGAAAAGAAAAGGGTTTACATGGGCGGAAACAGTGATTTTCTTTCAACCCCATCAAAGAATATGTTCCAAAATTATATGATAGAGGATGCAGGCGGCTTTAATGTTACTTCTGATATAGATGACACATATTGGGCAGTTATTTCCTATGAGCAGCTTTTAAACTATAATCCTGATGTGATTATAATCGTACCTTCTGCTGTCTACTCAAAAGAAGATATTTTAAATGATGAAAAACTGAAATCCATCACTGCAATAAAGAACGGAGATGTATATACTATGCCCGATGCTTTCGAAGCCTGGGATTCACCTGTACCATCCAGCATTCTTGGTACTATGTGGCTTTCAAGCATTTTAAATGAGGACAAATACCCTTATGATAAATTCAAGGATGAGGCAGTAGAGTTTTATAAGGAGTTTTATGATATAGAGATAAATAAAGAGGAATTGACAAAATAATGAAAAATGTGGATGCGAGTCGGAATATACAAGATAAAGAACTTGGCAAATATGTGATAATTCTTGGACTGTTTGTGCTGGTCATATTTCTGTCCATAGTTACAGGCAAATATCCTATAACCTTAGATGATATTTTCAATATTGCAACAGGCGGAGAAGTGAATGATATGGTTAAAACTGTTTTTTACACTCTCCGCCTTCCTAGAACCATAATGGTAATCGTTGCAGGAATGGGGCTGAGTGTTTCTGGCAGCATATATCAGATAATCTTCAAGAACCCACTGGCAAGTCCTGATATAATAGGTGTGGCATCTGGAGCTAATCTTGGAGCAGCTATAGCCATAGTTTTCTTTTCAGGAGGCACCTTGACCATAGCCATGAATGCATTTATAGGTGGTATAGCAGCGGTATTTATCGCTCTAGGCCTCACAAAAATAGCAAAGGAAAAGGGAGTTGTAGCCTTCGTCCTTTCAGGTCTTGTCATCGGCTCTATCGCTCAAGGGATTATAATGATGATGAAATATGTTGCAGATCCGGAAAAAGAGCTGGCAGCTATGGAATTCTGGGCTATGGGCAGTTTTGCATCTGTCACCTCCTCAAAAGTTATGACCATGCTTCCTCTATTTTTCATCGGCATTATTGGAATTATTTTATTAAGATGGCAAATCAACATATTATCTCTCAATGACGAGGAGGCCAAAAGTTTAGGAGTGAAGGTAGAGTCAACCCGCTGGGCGGTCATAATCTGTTCTACACTGATTGTTGCTAGCATCATATGTTTAACCGGACTCATAAGTTTTATTGGGCTTATAGCACCCCATATAGCCAGGATGATAAGGAGGAGAAATGATTTTGCTGCCGTTATATTAAGCGGGTTTATAGGAGCCATTATCCTAACAGTTGCAGATTGTTTGGTAAGGAGCATAAGCGTAAGTGAGCTGCCCATAAGCATTCTCACTACCTTTATCGGAGCCCCGTATCTGGCATATCTCATGAGTCGTTATTAGGAGGGTTATTATGGAAATATTGAGAATGGAAAACATAAAAGCTGGTTATGGAGATAATATAATATTGGAGGATATAAGCTTTTCATTAAGAGAAGGCGAACTGGTGGCACTTTTGGGTCTTAATGGGACCGGGAAAACCACTCTTTTGAAGACAATAAGCGGCCTTCTAAAACCTATATCGGGAAAATGCTATATAAATGAAAAGAATAGTTTTGATTTAAATGAAAAAGAGAGGGCTAGACATATAAGCTTTATGCCCCAAAGGAACAGCATAATATACAACACTCGCGTAATAGATGTGGTTCTGATGGGAATAACCCCTTATCTGGGTATATTCAGCTCTCCTAATAAAATTCATAAAAAATTGGCCTATGATATGCTGGAAAAGATGGGGATGGAGAGATATGCCTATGAAAACTTCCTCCATCTAAGTGAAGGGCAAAAGCAACTGATAATCATATGCAGAAGTCTTATGCAGAATGCAGAAATAATGCTTTTTGATGAGCCCGACAGTGCATTGGACTATAATAACAGACATATGGTGCTTACAAGAATAAGTGAATTGATAAAAACAGAAAGACGTGGAGGACTTATAACCTTGCACGATCCTAATTATGCACTCAATTATTGTGATAGAATAATATTCCTTGAAGATGGAAGGATATTGGCAGAATTTGATACAAGAGATGTAGATAATGTATTTTTGAAGAAAATCTTTACCAGGATATATGGTAAAATTGATATAATAAGGCATAGAGAAAAATATGTGATGGTGAGGTTAAATGCATGAAAGCTGGATATAGTCTATGGATAAAAAGCGATGATGGTACCAAAGTATTCGGACAGGGACCTTATAGGCTATTGGTTCTGGTAGACAAGTTGGGTTCTCTCAATAAAGCTGCAAGTGAAATGGGGATGGCTTATTCCAAAGCATTGAATATATTAAAAAATGCAGAAAGAGAGTTAAAGATAGAACTTCTTGAAAGAGAAATAGGAGGAGTTAAAGGAGGAGGTTCTAAACTGACCCAAGAAGCCAAGGACTTGATGGAGAAATATGAGAGATTCAGAAATGATGCTGCCGAAGAGATTGAAAGGATATATGAGAAATATTTTGCTTAAAATGTATGAATAAGACTATATTGGCTATAATAAAAAGGCTTATTAAAGCCTTTATTTTTTGCATGACAGAGAAAACAGCATATATTTTAAGTAAAATAATGCAAACGAGAGATAAATTGAAGTATTATTAAAAAACGACCAAAAAACCCAATAAAATGGCAAATTAGTAATTTGCGCAGTTTTAAACCATTATTTATTATTATATTGTGATTAGCACTCATCTTGAGTGAGTGCTAATAAAAAGGATACATACCAAGTTTGTAAAAAAAACTTAAGGAGGGTTATAAATGAATATTAAACCACTTGGAGACAGAGTTGTTGTTAAAGTTTTAGAACAAGAAGAAACTACTAAGAGCGGCATAGTATTGCCAGGTACTGCAAAAGAGAAGCCAATGCAGGGTGAAGTATTGGCTGTCGGTTCTGGAGAATTGGTTGACGGCAAAAAAATTCCACTAGAATTAAAAGTTGGAGATAAAGTTATATACTCCAAATATGCTGGAACAGAAGTTAAAATAGACGGGGAAGAGTATTTGATCCTCAGACAAAACGATGTATTGGCGATAATAGAATAATAAGGGAGGGTATATAAATGGCAAAACAGATTTTGTTTAGTGAAGAAGCAAGAAGAGCTTTAGAAAGAGGAGTTAATCAGCTAGCTGATACTGTTAAAATAACATTAGGACCTAAGGGAAGAAATGTTGTATTAGAAAAAAAGTTCGGTTCTCCCCTTATCACCAACGATGGTGTAACAATTGCTAAAGAAATTGAACTGGAAGATCCCTTTGAGAATATGGGTGCACAACTGGTAAAAGAAGTTGCTACAAAGACCAATGATGTAGCAGGAGACGGTACAACTACTGCAACTCTTTTGGCTCAGGCAATAATAAGAGAAGGATTAAAGAATGTTGCTGCAGGCGCAAATCCAATGATACTCAAGAAAGGTATAAGCAAGGCTGTAAATACTGCAGTTGAAGAAATCAAGAAGTTTTCCAAGCCTATTGAAAATAAGAGTGCCATAGCTCAAGTTGCTTCCATATCAGCAGGTGAAGAGTCTATAGGCGAAATCATTTCCGAAGCTATGGAAAAAGTTGGAAAAGATGGAGTTATAACAGTTGAAGAATCAAATACTTTCGGCACAACTCTGGATGTTGTAGAAGGTATGCAGTTTGACAGAGGTTATGTATCTCCATACATGATCACTGATACTGAAAAGATGGAAGCTGTTTTAGATGAGCCTTATATACTTATCACTGATAAGAAGATATCCAATGTTCAAGATCTCCTTCCAATATTGGAGCAAATAGTACAACAAGGCAAGAAACTGTTGATAATCGCTGAGGATATCGAAGGTGAAGCTCTTGCTACATTGATAGTAAATAAATTAAGAGGAACATTTACATGTGTAGCTGTCAAGGCACCTGGCTTTGGCGACAGAAGAAAAGCAATGCTTGAGGATATAGCTATACTTACAGGTGGCCAGGTAATATCAGAAGAATTAGGCTTAGACCTTAAGGAAACAAGAATTGAACAACTTGGTAAAGCAAGACAGGTTAAAGTTCAGAAGGAAAACACAATAATCGTAGACGGTGCAGGAGATACTAAGGCTATAAAAGACAGGGTAAAACAGATTAAAGCTCAGATTGAAGAGACTACTTCAGATTTCGATAGAGAAAAATTACAAGAAAGACTTGCAAAGCTTGCAGGCGGTGTAGCAGTTATCAAAGTTGGTGCTGCAACAGAAACTGAGCTTAAGGAAAGAAAACTAAGAATCGAAGATGCTCTTGCTGCAACAAGGGCTGCTGTTGAAGAAGGTATAGTACCTGGAGGCGGAGTTGCTCTTGTTAATGCAATCAAAGCTGTTGAAGAAGTTCTGAAAGATGCTGATGGAGATGAAAAGACTGGTATTCTGATTGTCAGAAGAGCTTTAGAAGAGCCTGTAAGACAGATTGCAGAAAATGCGGGACTTGAAGGTTCTGTAATAGTTCAAAAAGTTATCAATAGCGAACCAGGAGTAGGCTTTGATGCATTGAATGAAAAATATGTGAACATGATAGAAGCAGGTATAGTTGACCCAACAAAGGTTACAAGATCAGCACTTGAAAATGCTGCATCTATTGCTTCAATGCTCCTCACAACTGAGAGTGTAGTAGCAGACATTCCTGAAAAGGAAAAGCCAATGCCCGGAGCCGGAATGGGCGGAGACATGGGAATGTACTAAGATAGATAAAAAGCTGCGTTATTTGACGCAGCTTTTTATTTTGGCATTATTTTGGTTTTTTCGACAATATATTGACAAAATATAGACAATATAATAAAATGAATATAATTGAATGTTAAATTTTTAACTATCATTATAAACTTATAACTAAATATCTCCGAATCTGGAAACCTAAGGAACTGTCTACGGTTTGCAGATCGATGGGTATGAATAGAAATGTTCATGCCTCCCATGTTTGGAAAGGAGTTTATAAGCTTGCTGTAAATATGCAAATAAATATTTATAATGAATATTTATAGTGATTTTTTGCTGAAAACTCCTTGAATAAAGGAGTTTAATAATTTTTTTGAAAATTCTTATAAGGAGGATGACCCGATGAAAATGGTTAATCTGACAATCGATGGTATTAAGACTCAAGCTCCAGAGAACACGACAGTTTTAGAGGCGGCTCGATCAATAAATATTAATATACCAACCCTTTGTTATCTTAAGGATATAAATGAAGTTGGAGCATGCAGAATGTGCGTAGTTGAGGTTAAAGGGGCAAGGTCTTTACAGGCTGCTTGCACTTTGCCTGTTGCAGAGGGTATGGAAGTCAAAACTAACTCCAAAAGCGTTAGAGAGGCAAGAACTACGATACTGAAACTGATGCTGGCAAGACATGAAAGAGAATGTCTAACGTGCTCAAGGAATCTAAACTGTGAGCTGCAAAAGCTGGCTGAGGAAATGGGAATCGATATAGTAGACTATGAAGGTGAAAAAAAACATTATGCAGTTGATGAAGCTTCACCATCAATAGTCAGAGATCAAAATAAATGCATCCTTTGTGGTAGATGCATCAGCATTTGCAAGAATATACAAGGAACTGGAATTATTAATTTCGCAAGAAGAGGGGTAGATACCACGGTAACAACATATTTTGATAAAAGTATAGCAGAAGTGGCTTGTATAAATTGTGGACAATGTATTAAGGTATGCCCTGTAGGAGCTTTAAGAGAAAAGGATGATAGAGATAGGGTTTGGGAGGCATTAGACGATGATGAATTATTTGTAGTTGCACAAACGGCTCCGGCAGTAAGAGTGGCTTTAGGTGAAGAGTTCGGAATGCCTGTAGGAACAAATGTGGAAGGGAAAATGGTTTCTGCTTTAAGAAGATTAGGCTTTGATAAAGTATTTGATACGGATTTTACTGCAGATTTGACCATCATAGAAGAAGGGACTGAGCTATTAAATAGAATAAAAAATGGTGGTAAGCTTCCAATGATTACATCTTGTTCACCAGGCTGGATAAAATATTGTGAACACTACCATAACGATTTTCTAGATAATTTGTCTACATGCAAATCACCTCATCAGATGCTAGGTGCATTAGCAAAGTCCTATTATGCTGAAAAGATGAATATAGATCCTAAAAAATTATTTGTAGTATCAATAATGCCATGTACAGCAAAAAAATTTGAATCAAAGAGAGAAGAATTAAGTGTTGATGGTCTACAAGACGTGGATGCAGTATTGACTACCAGAGAGTTGGCAAAGATGATAAAGGAAGCAGGCATAGATTTCAACGTATTGGAAGATGATAAATTTGATAAGCTTATGGGTCAATCTACAGGTGCAGCAGTGATTTTCGGTGCTACTGGAGGAGTTATGGAAGCTGCTTTGAGAACTGTAGCAGATATACTGACAGGCCAAGATTTGGAAGAGATAGATTATACACCTGTTAGAGGCTTGGAAGACATTAAGGAAGCTATAGTAAAAATAGGAGATACTGATATTAAGGTGGCTGTGGCTCACGGTACAGGAAATGCGGGAAAACTGCTGGATAGAGTAAGGAATGGAGAAGCTGAATATCATTTTATTGAAGTAATGGCATGCCCCGGCGGATGCATCAATGGTGGTGGACAACCAATAATTATGGATAAGGAGAAAACTGAAGAAGTATGTAAATTGAGGGCTCAAGGTTTATATAAAATAGATGAAGGAATGACTTTAAGAAAATCCCACAAGAATCCAGAGATAAAAGCTTTATATGATGAATACTTGGGTGAAGCTAATGGAGAAAAAGCCCATCGCCTTCTTCACACTCATTATGTGAAAAGGGAAATTATTATGTAATCAGAAAGGGATATAGATAATATGAATGAAGTAATTAGCAAAAAGACCAATACATTGACCAGAGCAGCAATATTATTAGCTGTAGCATTGGTATTTCAATTTGTTAAATTTGGCCAATTGATAACAGGTTCAGGGATAAATGCAGTTTTGATTTTGGCCGCTCATTTCTGCGGTTTAACCTGGGCGGCGGCTATAGGAGCTATAACTCCATTTATGGCTTTCATATTGGGTGTTCAGCCTCCAGCCATAGTCCCGGCCATACCTTTTATAATGGCTGCCAATATACTATATGCAGCAGTTTATTCTATATTGAAGAATAAGAATACCATTTTGGCTGTAGCTTTTGCTTCTGTGTTAAAATTTGGTCTTCTTTATACAGTAGTAAATTATTTTATAGATGTGAAACCTCCTATACAGGTGGCTTTGAGTTTTCCACAATTGGTTACGGCATTGATAGGCGGGGCAGCAGCTATAATAATAATTAATGTGTTGAGCAGATACAACAAGAGTAAAAATAAATGAACAATAAATGTTAAAAAATAAACTATTTAGACAAAACTATGATATATGAATAAATTTATATAGTAAATTTAATAATGATAGGCTAATTCTGCATATAAATATTTGCAGGATTAGTCTTTATTTTTTGTTTTATATTGACGATTATTTCACAATGAGTTATTATGTAAGTGCTGGAAGTATTTACGGAATTTTTTTTATTTATCATTTTTTCTAAATTAATTATAGGGGGAACTCAGATGAATATGATCAATTTAACCATCGATGGCATTCCTGTCAAGGTAAAAAGTGGTACAACTGTTATGGAAGCTGCAAAAAGCATAGGTATTGACATTCCCGCTTTGTGTTATTTAAAAGGTGTCAATGAAGTGGGAGCGTGCAGAATTTGTGTTGTGGAAGTGGAAAGAGCCAGAACGCTTCAAGCCTCATGCGTATTGCCTGTTGCTGAGGGAATGGTAGTACACACAGAAAGCCCTGCTGTTGTAGAGGCAAGAAAAGAAATATTAAAGCTTATTCTAGATAATCACCCCAATGACTGTTTGACTTGTGACAAAGCTGGAGAATGCAAGTTGCAAGAATATGCTTACAGATATGATGTTAAATTTAGAGAACATGATGGTGCAAGAAGAAATGCAATAATCGATACTTCAAATCCGTATATATTGAGAGATAACAACAAGTGTATCCTATGCGGGAGATGCGTTAGTACATGCAGTCAGATACAAGAAAGAAGTGTGCTGTCTTTTGGGGAGAGGGGATTTGAGACTCACATAATAGCTGACAATGATAGAATATTGGGAGAATCATCCTGTGTTTCCTGTGGTAGATGTATAAGCGTATGCCCTGTAGGTGCATTGATTGATAATAGAATTGCAGGAAAAGCCAGGGCCTGGGAGACTGAAAAAGAAGAAGTAAAATGCACTCAATGTGAATATGGCTGCAATTTTGAACTTTTAAAGAAGGACGGGGTTGTACTTGGGGTAAGGGCCAAGGAACCAGGGGAAGGAAGGCCCTTATGCTTAAAAGGTAAATTATCTGTTGACCTAACCTATAATCCTAAACCTCTGGCTCCATTGATGAAGAAAGACGACCAGTATGTTGAAGTAAGCTGGGCAGAAGCTTTAGGATTGGAAAAGATTATTGATAAATTATAATTCTATATATTTTATTTACATTGTAAAGGAGTCTACATTGTAAAGGAGGTAAAACTATTGATTAACTTAACCATCAACGGCATAAAATGTCAAGCCGAACCTGGCTCCACTATATTGCAAGCAGCCCAAAAGGTAGGCATCAAAATACCAACTTTATGCTATGATGAAAGGCTTGTTGCTCATGGAGCCTGTCGAATATGTGTAGTAGAGGTTAAAGGTGCAAGAGCCCTTGTGCCCTCATGTTCTGCTCCTGTAGCTGAAGGTATGGAAATCCAAACTGATAGCCCTACAGTGATTGAAGCCCGGAAAGAGATATTGAAGCTTATGATTGAAAACCATCCATTAGATTGTCTAACCTGCGAAAAGTCAGGGAGTTGTACTTTGCAAGATTTGTGTTATGAGTATGATATTAAAGAAGGCGGCTACAACGGGGAAAAGAAGAATTATCCTATTGATGACAGCAATCCTTTCTTCACTTATGATCCTAATAAGTGTATATTATGCGGAAAATGTGTCAGAGTGGATAATGAATTGCAATGTACCGGAGCAATAAACTTTATAGACAGAGGTTTTTATACTCACGTAGGTGTTGCAGGGGACAAAACTTTTGAAGAATCGGTATGTGTATCCTGCGGAAATTGCGTATCAGTATGTCCTGTTGGAGCTTTAATGCCTAAACAGCCTGAAAAATTTAGATATTGGGAATTGAACAAGGTTAGAACAACATGTGCTTACTGCGGTGTAGGATGTCAGATGGATCTTTTGGTTAAGGACGATAAAGTAGTAGGGGTAGAGCCTGTAAATATTGAACCTAATGACGGACTCCTTTGTGTTAAGGGTAAATTTGGATATAAATTTTTAAATCATCCCGATAGGCTGAAAAAACCACTTATTAGAAAAGATGGAGAACTTAAAGAAGCAACCTGGGATGAAGCCATGGAGCTTATAGCATCTAAAATTAAGGAAATTAAGGAAAAACACGGCTCGGAAGCTTTTGGAGCCCTGTCTTCTGCAAGATGTACCAATGAAGAAAACTACCTGATGCAAAAATTATTTAGGGCGGTGATCGGCACAAATAATATAGACCACTGTGCCCGTCTCTGACATTCCGCTACAGTTGCAGGTCTTGCAACTACATTTGGAAGCGGAGCTATGACTAATGGAATCAATGAGCTCTTAGAAGCTGATGTAATATTTGTTATGGGATCTAACACTACAGAAAACCATCCTGTAATAGGAGCAAAGATAAGGCAGGCATTGAGAAAGGGCAGTAAGCTGATAGTTGCGGATCCTAGAAAGATTGAACTTTCCAATGATGCAGATACTTTCCTGCAGATCAAGCCAGGGACAAATATCGCTTTGGTCAACGGAATGATGAATGTTATACTGTCTGAAGGCTTAGAAAATAAGGAATTCATAGAAGAGAGGACAGAAGACTTTGAAAAGTTGAAGGAAGCTGTGAAAGATTTTACTCCTGAAAAGGCAGGAGAAATCTGCGGAGTAGATCCAGAGGATATAAGGAAAGCTGCAAGATTATATGCCAAAGGCGAAAAAAGCAGTATAGTATACTGTATGGGTGTAACTCAACATACATCAGGAACCAATAATGTTATGTCTATGGCCAACCTTGCTATGCTTTGCGGACAAATTGGACGTGAATCTACAGGTGTTAACCCATTGAGAGGCCAAAACAACGTTCAGGGTGCGTGTGATATGGGAGCTTTACCTAATGTTTATACAGGCTATCAAGCGGTTAACAAACCAGAAATTGCAGAAAAATTTGAAAAGGCTTGGGGCGTGGAAGGATTGTCTCAAGTACCTGGACTTACTGTGGCAGAAATGCTGGATGCAGCTAGCCGGGGAGATATAAAGATGCTCTATATAATGGGAGAAAACCCAATGGTGTCAGACCCAGATTTAAATCATGTGAAACATGCTTTGGAGAACACAGAATTCTTAGTGGTGCAGGATATATTCTTAACAGAAACAGCTGAGTTGGCAGATGTGGTTCTTCCTGCTGCAGCCTTTGCAGAAAAGGATGGAACTTTCTCCAATACAGAAAGACGAGTTCAGAGAATCAGAAAAGCAATAGATGCACCAGGACTAGCCAAACCCGACTGGCTTATATTGATGGATCTTATGAATAGGCTAGGCTATAATAAAAAATATGATAATCCTTCAGAAATATTTGATGAGATAGCATCAGTGACACCTTCCTATGCAGGCATAGATTATCAAAGAATAGAGAATAAAGGAATTCAGTGGCCATGCCCTGACAAGGAACATCCTGGCACACCATATCTGCATAAAGGTAAATTCTCAAGAGGCAAAGGCTTGTTCATGGGCATAGAATACAAGGATCCTGCTGAACTGCCTGATGATGAATATCCTATGATTCTAACTACTGGCAGGGTATTGTATCAATACCATACAAGGACCATGACAGGCAAGGTTGAAGGTCTCAACAAGAAGGTGCCGGAAAGCTATGTAGAGATAAATCCTGCTACTGCTGCCAAACTAGGTATCAATGATGGAGATAAAGTTAAGGTAACTTCAAGACGAGGAACCATAGTTGTGAAAGCAAAAGTAAGCGATATAGTAGAAGATTCAGTAGTATTCATACCATTCCACTTTGCTGAAGGAGCTGCAAATATATTGACCAATGCAGCTTTGGATCCAAAGTGTAAGATACCTGAATACAAGGTATGTGCAGTAAACTTAGAAAAAGCAGTATAATACAAATTAGAATAAATAATAAAGGTGCTCATAGAGCACCTTTATTATTTATTCTAATTTTTTCCGTTGAATTTAGATAAAGTATTTTCTTGGCAAAAAAATTGGAAGTTATGAAGGATTTTTTTAAGTATGATATAATTTATTATTAGCAATAATTTATGAAAGCAAAATATTAAAACCACCCTTATTATCGCAAGGAGTTGAAGTTAATGGAAAAAAATGTTGATTTATCAAATCCTATATATCAACAGATTGCTTTAGATATTGCCTCAAAGATTATTAGCGGACATTATGAAATAGGAGATAAGCTTTATGCCCGTTCAGTGTTAGCAAGCCAATATGGAGTTTCTCCAGAAACCGCCAGAAGAGCTGTAAGTATCCTATCAGATGTGGGAATAGTGGAAGTTACCAAGGGCAGCGGAGTAATAATCAAGTCCAGTGAAAATGCTCTGAAATATGTAAGGCAGTATACAGATATTCAGACTATGAAGGATTTAAAAAGAGACATAATCGGTTCTATAGAACGTCAGAACAAAGAAAATGATAATCTAAAGGAAATGATTGGAATATTAATGGATAAAACAGAACGCTTCAAAGCCAGCAATCCCTTTATTCCATATGAAATTTTGATTGATGAAAAATGTAAATATTTGGGAAAAACCATAAGTGATATTAATTTTTGGCACCATACTTCGGCAACCATAGTGGCAATTAAAAGAAACAATGAATTGCTATTGTCACCTGGTCCTTATGCTGTGCTCACCAAGGGAGATTTCATATATTTTGTTGGAGATGAGAATTCTCCTGAAAGAGTGTATAAGTACCTATTTCATTAAAAAGAATATTAATAATGAAATAATTCATAAAGAATGAGATTGAATGAGATTTTAATCTCATTCTTTATTTGAATCCAATTTGACTAAAGTGACAACTTTATGGTATTATAAAGTTGTTTGTTAATTTAGTGAAGGGGGATGTTATAGATGAAAAGAAGTATTGTATTAATGCTAGCATTAGCATTTTGTATAACTACTGTACTAGGAGGTTGCAGCGGGAACGAAAAAGCAGAAATAAAAACTATAACAGTTACAAACAATGGTTGGGACAGCCAGATGCTACATAATGAGATAGCTAAGTTTATTGTGTTAAACGGATACGAAAATTATGATTTTCAAACGTCTACAGGATCTTCCACAATGAACTGGCAGGCTATGATAGCAGGAGATGTGGATTTAGATATTGAAAGTTGGACAGACAATGTAGCCACATATCCTGAAGATGTAGCCAATGGTGATATCGTAGATGTAGGTGTTTTGGTGCCGGATAGTGCTCAGGGACTATATGTGCCAAGATATGTTATAGAAGGGGATCCTGAACGTGGCATAGAGCCTATGGCACCTGATCTTAAAACTGTGGAAGATTTAAAGAAGTATCCTCACATATTTCCCGATGATGAAGAGCCTGAGAAGGGAAGGCTTTATGGTTCACTTCCGGGATGGATGGCAGATGAGATATTGTATAAAAAGTATGAGTATTATGGACTAAATGAATCATATAACTATGTGAGGTTAGGCAGTGAAGCCGCATTATTTGCTTCATTGGCTTCAGCATACAATCTAGGGGATCCGTGGGTAGGTTATTGTTATGAACCAACATGGATAACTGGAAAGTTAGATTTAGTCCTCTTGGAAGATGCACCTTACGATCCGGATCTATATTTGGAAGGCAAGTGTGAGTTCCCTAAACAGGAACTAAAGATCGTCAGCAGCAGTAAATTTGCTGAAAAAGCTCCGGATCTTCTGGAATTCTTTAAGAAATATAAAACAGGCAGTCAACTGATAAGTGAAGCTTTGGCATACTTAGACGAGACAGGAGCCACTCATGAGGAAGCCGCCAAGTGGTTTTTAAAGGAATATGACTACTTATTGGATGAATGGCTGCCTGCAGAAAGAGCTGAAAAAGTGCGAGAAGCTCTTAACTGACACACTCTATAAGGGGGCGAGTTTTTGAAGGATTATCTATTACATTTTCCTAAGGAGTGGCAGTTTGATGTAGGTGACACCATTGACCTTTGGATAAAGACTTTTAGCAGAGAAAATAGAGAGATTCTTACAGCAATTAGGAATTTTGTAATCGCATCAATAAAAGGGATAAATTGGCTTCTTGCCATTATCCCTTGGTGGTTACTTATAATAATTGTCATGATACTAGGATGGAGAATAAGTGGAAGAAAACGAGTAGGACTATTGTATGGCGCAATGCTGATATTTGTCGGTTCTTGTGGACTTTGGGTTCATATGTTGGAAACATTGAGCATTGTAATTGCATCGGTAATCCTTTCTGTAATATTAGGATTCCCCTTAGGGGTGCTTATTGCAATGAATAAAAGAGCAGAAAGTATCATAAGACCAATTCTTGATTTAATGCAAACCATGCCTACTTTTGTATATTTGGTTCCTGCGGTAATGTTATTTAGTACAGGAAAGACACCTGCCCTTATGGCAACAACTATATATGCTATTGTGCCAATGATTAGGATGACAAGTCACGGTATTATCCATGTGAACGGAGAGGTAGTAGAAGCGGCAAAAGCTTTCGGCTCTACTAATCTACAGACCTTAGTGAAAGTACAAATACCCCAAGCTATGCCTACAATAATGACAGGACTTAATCAAACTATTATGATGGCCATGTCAATGGTTGTAACCTGCGCATTGATAGGCGCCCAAGGATTGGGAATGGAAATCCTTTTAGCTACTAATCGAACAGAAATGGGCAAGGCACTTATGCCAGGTATATGCATAGTAATAGTAGCCATTATTTTAGACCGCCTCACTCAAGGTTTGGTGAAAAGGAAGGAGGCGGAGCAGCAATGAAAGATGAAGTCATCATAAAAGTAGAAAATGTTACAAAGCTTTATGGAATAAATAAGTCTGAAGCTATAAAACTTATGAAGGAAGGTGCTGATAAGGATACAGTCTATAAAAAAACCGGAGTCACAGTAGCCCTTTGGGATGTATCCTTTGAAGTAAAAAAAGGAGAAGTGTTTGTGATTATAGGACTTTCTGGTTCGGGAAAGTCAACTATTATTCGTTGTTTAAACAAACTCAATAGGCCTACTTCAGGGAAAATATATTTTCAAAATAACGATATAGACCAGCTTAGCAAGAAAGAATTATTAGATTTAAGGCGCAATAAAATATCTATGGTTTTTCAAAACTTTGGACTGATGAGTCATAGAACTGTCATGGAAAATGTAGCCTATGGTCTTGAGGTTAAGAAAGTTTCTAAAGAGGAAAGGGAGAAAAAGGCTAAAGAGATGATATCCTTGGTAGGTTTAGAAGGATTGGAGCATCAGCCTATAAGCAGTTTGTCGGGAGGCATGAAGCAAAGAGTTGGTTTGGCTAGGGCTCTTGCCAATGATCCGGAAGTGCTGCTTATGGATGAACCCTTTTCCGCTTTGGATCCACTGGTAAAAAGGGATATGCAATTTGAACTGCTTTCCATACAAAGGAAGCTTCAAAAGACTGTGGTTTTTATAACTCATGATATTAACGAAGCATTTAAATTAGGTGATACCGTAGCAATTATGCGGGATGGCAGAATTATTCAGATAGACACACCTCAAGACATGGCATTAAATCCTGCCGATGAATATGTGGCAAAGTTCATTGACGGCGCAGATAAATCAAAGGTTCTCAGCGCTAAACATGTCATGATCACACCGAGATGTATGGTTAGAGAAAAGGATGCACCGATTCATGTAATAGAAGAATTAAGCCGTAACGATGTGTCTACTGCTTATGTGGTGGATGATTCTATGAAACTGTTAGGCGTTATTTCCATAGATAATGCTATACGAGCTAGAAAAGAAAACATTCCTATTTCCGACTTTATTGATAGGGATATCTATACAATTCGTAGGGATACTTTGATAGTAGATATGCTTCAATTAACAGCTAAATCTAAGTATCCTATTGCGGTAGTAGATGAGAAAAATAGATTGAAAGGGATAGTCAGCAAATCTGCAGTGCTGTCTTCTCTATAATAGAAATAATAGGGCAAGAGTGGAAAAAACACTCTGCCTTATTTTTTGTTATTTATTTAACTTATTCCATTGTAATAAAGTGTTACCTGTTGTACAATATGATTAGATGAAATTTTCAGAATCGGGTGATAATATGTATTCAATGGACACTGCCATAATTCTTGCCGGAGGAAACAGCAAGCGCATGGGTTTTGACAAACAATTCATAAATATTGGTTCAATGAGTATAACCGAACATATAATAGAAGCTTTAAAGGAGCTATTTCCCAATGTTATATTGGTTACTAACAAACCACAAGCTTATTGTAGAAAAGACATAGAAATTACACAAGATATATATAAAGGATTTGGTCCCTTGGGAGGCATACATGCAGGGCTTATGAAATCTCAAAGCCAATACAATTATATATTAGCCTGTGATATGCCCTTTATTAATAAAGATTATATAAGATATATGTATAAAAAGTTAGAAGACAATGAGTTTACAGCAGAGGCAGTCATAACTAAATATGGCCAATGGATAGAACCTTTTAATGCTATTTATAGCAAAGCTTTGCTTCCTAGGATAGAAGCAGGAGTGCTTGCAGAAAAAAAGAAAATTTCCGGCTTGCTTAGAATGGCAGATGTATTATATATAGAAGAGGAAGAAGCCAGAAACTTTAGTCCCGATTGGAATATGTTTATGAATATAAATACGGAAAAAGACTTGATGTTATATAGAGCGATGGAGCAGGAGGATATGTATGGAGCTTACCAGGCAAGTAATGTTAACAAGATATGATAGAGGAGACATAGAAGAGGTAGAAGATATCGTAGTAATTGAATATCCTCTGACTATATACCTAAATGATGAGGAATTGGTTACATTATTATGCTCACCAGCCAGCTTAGAGTTTTTAGTCATAGGTTTCCTTCTATCTGAAAGCATTATAAAGACAAAAGACGAAATTAATAGCATAAGGATAGACCGATCTAAAGGCATAGCCTATGTGAAGACAAATACCCCAAAAGACATGGCTAAATATTTCATGGGCAAAAGAATGCTAACTACAGGATGCGGAAGAGGTACTATATTTTACAATATATATGATTCAATGAACTGTGGTATAATCAATAGCGACCTAAAGATAAGCTATGATAAAATTTTGTCCCTAATGAAAGAATTTGCAGCAAAATCTCAGGTTTTTCAAAGTACTGGTGGAGTTCACAGTGCTGCTTTAAGTCAAGATGAGGAGATTCTATTTTTTCAGGAGGATGTAGGAAGACATAATGCTCTGGATAAGGTGCTGGGAGAAGCGTTTATGAAGGATATAGATTTTTCCAAGACGCTCCTTCTGACAAGCGGAAGGATTTCGTCAGAAATGCTTTTAAAAGCAGGCAAAAGGGGAATTTCCACTGTTGTTTCCCGTTCTGCACCAATGGATTTGGCACTGAAGATGGGTATTGAATTAAATATGACTATAGTAGGATTTGCTAGGGGCCAGAGAATGAATGTATATACAGGCAAAGAAAGGATAATTTGGTAACATTGTAGCCAATGATTCATAATCCTTTTGTAAACTTATAGAATAGTCTAATTCAGCGGTTAGAGGTTAGAGACCAGAAGTAAAAAGAAAGAGACTAGTGGCTTTTCAATTATTTGTCAATTAACAAACGGAATCATGAGAAAAAATATGCAAGGAGGTCTTTATGTTAAAAAATATTTTAGAACACAACAAAAAGTTTGTAGAGGAAAGGAAGAAAGCAGGTCTTCATAAGCCAATAGAGGGGCATGCCCAAAAAGATGTGATGATATTTACTTGCATGGATACCAGGCTTATAGATCTTCTAGAACCTGCCATGGGTATTAAAAGAGGAGATGTTAAAATTCTAAAAAATGCAGGCAATACTATAAGAGACGGATGTGATGAGATCATCAGATGTATAACTGTGGGAACAGTGCTTATGGGGCTTTCACAAGTATATGTAGTTGGACATAAGGATTGTGGAATGGCTAAACTTGAACCGGAAAAAGTAAGAGAAAAAATGATTTCAAGAGGTATTCCTAAAGAAATTGTCGATTCTATTAATATTGAGCAATGGATAGGGATTTTGAAAAATGAAAAGGAAAATGTAATGGAAACAGTAAGGAAGATAAAAGAATCTCCTTTCGTTCCTAAGGATATAGTAGTGCACGGCCTATTAATGGATCCGGATTCAGGAGAAATAGAGGTTGTTTGTTAGCAAAGATTGTTAAAAAAATGGTTAAATATATAGACTGATTGTGAAAAAAATGATAAGATTACATTAGAAGGCAATATGATTATCGTTTAGGAAAGGAGTATAGTAATGGAAAAAAGAATGCTTACACCTAAAGAAATTGCTCAAGCTACAATAGATGCAGGTGTAGCTAAGACAAAACTTTCTATCGCACAGATGATCATACTAGGAATTTTTGCTGGAGCATTTATTGGATTTGGTGGACAGGGAGCCATAACCATAGGTCAGACTTATGCTAATATTGATTTAGGAATGTCAAAGTTTATATTTGCTGCGGCTTTTCCTGTTGGCTTGATGCTTGTTGTAATTTGTGGTGCTGAGTTATTTACAGGCAATAATTTAATGGTTTTAGGTTATTTGAATGGGAATTATGAATTTAAGGATGTGTTAAGAAATTGGATAGTAGTTTACCTAGCTAATTTTGTCGGTTCTGTAATACTTGCATTAATGGTTGCTAACTCTGGTTTGATGACAGGGGCTGCAGCCGAAAAGGCAATAAGTATAGCAAATGCAAAAGTTGCTATACCATTTGGAGAAGCAATTATAAGAGGTATTTTGTGTAATATATTAGTGGTGCTGGCGGTTTGGATGGCTACAGGCGGAAGAGATATCATAAGCAAAATATTTGCTTGTTGGTTCCCCATCATGTTATTTGTGCTTATAGGTTTTGAACATAGCGTGGCTAATATGTATTTTGCACCTCTTGGAATGTTCTTGGGAGCTCCTATTACATGGGGACAGATATGGATAAACAATTTGATTCCTGTAACTATAGGTAATTTGATAGGTGGCGCGGTTATAGTTCCCTTTGCATATTATATTACCTACGTTAAGACGCCAAAAGTACCTTCAAAATTTGAAAAGAGTACCAGAATCGCATAGTATTAGTATGGGTGAATTATAAATAGCAGCTCAATAGAGCTGCTATTTCCATGTGCGCCCAGCATGGGCGCAAGCTAGTCGGTGAAAGTCCGATACGGGGGTTG
>ERZ773359.3159-NODE-3159-length-19414-cov-56.436903_pt1 | contig 19414 bp, 21 predicted proteins | sample MGYA00374955_ERZ773359 | MGnify/ENA primary metagenome ERZ773359 (study PRJEB29098, sample SAMN04486028) | biogas fermenter metagenome | study: EMG produced TPA metagenomics assembly of the Biogas fermentation microbial communities from Germany - Plant 4 DNA1... | reverse complement strand
TGCCAGATAAAACAAAAAAAGCTCTATTTGGAAAACCAAATAGAGCTTTTTTATTTTATAATATAAATTATAATGGAAATTAATTTAATAAAGAGTTAAAATATTTACAAAAAATAAACTGGAGGATGTTATGAGTAGAATATTGATAGCCTTAGGAGGAAATGCTTTGGGGAACAATCCCCAGGAGCAGCTTAAAATTGCAAAGGAATCTGCAAAACCAATAGTGGATCTTATAGAAAAGGGTCATGAAATAATCATAACTCATGGTAATGGCCCACAAGTAGGTATGATTAATTCATTGATGGAAGAAGTAAATATGCCTTTTCCGGAATCTGTGGCAATGAGCCAGGGTTATATTGGCTATCATTTACAAAACGGGATACTGGAGGAATTGAATAAAAGAAATATTAATAAACATGTAGTAACTTTAATAACTCAAGTAGTAGTGGATGAAAAGGATGAAGCCTTTAAAAATCCCACAAAACCTATAGGAAAGTTTTATACCAAGGAGAAAGCAGAAAAATTAAAAACAGAGAAGGGCTATAAGATGGTAGAGGATGCTGGCAGGGGATATAGAAGAGTAGTGGCCTCACCAAAACCAATAGATATTATAGAAAAGGAATCTGTAAAGGCCTTAGTAGAACAAGGGCATATTGTAATAGCCGTAGGCGGTGGAGGCATACCAGTAATAAAAAGGGGGCTGACTTATGAAGGGGTAGATGGAGTTATAGATAAGGATTTAGCCAGTGCAAAAATGGCAGAGCTAATAGATGCAGACTATCTTTTTATCTTAACGGCAGTAGACAGGGTAGCCATTAATTTTGGCAAGGAAAACCAAAAAAATCTAGAAAAAATGTCAATAGATGAAGCTGAGAGATATATTGGAGAAAAGCAATTTGCTCCAGGAAGTATGCTTCCAAAGGTGCTGGCAGCAATGGAATTTGTTAAATCCAAAAAAGGAAGAAAGGCTATAATTGCTTCTTTAGATAAAGCAGAAGAAGCTCTTAATGGAGATAGTGGAACTTTGATATATGCTAACTTATCATCTTGAGTCTGATGCAGAGGATAGGGATCTTGAAAAGAAAATAAGCTAATCTTGAAAGATATAAGGGGAATAGTGAATAAAAGAAGTGAGCTATATTTCACTTCTTTATTTTTTGAGTATTTTTTGAAAAGCTATTTTTTAAGATAATAAGCAATAAGTATATCTGAAGAATATGTATAGTGGCTGTGATATGGTATAATTTTATTGATGGTATAAATATTAAGCCTAGACTATGTTATTGAGGAAGATAATATTTCAACTGATAAAAAGACAAGGGCAGATTTAAGAAAGCCTATATAAAAATCAAAAAATCTGTATGAAAGGATAGTGGAATATGAAAGGTAAATTTGATTATGAGTACTTTAAAGAGAGTGCAGATTACATATTAGAAAAGATTGATTTTAAGCCTGAAATAGCCATAATATTAGGTTCTGCCTTGGGCTCTATAGCAGAAGAAATAAAAAATCCAGTAATAATTGATTATAAGGAAATTCCTAACTTTCTGGTATCAACTGTCCAGTCTCATGCAGGAAAGTTGATATTAGGAGAGTTAAGTGGCAAAAAGGTAACTTGTATGTCAGGAAGGTTTCACTATTATGAAGGTTACGATTTTGAGGAATTAGTAGCTCCAGTTAGGGTCTTCCATTTGTTGGGAGTAAAGACTTTAATACTTACAAATGCTGCTGGAGCAGTAAATACTTCATTTAAGCCTGGGGATATTATGATAATAAGGGACCATATTAAATTAATGGGTGCAAGCCCTATGAGGGGAACTAATATTGAGGAATTTGGGCCAAGATTTTTTGATGTTTCAGACATGTATACTAAGGAATTAAGAGATTTAGCTAAAAGATGTGCTAATAAAATTGGAATAAGCCTACAAGAAGGAGTATACTATTTCTGTCCAGGTCCTCAGTTTGAAACTCCTGCAGAAATAAAAGCAATAAGGATATTAGGTGGGGATGCTGTAGGCATGTCTACAGTTACGGAGGCTTTGACTGCAGCCCACTGTGGTATGAAGGTACTGGGCCTATCCCTTATAAGCAATATGGCAGCAGGAGTATTAAATCAGCCTATAACTACTGAGGAAGTTGATGAAATAGGAGCTAAAGCCTCTGAAAAGTTTAGAAGGCTTATTTCTGAAATAGTGAAGGAAATTGACTAATATTAGAGGGGAGATACTGTGGAAAGAAAAGATCAAGGATTAGCTTTTATGTTAAGATATGAAAACGTGGCATGGTATGAAGATGGGAAGGTTAGAATATTAGATAGAAGAGTTTATCCAACAAAAGTTGAATTTGTAATCTGTCATACTCATGAAGAGGTGGCACAGGCAATTAAAGATATGGTTACCCAAAGTGCAGGTCCCTATACTGCTGCAGGCATGGGCATGGCTTTAGCTGCCTATGAATGTAAAAATATGAATAAGGAAGATATGTGGGAGTACCTGAAAAAAGCTGCTTATACCCTATCTAATGCAAGACCAACCACTGCAAGCAGGATGAAAAAGGTAACAGAAGGATGCCTTAAGGTGGCAAAGATTGCTATGGAAGAAGGTAAAAGGGTTGATGAAGCCATATTTAACCGTACTATAGATTCCTTAAATCGAAGGTATTCAACAATGGAAAAAGTAGCTGAATACTTGGTTGATCTATTTCCAGATGGGGCCCACATATTGACCCAATGTTTTGGAGAGACTATAGTTGGAATGGCCCTGAGGGTTTGCCAGAAAAGAAACAAAACCATTAAGCTATTTGTTCCTGAAACTAGACCATATTTTCAGGGAGCTAGGTTAACTGCCAGTGTTTCACAGGATATGGGATTTGATACAACTGTTATTACAGACAATATGCCAGCCTATACAATGGTAACTAAAAAAATAGATCTGTTTACTTCAGCAGCAGATGCAATATGTATAGATGGCCATGTAGTAAACAAAATAGGAACTTACCAAATAGCAATTGTTGCAAAATATCACGGAGTACCGTATTTTGTAACAGGTATTCCAGATAGGGAATATGAGAGTATTTCCCAAGTAACAATAGAGGAAAGGGACCCTAACTTGGTATTGGAGGCAAGGGGTATAAGAAATACCATGGAAGGAGTAAAGGGATACTATCCATCCTTTGATATTACCCCTCCCCATTTAGTTAGTGGCATAGTTACAGATAAAGGAATTTTTACTCCATATAATATAAATAAATATTTTGAAACAGAGGTAAATGAATTCTATTGATTTTGCCAAGGGTTAAACCCTGGCTAAATTTTTTGACAGATGTTTTGACAATCTTAAGACTTTACTTTATTAAATAATGGGTTTTTTATTATCTTTGACAATGGACATGAGGTGAGGTTTAATGGATAAAAATATTATCTTAGATCCACTATATATATTTAAATTGGGATTAGCAGGTGCAGCTATTGCAACAGTACAGAGAGTAAACAATATTTAATTGTAGAAAATATATTTAATTAGATGTATAATATTAAAGTAATATTTTATAAAAGAGACAGGGGTGTTAGCATGATAAAATCAATAAAAGTAAACTTAGATGTGATAGAAGCTATGCTATATTATTGGCAGGCAACTAGCGAAAAGCAAAAGGTAGGCGAGCCATATATTATAAGTATAGCAGAATTTAAGGAAATGGAGTATTTGTATGGAGAAGGATTTGATAAGGATTCTGTAAGAAGAGTACTAAGTGCCATTTCCAATAGGGAAGTGTTAAATAGTGAAAGTAAGCTTGAAAGAAAGTTTTGGAACAACAATATGTGGATGTTAGAGGATTTGGAATTTACCAACATGATGGTACAGCCAATAAAGGTTCTAAATCTATCAGATATGGTTGATAAATTAAATAATATAAATAGTGATACAAAATATGAACAAATACAGGTAATATTTATACCAGGCCATGTAGATGAATACTATATCGATGGAAACAAGCTTATTATAAACTTCTTTAGAATAATGCCTAGCTTATATGAAGAGGGAAAGGTTACTATAGGAGATAAAGATTTTAAGGAATATATTGAAGAAAAATTGATAGAATTAATTAATAGTTAACAAAAATCTCTTGCTGTAACAAGCAAGAGGTTTTTTATAAGGCAAAATTGTGATAAAATTATAGAAAAGCCCATAGGAGGATAAATATGAAGTTTGCCAATATATTTAAAAGTACTGTAATGGCCATAAGGAATAGTTTAAAAAGGTTTCCCATAACAATTTTAATATCTACATCTTTGGTTGTCCTTCTTATTACATTAATTGAAAAGGGCAGTACTTTTACAGATACCACAAGGGATATACTAGAAAGGGCAAGTCTTATACTGGCCCTTGGAATTCCTCTATCAGTATGCGTAAATTTAATATTTGAGAGAAGAGGAGAAAAAAACAGAACACAAATAATTTTTGGTCACTTAATAGGAGCAGTTTTTTTAATAGCTTATTATTTCTTATTTTTAAGTGAAATTAACTGGATTAGTATGACAAGATATGTAGGCATTTCAATATTTTTCTATTTAGCCTTTGCATTTATTCCTTGGATTGGGAAAAAGGATGGATACGAGACTTATATGATAGATGTAGTATCCAGCTTTATATTAACAATGATATATTCCCTTGTATTGTTTATAGGTATTGTAATAATACTATTTACAATAAATCAGCTATTTAATGTAGATATACCAGATAATTTTGTCTTATATACCTTTATAATAATTGGAGGTATATTTGCCCCTTCAAATTTCCTGGCAAGGATTCCTTTAGTGAAGGAGGATACTTATAAAAAGGATTATCCAAAAGCATTAAAAATACTGCTACTCTATATTGTTATACCTTTGATCACAGTATACTCCATAATTCTTTATGCTTATTTTTTGAAGATCATAATTACTAGAGACTGGCCCCAAGGATTAGTTTCCCACCTGGTACTATGGTATTCAATTGTAAGCGTTGCAGTAATATACTTTATAACCCCCATTTTAAAGGACAATAAATGGGCAGAGAAGTTTAAAAAATTCTTTCCTAAATTTATAATTCCTATTTTAATAATGATGTTTATATCCATGGGTATAAGAATTAGTGCTTATGGATTAACAGAAAATAGGTACTATGGTATTGTAATGGGTTTGTGGGTAACAGGTATAATGCTGTATTTTTCCTTTAAGAAAAAACAGAAAAATATTATAATTCCTGTATCCCTTGCAATATTGACTTTAGTTTCTGTATTTGGGCCTTTAAGTAGTTTTTCAGTATCAAAATTTAGTCAAAATAAAAGGCTTGAATCTATTCTTAAGAGAAATCAAATGCTTGAAGGGAACAAAATAATTGCTAAAAGCAATATACCTAAGGAGGATAAAGAGGAAATTAGCATGATTTTAAGCTATTTTGATAATAAACATTCCCTACAGGATGTAAAAATTCTTGATGAAGGCTTTAAGCTTACAGATAAGGATATGGAGACCGTCTTTGGTTTTCCATTTACAGAGAAGAATATATTTGATAGGAAGTATCTCCATTACTATACAGAATATGACTTAGCCAGCATAATAGATGTTAAGGATTATGATTATATAATAAATAGCAATGTATTGTTAAATGGAGAAAGGAATATAGAAGATCTAACAATATTCTTCCAAGAAAATGGTGTATTTAAAATTTTAAAAGAAGATTTATTGTTGTATGAAAAGGATTTGGGAGATTATGCCTTAACTATATTGGGGGACTATGTAAATAGAAGTGATGAATTTAGAAATATTCTTGACCCGGAAGATGCTATTTTAATTGATGAAAATGATAAGGTAGGTGTTAAGTTTATTATTTCAAGCATTTCAGGTCAATATGATCATATAAATAATCAGTATAATATTGATTATATAGAATGCTTTATTTTAATCAAAATAAAATAGCAAAACAAGGGATAACATAACAAATATAACATAAGGTGGTTAAATATGAAGAAGGAAATAATTGAGTGGATAAAAGCTCTAGGATTGGCTGTAGTCTTAGGACTTGTAATTACTACTTTTATTGGAGGGACTAAAGTCACTGGGAACTCCATGAGTCCTACATTACAGGATGGAGACTTTTTAATAACCTATAATTTTATAAGGAAAATTAATAGAGGGGATATTGTAGTGATGAATACAGACTTGGAAATAAATGAAAGGGATGTGGCAGGTTTAAATTTTATAGCTAGGTGGAGAGTTGGAAAATATAAGAAGCTTATTAAAAGGGTAATTGCTGTAGAAGGTGATAGCGTAGTAGTGAAAGACGGGAAGGTTATACTAAATGGGGTTTTGCTAGATGAAAAATATATTAATGGAAACAATACCCCAGGTAATATAAGTATTGATAAAGTACCGGAAGGCAAGGTATTTGTAATGGGAGACAATAGAATAAATAGCCTTGATTCAAGAAGTAAGGAAATAGGCCTTGTAGATAAGAAGGATATAGTAGGTAAAGCTGTATTCAGAGTGTATCCCTTTGCCCATATTGGTATAGTTAAATAAATTCTGGGGAGGATATTATGAAAAAAAGAGTTATTTTAGTATTAGTGCTAACTCTAATACTTACTGGATGCAGTAAGGGTGAGGAAAAAAATGGACTTGATGCCAATCTGCACTATACAGAAGAAGAATACAACTTGAAAGTTGATAAAGGAGAAATATCCGGTACACTTATGAAGCCCAAAAATGTTGAAGGTTCAACAGTGGCCCTTATAATAGCTGGTTCTGGTCCTACAGACAGAAATGGGAATAATCCATCAGCAGGGGAGAACAATAGTTTAAAAATGATAGCTGAAGCCTTAGCAAGGGAAGGTATATTTTCAGTTAGATTTGATAAAAGAGGCATTGGAGAAAGCCGTTATTTAGTGGATAAGGAAGAGGATCTAATATTTGAGGATTATATTAATGATGTAATAGCTTGGGTAGAAAAACTAAGGGAAGATAATAGATTTGAAAAAGTTGTAGTCATAGGCCATAGTGAAGGGGCTTTAATTGGTGCTGCTGCAGTAAATAATACTGATGTGGATGGGTTTGTGTCTATAGCGGGAGCAGGATACCCTGCCTACCAAACCCTGGAAAGGCAGCTAAAAGCTGAATCTGAAGAGGTATTTCAGCTTTGCAAACCAATTATGGATGAATTAATGAAAGGAAATTTGGTAGAGAATGTACCTGAAGGCCTATATACCTTATTTAGACCAAGTGTCCAGCCTTATTTAATATCCTGGTTTAAATATGACCCTGTTGAGGAGATGTCCAAAATTGAAAAACCTGTTTTAATAATACAAGGGAATAATGATATACAAATAACTGTAGATGATGCCAATAGGCTCCATGAGGGAAATCCAGCAAGCAAGCTAGTTATTATAGAAGGTATGAATCACATTTTAAAAGATGCACCGAAAGATAGGGATAAAAATATTGCTACCTATAACAATCCAACTTTGCCTTTAAATGAAAAATTTGTTGAAGAACTAATTAAATTTATAAAGGAATTATAAATAGGAGGGATAAAATGACAAAAGAAATAGTATTGGCTGGCGGTTGTTTTTGGGGAGTAGAGGAGTTTTTTTCCAGAATAGATGGGGTAGTGGAGACTAGGGTAGGCTATGCCAATGGTCATACTGAAAATCCTACCTATGAGGAGGTATGTACAGACACTACTGGCCATGCAGAAGCCTGTTACATTAAATATGATGAAAATATTGTTTCATTAGAAGAGTTACTAAATAGATTTTGGAAAATAATAGATCCAACCCTAAAAAATCGCCAGGGTCCAGATATTGGAAGCCAATATAGAACTGGAATATACTATATTGATGAAGAAGATCTTCCTATTATTATGAAAACCTTTAATGAACAAAAGGAAAAGTATGATAAACCAATAGTTACAGAAGTAGAGCCTTTAAGGGTGTTTTATGATGCAGAAGAGTATCATCAAAAATATCTTAAGAAAAATCCAGGAGGATATTGCCATATAGATTTAAATGCATAGAAAAATTGATAATTGATGGTTGACCGGGGATAATTTAAGACAGTGGGACTGATATGATACCTCCAAAGTAGGCGGTCTGCTTAATTGAAAGTAGATTTCCTGCTTGGAGGTATTTTTATGTATTTAATATTCAACACTATCAAATAATATATAATTTTTATAGTTGTCCCTCCAATTATCAAATATTTTTATAATAGTTCTTTGCCAGATTATCAAATGGTATAATTCAAGGTGTGAATTTATTATGGAGGAGGGATCCCAGTGGGTGATTACAGAGAAATGTGGAGTAAGTTACAAATGGATTTAGAGAAGCATGATATACTTTGTGAAGCTCTGCCCCAAGCCTTTGGTGATATTTATTTAACTCAGGAGAATAGACCAGAAGCAATGAATTATTTTAATTATGCCCTTGCTGAAGTTCATGGCGCAAGAATTCAAGAGCTACAGGAAGAAAAGGAAAAAGGTAGGAAAGTGATAGGCACCTTCTGTGTATTTGTACCTGATGAAGTAATACTTGCCACTAATGCAGTTGGCGTTGGACTTTGTTCAGGAAGCCAATTTTGGATTGAAGATGGTGAAAAAGTATTGCCAAGAAACCTATGCCCCCTAGTAAAAGCCTTTATGGGAGCAAAAGTAAGCCGCACTTGCCCATATTTTCAATCTTGTGATATGATAATAGGGGAAACAACCTGTGATGGCAAGAAAAAGGCCTATGAAATATTGGAAGAATATATGCCTGTACATGTAATGGAGCTTCCACAAATGAAGAGGGAAAAGAATTATGAAGAGTGGCAGGATGAAATAAAGCTATTTATTAAGAAAATGGAAGAATTAACAGGAAATCAGGTAACAGTAGAAAATCTAAGAAAGGCTATAGACTTATGTAACAGAAAGAGAAGGGCCTTAAAAAGACTTTATGATTTAAGAAAGCATGCACCATCACCAATAAGTGGTTTAGATGCTTTATTGGTAAGTCAGGTTGCTTTTTTGGATGATATAGAAAGGTTTATTGAAAAAACCAATGAATTATGTGATGAATTAGAAGAAAGGGTTAAGGACTTAAAGCCAAATGGCAAGAAGAGGATAGTTGTAACTGGTACTCCTATGGCTGTGCCAAATTGGAAACTTCATTCCATAGTTGAAGGATTAGATGCTGAAATAGTTGTAGAAGAAACCTGTACAGGTACTAGGTATTTTGAAAATGAAGTATCTGCTGAAGGAGACACAATTGATGATCTTGTAAAAAATCTTGCAGATAGATATATGAAGATTAACTGTGCATGTTTTACACCTAACGATGGCCGAATTGATGATGTAATACGATTTGTAGAAGAGTACAAAGCTGATGGAGTAATTAACTACAATTTATCATTCTGCCATACATATGCCATTGAATATGAAAAATTAGAAAAAGCTTTAAAGGAAAAGAATATACCTGTATTAAATGTTGAAACAGACTATTCAGAAGAAGATGCAGGGCAGATAAAAACAAGAGTAGAGGCCTTCTTGGAGATGATTTAGTTGGAAAAGAATTATATACTCTTTCCAAACCATAGCCAAGGCTTAAAATTGGAATCTATTTTGAAGGCAAATAAAATAAAGTATGTTATATCACCAACACCTAGAAAGCTTTCATCCTGTTGTGGTATATCTATTATGTATAAAAAGGAAGATGAAGAAAAAATAAAGGCCCTAATAGAAGAAAATTCAGTACAAATTACTGGCTTATACACTTTAGAATAGTAGTAGAAGGACGTGATACCATGTATTATGTAGGAATAGATATAGGTTCAACAGCCTCAAAAGTATCTGTATTTGATGAAAATGAACTGAAGTTAAATTTTGTTATGCCTACAGGATGGAGTAGTGTTGAATCTTCAAATAGAATAAGGGAAAAGTTAAAAGATGAAGGGATAGATGTGGAGGAAGCTAAGGTTGTTGCCACTGGCTATGGAAGGGTATCTGTTCCTTATGCCCATAAGACCATAACCGAAATTACCTGCCATGGAAAGGGAGCTTATTATTTAACAGGTAGTGACTTAGTAACAGTTGTAGATATTGGCGGACAGGATACTAAGATAATAACTATTGAAGATGGAAATGTGACTAATTTCATAATGAATGATAAGTGTGCAGCTGGTACAGGCCGTTTCTTGGAGCTTATGGCTAATACCCTAGGAGTTTCCCTGGATCACATGGCTAACATGGCCTTGGAAGGCGAGGATATTAAAATAAGCAGCATGTGTACTGTATTTGCTGAGTCAGAGGTTATTAGTCTTATTGGTAGAGGAGCTAAAAGGGAGGATATTGCAAGGGGTGTATTTAATTCCATAATTGGTCGAATTAAAACCTTACTTAGTAAACAGGGTATAAGGGGAGACTTATATTTAACAGGAGGACTTTGCGAACTAGAACCCTTTATAAAGCTTTTATCTGAAAATCTTGATAAAGAAGTAAAAACCAATCCCCTTGCAAGATATGCAGGCTCCATAGGTGGGGCTATACTGGCAAAGAATATAAAATAAGGAAGGCTTTTAGCCTTCCTTATTTTAATAAGTTCTCCAATATATCAAGGTTTAATTCCTTAAAATCTTCTATGATTAAATCTGCCTCAGACAGATCTTGATTTCCCGAGTCAAGGTTTTTTAATGCTATACAATTCATTCCTGCTGCCTTAGCAGCTTTTACACCATTAGTAGCATCTTCTATGACTATACAATTGGAAGGATCAACATTTATTTTTTTAGCAGCAGTTAAGAATATTTCCGGGTCTGGTTTACCTTTATTTACTTCTTCACCACTTATGATAAATTTCATGTATTTGCCTAATTGAAATTTTTCAACAACTGCATTAACAATCCTTCTATTATTAGAGGAAGCTATAGCCAATATATATCCTTCTTCATAAGCAGAAAGCATGAAATCCATAAAATTATCAACTAGTTCAACTTCATCAATCCTTTTCATAAATCTTTCTTTTTTGGCCTCTATTAACTCTTCCACTGAAGGTTTTAGCTTGAACATTTCTTTAAATTTACTCCACATATTATAGTCAGTTGTTCCAGCAAAGGATTGAAGTTCTTCATCACTTATATTGCCACCAAGTTCTTCTAATAGTTCTTTTTCAATTTTAAAATGTAAAGGTTCACTATTGATAATTACCCCATCCATGTCAAAAATTATTGCCTTCAAACTATCTCTCCTTTATCTATTAGTTTTATGCCAAATATAAATATACATTAATATGTAAAATAAGTCAAAATTTATATATATAAAGCTAGTATACCATGGTAAATTATGGCTATAGCTAAAATTAATACTAACAGCAACATCTATAAAAAATTCAAATTTTACTAAAGTATGTATGTTAAATATAATGTAAGTGGCTTAATACAAAGAGGGATTAAGTATAGTTTACAATTAACAATAGATATAAAATAAAATGGGAGTTGGTTAGATGTTTAATTTACCGGAAAAATTTGATGAATTTGAAGAGGCTAAAAGGGAAGGATTTTTAAAAGTTAAAGAGTTAAAAGAAAAAGGGGCTAATATAGTAGGTGTTTTTTGTACATATTCCCCCTATGAATTAATATATGCTGCAGGGGCATATCCTATAGCTTTATGTGGTAAAGACAATGAATCTGTACAAGCAGCCCAAGCCCATCTGCCAGAAAATCTATGCCCCCTTATAAAATCAAGCTATGGCAATGCAATTTCAGAAACCTGTCCATACTTTTATTTTTCTGATTTAATACTAGGGGAGACTACCTGCGATGGTAAGAAGAAGATGTATGAACTCTTAGGCAAGATTAAGGATGTTCATGTAATGCATCTTTCCCAAGGGCAATCAAAGAAGCATGATTTTCTATATTGGAGAGAGGAAATGTTGGAATTTAAAAGGGTCCTTGAGAAAAAGTTTAATGTAGAGATTACAGAAAAAAAGCTTAAAGAAGCTATAAAAATTAGAAACAGAGAAAGAAAAATAATTATAGACTTCTATGAATTAGGCAAGCTGAATCCTGTACCCATAAGTGGCTTTGAAATGAATACAGCCATTGAAGCAATACAATATAGATTTGATAGGGAAGAAGCCTATGCTGAACTGGAGGAGAGGACTAGGGAATTAAGAGAAAAATACGAAAGGGAATTAAAGGGTAAGAAATCAAATAGGCCTAGAATATTAATAACAGGATGTCCCACTGGAGGGGTAAGGCATAAGGTTATAAAGCAAATAGAAGATCTGGGTGCTGATGTAGTTGCCTTTGAAAATTGTAGTGGAGTAAAGGAAAAGAAGCTATTTGTAGATGAAACTAAGGATCCTATAGATGCTATTACAGAAAAGTATTTAAATGTAAATTGTTCAGTTATGACACCTAATACTAATCGCCTAAAGGATATAGGTGAAATGATAGATGAATACCAGGTGGATGGAGTAGTGGAAGTTGTACTTCAAGCTTGTCATACTTACAGTATTGAGGCCTATACTGTGAAAAATTATGTAAAAAATGAAAAGAAAAAGCCTTACCTGTATATAGAAACAGATTATTCTGAATTTGACACAGGACAGTTGAATACAAGATTAAATGCTTTTATTGAAATCTTATAAAAAAGTAACAGTAGGTAAGTGTTACCTACTGCTTTTTATGCTATTTTATCAATTTTGGCTGCTAATATAAAGTCATTTTCATGGAGGCCTCCAATTTTATGGGTCCACAGCTCTATAACTACCCTTCCCCAGGATAGGTGTATATCAGGATGATGGCCTTCCTCTTCTGCTATAGCTCCTATCTTATTGGTAAAATCCAAAGCTTCTTTAAAATTCCTAAATTTAAATATTTTTTTTAGTTTTTTATTATCTATTACTTCCCAGCCTTCCTTAAGAGATTTTTTAAGTTCTTCAATTTCATCCTCCATTAGGCTTGGTGCTCCAACACTACAGGGGATACATTTTTTACTTGCCAAATCAGCCATAAACTCACCATCTTTCTTATTTTGTATTTTATTAATACCCATTAATAGAGCTTTTATTAAATATATTGTTATTATGGCTTTTCCATTACTATTAAGTAAAAAAAGGTTTGCAATAAGCCACCCCAGTTGGTAATGAGATGATACGTCCTAGTTTATATTCTATATATAAACATATTTAGGATAATTAAATAATATTAATTAAAGGAATTAGGGGTCCTATGTAGAAGTAGTAAGTATAGGATTAAAAGGTGAGGATGTGAACAGATGGAGAGAAAGATATATATAATTTTTATGGTTGTTGTAATTAGTTTGTTGTTTCCCCATGCAGTCTTTGCTGATATAGGACCCAAGCCCAGCATAAAATTAATAGTACTAAATCCACCTGAGGATGAATACTATTTGGATTTGCTTGTAGACTATGACAAAAAGAGTTCTTATAGTAAAATACGGGAATATGATGGACTTAATAAGGATATGATTAGGATTTTAAAGGAGTATCATGAGGATGGCTGGAGACCAGCCCTGGTTACCGGAACTAGGGTACCCCTTTTTGGGAAGCTAACAGGCCAAAGAGAAGGGGATAGCATGGTTCACAATTTTAGCTATGTAGGAACTCCTGATAGATTTAAGGTTATTATAGTAGAAAAGTCAGGCAAGGTAACAGTTTCAAATGATATTATAGACAGGAAGGCCTTTAAGTCTATTGTATATTTTGATTATGCCACTAATAGATTATGGGAAAGTTCAGCTGTCCCTGCATACATAAAGCAGTTTATATTTACCTTTACAGCCACCCTAATAGTTGAAGGAATTATACTCATTTTATTTAGATTCAGCTTAAGGAAAAATTTAAAGCCTTTTATAGGGGCAAACCTAATAACCCAGATACTGCTTACCCTAGTAGTATATAGTGCCATGTACTTCGCTGGTTCAATGGCTGCCTTTTTAATTTATATACCCTTTGAAATAGTTATATTAATTATTGAATGCAAATTATATAAAAAATTTCTTCGCCAGCATTCTGCAAGAAGGCGGGTAGGCTATGCAGTAGTTGCAAATCTGACAAGCTTTCTCTTAGGCATGTGGGCTATATTACAAGTATGGAGATTTTATTAATATACTTTTTGTTGGGATGGCATTTGCCATCCCTTTATAATTCTATCAAACCTTTAATAAATTCATGAGCATCAAAGTCTTCATCAATGACTTTAAAATAACTGCTTTTTAATTCCTTGTTTATTATAGACTTAAAATCCATTAAGCTTTTTTCATTTTTATTGGTTACAATATTTTTCTTTTGTATTTTGGTTTTGCAAATGAAACTTTGCACATCTTCAACTGAAATTTTTTCAAACTTCTTTTTCCATATTAAATTCCCATCAGATACATAAAATAGCTTATATCCATTACCTACCCTTTCCCCCATTATGATTTCCCTATCCTTACTTATGTCATTGTTTTGATACCTATACAAATGCTTTAAGGATAAATATATATCCCTAAGCTGTGATGCCCTCTCAAAATGTAGAGACAGGGAAGCCTTTTCCATTTTATCCTTTAATATATCTAAAAAAAGTTTTAATGAGTCCTTATTAGTAAGTAATTCTATTAAGCTTTCTCTATTTTTTTCAAATTCCTCATAATTCATAACAATAGGAAGGGGATGGTAGTCAAACTCAAAGGTATTTTCAACCTTCCTAATAGGGTATAGTTTTGTTAGCAGCTCTATTAGATTATATATGCTGTATTTGCTTCTAAAGGGACCAAATGTATATTCTCCATCCCTATCATATATAATGGATAAAGGATTTTTTCCACTGTTCTCAATCCTTAAATATACATAGTTTTTGTCCCTGACAAATTGAGAATTATAAATGGGGGTATATTTTTTAATCATTGCACACTCTAATAGTTGGGCTTCTAAATGGGTGTCTGTAACTATGATATCTATGTCATGAATGTTAAATACCAGCCTTTTTATTTTATTCCATTCATGATTTGAGTAAAAGTAGGACCTTACCCTTTTATTTAAACATTTGCTTTTTCCAATATATATAATATTTCCATGGCAATCTTTCATCATATATATACCTGGTTTTTCTGGTATTGATTGTATTTTTACTCTTAAATGTTCAGGTATGCTCATGTTATCACCAGCCTAAAGTTATATAGTTATTTTTTCATATTCCACAGATAATGTCAACGATAAGAAAAATGCAGGCTTATGTTATGATGAATTAGAAATTATTAGGATAAAATTAGAAGGAGTTTATTAAGGACTGTGGAATGTATAAAACATGGGAAAAGCTTTGAGTTTAAGGTTAGCATTAACACAATTAAATGATTATATATTTATAGTAGCTTTGAAAACTTATATTAGGATGAGATTCGATGGAAAATATTAGCAATATACTAGTTTTCATTTTTGGAATACTATTTCTTGCATTTATATTTAAATTTCTATGGTCATATCTAGTAGTTAGACTGTTTCCGGAAGCAGTAGAGCAAAATCTAATAGATTGAGAAATATCATGGAAGGTTCCAATTTTATTTGCAATAATTTTCATAGCCTTCAAGTAGTACAAGTCGTTATTTTGTTAAAGCATTCTTAAATATTATAAATTCTATTGGGAAGTGAGTGTTAATAGTGAAGATTGAGTATGCAAGTGAGTTAGATTTTCAGTTTATACTAGATAATGATAAGCATATATCCAAGAACTTAATAAAGAGAAAACTAAAAGAAGGGGAGATTATAGTAGTAAGAAATCCAGATAACCAAATTATAGGTTGGTTGAGATATGGTTATTTCTGGGACAATATACCCTTCATGAATATGCTTTATATAAATGAAGCCTATAGAAATAAGGGTATAGGAAAAGAATTAGTAAGATTTTGGGAAATTGAAATGAAGAAGAAAGGATATGATTTGGTAATGACATCTTCCTTATCAAATGAACAGGCTCAGCATTTTTATAGAAAACTGGGATATAAGGACTCAGGTGGTTTATTATTAGATAATCAAGCTTTAGAAATAATCTTTATTAAACGGATATATTAAAAGCAATTCTCAAAGAAATTAAATCTTTGAGAATTGCCTTTTAAGCTATTTCTTCAAAAAGCTTGGCCTTATATATATCTATTAGTTCTTCTTCAGTAGTATCTTTGCTCAGCTTATCTAAAACTATTTTACCCTTATTAAGCATGATAATTCTATCTGAGTATTTTATTGCATCCTTCATATTGTGGGATATCATAATGGTTGTAATCTTGTACTTATCTAACAATTCCTTAGTTTTCTCCATAACTACATGGGAAGTTTTGGGATCCAGGGCTGCTGTATGTTCATCTAGAAGTAGTAAATCCGGATGTTTCATAGCAGCCATTATAAGAGATAAAGATTGTCTTTGACCTCCAGACAGATACTTCACTTTAGTGTTTAGTTTATTTTCAAGGCCTAAACCTAGGCTTTTCAACATTTCCACATATCTATCAATATTATTTTTTCTAATTAGCCTTTTTAGGGAAAATCTATCACCTTTTTTATCTGCTAAGGACATATTTTCTAAGATAGTTAGGCTAGGTGAAACTCCCATGGAAGGATCCTGATATACCCTTCCAATATACTTGGATCTTTTTTCCTGGCTTAAATTAGATATATCCTCCCTATTCAATATTATTCTTCCTGAATCTGCTGAAATACTTCCCGCCAGTATATTGAGAAGGGTACTCTTGCCACAGCCATTAGGTCCTATTATGGCAGTGCACTTATTTTCTTCTATATCCAAGTTAAAATTATTGAATACTTCAATTTCATTTTCAGTACCTTTATTGAACTTTTTTGATAAGCCTTGTATTCTTAACATATACTCCTTCTCCTTTATTCTTTATTGATGCAAATAAATCAATGGCTACATTGTTATAAGCTATAAATAGTATTACAATAATGGCACTTACAGCCTTTAAATCACTAGGTGCCAGACCTAAATCTATTGCTATACCTCCTATTATTTTATAAATGATTGCTCCTATTATTGCTCTTGTTGTATTACCTAATTTGGTAGAGTTTTTCTTTATTGTATCTCCAATTATTATTGAAGCAAGGCCAATTACTATAACTCCAGTTCCCATTGTAATATCCACAAATCCCTGATATTGAGCCATTAGTGCACCGCTTAATGCTATTAATCCATTTGATAGCATAAGGCCTATTATTTTATATTTATTGCTACTGGCTCCTAGGGATTTAACCAAGGTTTCATTGTCACCTGTAGCTATAAGCAGGTATCCAACTTCTGTTTTAAAAAATTCATCTAATATTATCTTAATTGCTATAACTAAAATAGCCAGTAGCAATAGGATAGGGACCAAATCGAAGATTGAATCAAAGTTAAAAAGGGGTATGTTTGATTTTCCGTTTATCCTTAAATTAACTGAGTAAAGGGTAGTCATGGTTAAAATACCTGCCAGTAGAGGTTTTATTTTTAGTTTAATAAATAGTAAAGATGTCATAAGTCCTGCTAATGTACCAATGACAAATGCCAGTAAGGTACTTAAAACAGGGTCAACCCCCATGGAGATAAATTTTGCAAATATGAAGGCTCCAAAGGGGAAGGTACCCTCAACAGAAAGGTCTGCTATATTTAGGATCTTGTTTGTTATAAGTATTCCCATTGCAAGTATTGCAAATATTAAGCCCTGCTCGATAGAAGTTATTATTAAAGAATTCATTTTATACCTCCTCTGAATCAAATTAACCCAATTACTTTACGAATTTTTCAGCACCTTCAAATGCCTTATTATTTATATCCAATCCTAGAGCCTTTAATGTTTGTTCGTTGTATACTTTTTTGGTATTAGTAGCAGTTTCTACAGGAATTTCAGAAGGAGATTTTCCATCTACTAATATTTCCTTAGCCATTCTAGCTGATTGTTTTCCAAGTTCATAGTAACTTATTCCATCAGTTATAAGTATGCCGCCTGCAAGATGGGATTCTTCTGCACCAACGGTAATCATATTGTTTTCAATAGCTTTTTCTGCCACCACATTAATAGCTGAAGCTACCATGTTGTCAGTTATTGTATATATGGCATCTACTTTATTTACAATAGAATCAACAGCTTGAGGGATGTCATTAATTGTATTTATTCCTACCTCAACTATTTCAAGTCCCAGATCAGCAGCAAGTTCTCTTGCACTTTTTACTTGAATATGGGAATTAGGCTCACCGGTGTTAAAAATGATTCCAATTTTTTTAATGTTACTATCTAAATCCATAAACAGTTGAAGCTGCCTATCCATTGGGCTTGCATCGGAGGTTCCGGTTACATTTCCTCCTGGGGCTTCCATTGATTCTACTAGCTCAGCATCAACTGGGTCTGTAACTGCGCTAAATACTACTGGAATATCAGCAGTTGCTTGTTTAGCACTTTGAGCTGCTGGTGTTGCTATAGCATATATTAAATCTACCCCGTCTTTTACAAATTTTTGGGCAATACTTAAGGAAGTTGGGATATCCCCTTGAGCATTTTGATATTCTATTTTAGCTTCAATTCCAAGCTCTTTTAGTCCATCCTCGAAACCACGTCTAGCATCATCCAAGGCAGGGTGTTCTGCCAGTTGGCTTATTCCAATTGTAAATTCTTTTTGAGTTTTTGCAGTAGTATCACTGCTACTACAGCCACTTAAGAAAATAATGCTTATCAAAAATACTGTAAGTAATTTAGTAGTCATAATCTTTTTCATAAAACATCCTCCTTAATATTAGTTAGTGATAGAGTGAAATTAACTTATATTTAGGAGCTCCTTAAAGTTGATCTAGACCAACACACTACTGCTAACTTAGGTAATAAAAAAATCTTTCGTTCCTATCAATACAGCTTTAAAGCTATATTCATAGGGACGAAAGATTTTCCGCGGTACCACCCTATTTGTGACATAAGTCACCTCTCTAATCAGACCTAACAGTCCTATCCCTTGTAACGATGGGCTTTCGGATTCGCCTACTAGGACTTCCTTTCAGCGAATCAGTTCAGGAGTGTATATATCACATCTAGTTATTGTTGGTTTCCACCCTTCCCAACTCTCTATAAATAACCTTGGATGTGTTTCTCTCCTTCAACACTTTTATGTAATAAAATTTTTTAAATATTACTGTATATGTTACAACCTATTTTAAAATTTGTCAACTAATTTTTTAAAAAATTTTTTCTATTTTAGAATCATTATATTTGAAATATAATTAAAATATTAATAAAAAAGAGGATTGTTAAGAAATCTATAGAATAAATACTTAAGCAGCGATTTTTATGGTCAATATATTGAATCATAAGGGATGAATTAATAAATATTAGATAATATGGCTTTATTTACAGCAAGGTGATATTTTGTATTTTAC